>Ga0058701_10001104_pt1 | contig 18712 bp, 10 predicted proteins | sample AgamicOrMae_FD_97039 | JGI IMG/M metagenome (GOLD analysis project Ga0058701, IMG submission 97039) | Agave microbial communities from Guanajuato, Mexico - Or.Ma.e | ecosystem: Host-associated > Plants > Phyllosphere > Phylloplane/Leaf | place: Guanajuato, Mexico | collected 2012-06-04
CTAGGGAAGCCCATCCTGTCGGAGCCCATCCTGTCGGAACCCATCCTGTCGGAACCCATCCTGTCGGAGCCCATCCTGTCGGAGCCCATCCTGTCGGAGCCCATCCTGTCGGAACCCATCCTGTCGGAGCCCATCCTGTCGGAGCCCATCCTGTCGGAGCCCATCCTGTCGGAGCCCATCCTGGCGAAGCCCATCCTGGGGAAGTCCATCCTGGCGGTCAGCCCGTCCTAGCATGCACAAATGCACATTCTGGTATGCCTGTCCTGGCTTGCCCATCCTTCCGCTTTCCATCTTGACGGAGCCCATCCTGGCACAGCCCATCCTGGCGGCCAGCCCATCCTGGCAAAGCCCATCCTGGCGGCCAGCCCGTCCTCCAGGCGTCCTCACGCCAACTACACTAAATTCCTCCGGAATATCACCAGACCTAAATGCTTCTGACGCGCTCAAAGGACAGTGGAAATAATTTGGCGGATGTTATTTGGAACTGCGTGAATTAAAGTGGAAGTGTTCTGATGCATGAAGAATCTACGAGGAGCAAGTATTTTGGGCGCAAGGAATGCGTTGTCGGGTGGAGAATCCTTACGTTGCGAGTACTCGATAAATTAGACATTTTTCACGATCTTCAATTCGTCTATAATTACGTACAAAAAGGTGCACCATTATAAGAGAATTTTTTGAAGACCAGCACAGTATAAGACAGAGGACAACTCTTGCACAATTACGGTGTATGGAAGAGGCTTTTAAAACTTGTCTGCTTATGATTATGTGTAAAAAAGTATTTGCAGTTTTTAAAAATATGATGCTGTTGTAGACACAGCATTAAGATTCTTCCTTTTCAAGAAAATCCGCTTTTTTAAATCCCAAACGGCTTAAACCACAGAACTAAAACGTCCTGGTTATTTAACTTTGTATGTTCATACGAAGCGGATATATCGATGTTTTAAGTATACCTCGAAGTTGAATACGGAAAAGGACAGTAAATATTTTTAAAAGGAAATAGAGCGACATATTATTAAAATAGCCCAAAGTTGAGTACGGAGAAGCATAAGGAAAGAGGTCTACCCGAGGGTCTCGTTGACGACCGAAGCTGTTATCCCATTCCAATTGATTGTCTTGTTTTGGGGAGGCGCCTGAAAACGGGCAAGGCGCCATCGCCGCTAAAAGGCGCGCCTTCGTTGCAACGACTGTAGCGGTCGTCGATTGAATGCACGCGTGCGGCGCACGCCGACCCGACCCCGCACACGATAATCACGTTAGCTCGCAGATGCGGACTATTTGCTTCTGGACTGTCCCATGTTTGTCTACTTTTTCGCCCTACGAGAGCCAGGGGACAGCGACGTGCTTGCCAATGGCCGAAGAGAATCATATCTCACCAGTTGCCCTTTTCCTCCGTTCAGCAACCTGGGAAACCAGTCGTGTGTGAAAATCAGGGAGTTCCTCAATAAAAATATACCTAAGTTCATCTACCTTTTCGAACGTTTTTCTTTTCCTGTCAGGACCTTTCGTAGAATTTTCCAACAGAGCTTTCTCTTTGCCCAAGGAGCTATAGAGAAAATCCTCGCCTTACTGAAAATGCACATAAGAATTTTTAAATCATCATTTTAGGCTTTTCACAGTTGGGACATTTTGAAGATATGCCTCCCTCCTTATTATTCATATTTTCGCGGATTACGTCTGAAGAACTATACCGTAAAACTTTCTTTTTTTTCTCTCTTTTGATTGCAAAGTGAAAAATGTAGGTACTTATTTAACCGGGTAGAGATCAGCGGACAGTCATGAAAATAGTAGATTTCAAGGGAAGGTTTGGGAGAGAAAAAAAGCTTCAAGAGGAGTCGAGGAAAACCGTGATGAAAGTAAATTGATGAGAAAAATCAGTGTTTAAGGTATGTAACTTGCGAAAATTGGTAGTTGGGAAACGTCATATTTTTTTTATATATCACGGAAATCGAAAAAAAATCAGCCATGTAAGTTTTTGTCTTTGTAACACTTGCTCGGACAGGATTTTTCGGCGAAAGCCCCAGCCTTGCAACTTTTGTTTCAGTAAAGTCGCTTCGGTTGTAGCAGGGTTGTTCTTCCCTAGTTGTCGTTGACAGTTGTTGAACTGTTTGCTTGTCAATATGGAAACAACTTGTGGTACGCTGAGCTGTCTGGGGAACATCCTTGGGGATATAGACGGCTGCTTCCCAAACGGTCTCTTTGAGTGAGCGTAAATGCCAGTGAATGGCTTCGGGAAGGGGAAAACTATCAATGAATGAGTCCGTCCTTTGGTATTGTCTTTTTATTGCGTTCCTCAGGACCCCCCGCCTCCACTTTCCATTACCGAGTGAAGGCACGTCCACTTTCTACTAGAAAAGTGAATTTAGCCCACCGACTTTTTGGTAAAAGCTAATTAAGTGCTCTCTTTATGGAGCTCTTTTCGTCATCTGCTCTGCTGTCTATAGAATTATTTCATAAACTGCTTTATAGTATAAACGTGCTGCCTGTAACTTTCCTCCGACTTGAAATGAGACTTCCATCGGCCCCATCGGTTCAGTCGAGATTGGTTGCGAAGGTGTTATAATTTCCGATGATTACCGAAGAAAGTTTGTGGCCTCCAGACCACTTGCGGTCTCTCTTATATCAATCACGAAATTCGGGCCATCCGCTGACCTGAAATTTGGTGCTCATAGGTACATCGAAACGCGGCGGAGCGAGGACTTGACAAATGGAATCTGCTAGAACGCACAATTCAGGTCTATTTTCACGATGGAATAGATAGACTGAAACGCGCAATATTTTTTGGCGGGGCCGCTCTTGTTTTTCGGCACTCCTGCATTAATGTGTCACTGCTTTATGCGCTCGATATATTTCGGCTGTAAACATGTTTGTCGCGGTATCAGGGCCTCTAACCTGGTATGTGACCTTGGGACAAGTGATTTAGTGCCCGCGCCCTTTCTGCCCCCGACGAGGGCTCGCTCCCCCCGCGTTCGCCCGGAGTGCATTACAATCGGCCGTTTTTCTTTCCCGGAGATTTCCGTAATTGGCAGTGCAGTCTCGGATGACGGCATCATACTCCTCCCTCCGCAGTAATGACGTTCTTACGCTAGAGTAGTCTTGAGCGGCGTTTTTTTTTTCTCTCCCATATCGATACTCATGATTGATACGAGTTTCCATTTTTTTTTCTTTTGCGTGATGAATTGGGAAAAGAAAGTTTTGCGAGGGTGTGCATTGCACTGTGGCGTTCGCTAATGTCTTTGGGTTGCGTTGTACAGCGCGCCGTCCAAGACAGTCTTCCCCGAAAGTTGTAGAGTGCGACGGCTGCAGTTCGGCCGACCCTCTTGTAATAAAGCAATCATCGTGTCGGAAGCTGCATGCGTTATGCTGGCTGCCTACCCCGCAGGGGTATCCCCCGCCGCAGGGGATCGTGTGTGTTGTACCCGGAGGATGTCCCTGGCCCGACCCGACCGGCTCGGTCCCGCGCACGTGACCCTGTGTTTAGCGTACCGCGGCAAAATCTCATTCATATCCCCGTTTTCTTTGAGATAAGACTCACGGGAAATTGGCTACATCCGATGGCTGGGGAAGCGTTTTCATGGTGATGTTGGAAACACTGGGGGAATATTACCTTGCGACGCTCAAGTGTATCTCATATTTTGAGATTTGAATGATACTCCGCCGACTATTAAGGAGCTTTGTGGGCCTGTCAACTGGAGGAGGCGCCGGGGAAGTAGCTTAACTCTTGTTGGTCTCTCAATCCTGCGAGCTTTTCAAGAGAAGCTTTCGTAGACGATATGAAACCGACCTGGGAGTGGTTCTATCGTATGATATCCATGAAAATCGTTCAACCTAACCTAGCCAAGCCTCCTTATTATATTAAGAAAGAAATAGTTCTTTTTCGTAGTAATCGTGTCAAAAAACATCCCACTTTTTAAATGATTGTACCTATTGATAAAAAAATAGTGTTGCATGCATATCGTGATACGGACAGATGCTAATATTGACGCAGTGGCGAATTCCCATAGTTACTTAGGTATTCTGTGCAATAAGGGATTCTTGGGAAGGTTTCTAATCAGTGCGATTTTCAGGTTTAAGATTTCCGACTGAATTCGCCGTGAAACAGGAAATGTGTAAAGGCGAATCAAAGCTTTGCACAAGCTTTGATACATCATTAACTAAAGCATCAATTTGGTTTGGCCCTGAGTATTTTCTCTAATTCAATTCTGCAATAATTTAATTTTTCTAAGTAGCTGTAGACTGTCGAGCGAAAAAAATCATCCTAAATACATATTTTTGTACTTTTAATGTTTTAGGAATTAATACCGCCTCTCTTAAAGGTTTTCTCTACGAACAGAGGGTTTTTCTTTTATTCTGAATAGCTCGAATAGAGGACTTTACTATGGGGAAGTGAGATTTTCCAGCTGTTTTTTTCCGTCTCAGCCTTATTTGATTCGCCGGATAGCACTTCTCAAAGATGGAAAAAAATTCGGGGGCTTGAGAGCAAACCAGGGAGGAGTCAAGTGTTAAAAAGTTGACCAAAAACTATTGCTTGTAACAATGAAAACCCAGCACAATGTATCCCTTCCTCCCATAATTAGATACCCTTCGATAACTCGAATGTCGCGCTACCATCTGCAGGTGAGACGATTCCTTTCCCCCCTCCAGCGGCATTTCGACAGTATTCTGTTTTATCGGCCCCGTCGGCCAACGTCCGCCATTTTTTGTAAACTAACGTCTTTGTAGCGGAATGGACAGCTGTTACCCGCAGGTGGCTTTGTCCCTCCGGAATCATCAAATAAACTTGAAATCGGAGCATCGCGCAACAGCGTTTGATGATTCTGTTTATTGCTAGTCATTAGAAGATATCATCTAAGAGGGTGGGAGAAAACGTCGCTAGACGCATCGTTTTTAGCACAGCCCATTTGCAGTGAATTCATGCCTACTGCATTAGTTGACGGCTTGAATTAAGTATGATTTATGTTAAAGCTTCATGTTAAGGCTTGCACAGTACCCTCTTGGGAGTGTTTCCTTATTGCTTTTTTTAAGACGCGTGTTCTTAATTGTAGTTCATTTCTTTCAGACGAAGTTGCCGGTCAGTTAGCATATTTGCGTCGACTTCCCCCAATTTCATAACTGGATAAGCTATCGTGCTCGGAAATGTTTCCTTTTCAATATATCACCATGGACTGATGTCTGGTGCAATGGTCACCCGCTTCTGATATATATCAGAATGCCCTAACCTCATCCCGGGCTTCCACGACTTGTCTCTGATATGAATGCTATATGATGACTCGTTTGTAGGTATCCAAATGCGGGAGACGGTCCTACATTTGATCCGTTCCTTCAAGTCTGTGAAGGCATTAAGTCATATTGTTCAAGTAGATTAGCAGTAGAGCTTTTTGACTGATTGAGAAAACTCGATCCAATGAAACATGATTATTACCAAACGAGGGAGCGCTCAAGATGGGTTTTGGGTTCCGACTTTGGATCTTTAATCTGATGAGTGATCACGAATGGTTAATCTATGGAACCAACTTTGAATCCACCTGACAAGATGTTCCAGCAACCTGTGTACTCGAAATTTGAAGTAATGAAACAACATGAAGAGGAGGGATTAGGAGCAACTTTGCACTTTATTGTATACAGTGCACACACATACCCTTAATTAAACTGTTTGGCTACCGAATTTTTGGTAGTGACAACTAAGCATTCGGTCGCCACAGCCATAAGCAAACGAACTAAATTGAACTGGACCATTACTTCAAATGGAAAGTTTGTAAACCGAAGCAAAGTTAAGACCCACGCATCACCCGTCCGAAACTTGCCAAAAATGTTCTGGATTTAAAAAATAATTCTTAAAAGTCGGTATAACGGTGGGTTGGGTTCCTGTGCCTCATTTCACGGTCGCTCGAATCGGAAGTGCCTTTGCACTCCTGCTCCACGCGGCTGTCGCCAAGGTCTGCCGCCGAGAGGTTGACAAAAGCCTAGGTGACTGTTAAATTAGTTTACGCGAAGTTACGTGGCTTGTGCTAAAACTCGGGTTGGTCCCGAAAAGCGGAACACAAGTATACTACCTTCTTCCGAACAGAAAACCGTCTTAACAGAGATAGTGCCGACTTTAAGCCACCAATGAAGATGCGGCAGTTTTGTGAGTCAGATACGACCACCTAGCTGGTTGTCCTCTGGCAGCGTGTATCCGGAATCGCCGATCCGCCTAGAACTGCGGTTTATACTGAAGGCTGTGGCTAAACTGACCGAAAGTTGAGCTTCTTCGATCGGGGAGAGTGATGATCCGTTCGTCACCGTCGCTTTAATAGTTGCGGGGGTGTTCGGAAGCCAGGGGGCCGTGGACTGGTGCGCGGGGCGGGGAAGGCGAGTGGTGCGACCAAGCAAACTTGTGTAATAACGACCCTCTCGAGGCCGGTACGACCCCGACCACTCGTACTCCGTCAGACAAGTGCGAATCGCCCGATATAATCGTCATCGGCGAGTCTTAAGGGGGAGGCCAAGTTCCGGGAACGATACATCAGGTTACACAAGAGGTCGTTACGTACCCTGAAATCGCCAAAGAACGGCTCGCCAATGACCCACTATCTTTTGACGTACGCAACGTGCTTCGAGATAAGACGAGGACGAATGCTGTCGTAAAGCTTGGTTATATTTGGAGGTCGTTGTTTATATTGTTGCGGCTGTCGTCTGCTGTTTTGTTTACATTTATGTCAACGATTTGTTTCCGAGGCGCTGCTTCGCGACGAAGGTATATTCCGCTTCCTGCTGAAAGACGCCAGTATTTTTAAAGCATACAAAGGGGAGGATAAATCCTTTAAACGCTTTCTACTCGAAATACCGCCTCCGCTCTATGGCATTTATCCGAGTTTTAAGCATCGCGGTTTGTCAACCGGACGTACGAAATGAACCTACCCGAGGATAAACGAAATTAATCGTTCGACCCCAACATGTATGTGTCGAATTCAAGTTATTCAAATACAAGGCTTTTCTTTTCTTAGCGTATTGAAAATAAGTTACATAAAATCCAAGGCATAATTTACAGCGAGAAAAGGCTTGGTTAGGCTAACGAAATACCAAGTTTACATACATCCTACTAATTTTTTGTGACAAATATTTATGCTTCTGGCACTCAAGTTTTGTACTTGTAGGAACATTTTTTTTGTAATAACGAAATTTTGAGAATAAAACAGCCAAATTTTGTGGTTGTGACTACGAATTTTTTTAGTCGGTATAAATAATGAGCTCTTCCAGGATGCACCGTTTCATGGAATGAGTGACCTTTAAGGAATGAAAGTCCGTCTGTAAAGTGTCACGAACTGTATCAAATCCCCTTCCCCCTGTATGTCTCTTCCTCCATTTTTACTTCGCTGACAATCACTCAACTTCTGGTGGCTGTTTGACGAGTCGTCAAGCCGCACTTGTTCGTGTAAAGTTTACGCGGTATCAGCACCGGATTTCGGTGTTGAAGCTTCTTAACAAAGCCCCAACCTAATCCCTTTCCAATCAGATCTAGGAAACTTTGAAAAGTTTTCGAGGTATTAAATTGTTACGTCGTATCCGACGAGATTCTGTTTAAAATCGGCGCTAAGGGTTTTGCGAACACTCGAAGGGATAGAGGCTTGGTTGGAGCAACCTAGTTCTTCGTTGATATGCAGTAAACCATTTGTTTTTGCTAGTTTTTACTAAATTGTTTGGTTGTGGCAGCTAATTTTTTTGATTGTGGCAGGTTAACCCACTACCGCCCAGTGGTGCCGTTGGGAAACAGAAAAAATTATGTTAGAGGATATTTTAGTTCAGTATTGTCGCAATTTAAAAAATGTCACCTCTCTGGAAACCTGAAATTCAATATTCAGGCATTTTCCAAAGCTTAGAATTGCGTGTTTTAGTTTTAAAAAATCCTTCCAATTTCTCTTAAGTTAAATTTCACTCCAAATACTCTGGACTGTTATGGGTTAATTTCATGGTGATAAGAACCAAGCATTTGAAAAAAAAAGATATGAGGAGCACCAAAAAAAATGTTCTTAGAATTAATAAAATTTGGTTTCCATATTTAATAAAATTTGGTTGCCAGATTTTTTTAAAATGTTGGTTGCGAGAACCAAAAAAATTTGGTTGCTACAACCAAAAAAAAATGTTAAAAAAATTAATAATAATAATAAAAATGGTTGCCCGAAACAAAACAAAAAAAAAATGGTTGCCACAAAAAAAGGTATGGTCATGGGCACATCACAAAAGTGCTTGGCCTCTTTAACCAAGTCTATCTCATCCGAGCAGTGCACCAGGATGCAAGTCGAAAAAGTCTCGCCCGACTTTTCTAATAAGGGGACATTAGTTGACTGATCTGATGGGGCAGGCGGAAGTGGAAGTGGGAGTGGGTGGAGAAGTAGCTGCAAGTTGGCCAAAAGAGGGCGCTGGCGGCCGCCTGTCTCAAACTTTGTGTTCTGGCAGAGGCTGCGCTGCGGCACTACGCATCCAAGTGTTTTCGTCGACGGCGAGGTGGAAGGGCTTCCTCGGCCCTCCGACGGCTTCCCTGCGCCGCCCTGCGCTCCGCTCCCCGGCGACACCCCACGCCTGCGCCGATTTCGGAACATGGAAACGAATTTGTTTTGTGCGGAGATGGTTTATACGGCGGCGAAACCTGTGACGCCAAAGCGGAAACCCTTGTGCAGCGCCGAGGAATATTAGATGGACGACTTTCTTTAAAGTGAGAGGAAACGGAAATTGGCTGCGTCTCGGTTATTTCCGCTGAGGCAAGGCAGAGGCGGGGGGACGTCGTGAGCCCACCGTAAGGATAAAATAACCTTCAATAAACTGCAAAAATAACGCAAGAGGTCATGGAAAGGTGACCCGATTAACCCACGCTACCTTTGGTACTCCTATAACTACATCTCGGAGTGCAGGCCTGTGTTGTTGAACGCTGCCAATTCAAAGGTTTCCCGAACAATTTTGGAATTCAGCGAACGGATTAGTAAACGGCCAGGTCTGAAGTTCTCTCAGTCACTCGTCTGATGGGAACAACAATCCATTCGCTTTGGAAACACCGTTGATTAAGTCGAGAAGTTGCTCTGTGTTCAAACATCCGTGCGCGCATCCATGGTTTCGAAGTTATTCGAGAACAGAGAACACAGTCGAAATCATAAAAATGTTTGAAAGGGTTACCAGCTCGGTCGCACAAACGCATTGACCTGTAAATTTCCTGCCAAAGCTACGTGTTCATCTCAGCGGTTCCCAATTTTTCGAAGGTTATATTCGCAACCTCTTTTCGGCCTCTTATCGCAAAGGCGACCGCAGAGGAGCGAGGCACGGGGTATCTAACATAACCTAGCCTTATGCTACCTCGGGAAGAACCAACGGGGTTATACTTTTCACAGTGTCCTCGACAACGTTGACACGTCTCACGTGCAGCTCCAAAAATCAGCCGTGTCAAAATTAGCTACCAATAGTTTAGCTTGTCAACAGCTGATCCAAGCCTAAACAAACGTACAAAGCGTTAGGAATCATAAGGGAAAACTTCCACGCGCTGATTATTATGTTTGAAGGAAAACTGTCTGTGTAAAGCTAATATTCAGATGAGGTGACGCTTTGCTCGTGGCTTTTAGCTCTGTAGGGTGCCCTTCAACTGGGACAATATCCAAGGCGGTAATTTTACCGTAGGTGTAGCGTAGGTCGTTTGAAGGGCTTTTTGGAGAATGTGCCCCCGCGCCCTGAATACCGACGCCAGCCCTTTGAATAGAGGTCCTTGGAGCACTGAGGCTGAGCCTTTAACCTTGTCAAAAGCATGCCACATCCTCCGATGGCTGTTATTTCGGCCGCTAATCTCGGCTTCGCCGGCTGTGCCCGGCTTGCCACGCGCGGCCCGGTGCAGCGGAGGGCGTATTAGGGGCGCAAGGGATCGCATATCGCCGCTGAGCTGTAGGACGAGCTTGTCATCGTGCTGAACCCCGCTCTGCGCGCCCCGAACGACTTTGGGGCCCTACAAGTGTCCTGTTTCATCTCGGACTATTTAAGGAGATTCCGCTGTGGTGTCCGGTAATTTGCCACACTTTGTGCTAATTCCTGGGATCGGAGCGCAAAGATCTGTCAAGTGGCCGGGCGAGCTTGACCTAGATTACTTCACTCGAAATTTGAAAGATGGAATTTGCGGTGGTGTTCCTCCTTGCGTTGCATTGCCACGCGGGGCGACAGGAGAGCGAGGATTGTAATATTAGCTCACATGGATGATTTACAAAAATCATATTCGGTAAATAGTGTGATCACCTGCTTTTGTAATGACCTATTGACAAAGTAAACTCCTGAAACTTTAAACCCCATTCGTAGATTGCCCTTGAGACCCAACGAAAAATGAGGATGTGTTTCCTTAGAGGGAATCTCGCCGAAAATCTACAATAATTTCACGCTTTAGTCTTTTCAAGTCCAGCGAAGTAAGAGCTCGGCCCGTCAGACAGAAATAGTTGTCCACGATTAGTTTATGGTATTACGGCCATGACAGGAGTATCTAAGGGATTCGAACTAAAATAGCTCTGGCTTTTTAAGCCGCTGAAGTTGTTTCGGACGGTGGTGAACAGTTCGGCGAGTCCTTTTACGTCTACGCCAAAGTTTTTCCGAGGCAAAGTCGAGCGACGGTACTCGGAATCCGCCTGCCGTAGTGAAGTCCGTCACCAGGACCGAAATTCATTTCAGCTCTCCTTCAAAAGATACCGCACTACTTTCCATTTAAATCATTCTATAGTCGTGAAACTGAATGAGCAAGTATGCATTTAAATGATAAGAGTTATCATTCTGACAGGCAGATACGGATAACGGGCGCTCCACCTTAAACAAGTTCTATTAGTGAAGATCGAATGTAAGTTGCCTTGTGCAATACATTGTAGGGACACATCGATTTTTTTTCTCAGACACTCATAAAAACCTGTTTGTGCGTTATTTTATTCTAAACGCTTGAAATGATTGATCTTTTTGCTCCTGTAAGAAAAATACGTGATACAAAAAGCTACAGGATTTCTCTTGTATAAAACTGCGGTTCCGAAAAAAGCGCAATCTTGTCGTAGCTTTCTGGGAACACATGTTTTGAGAAGACGTAATTTCCCTCAAGCGTCGTTGTAAAGTAGCACGAAATCTCTCAATTTGGATGTTTAGTACGACGTGTTTCGGCACTCTTAATACAGTTACTTTTCAAGAAAACCACCAGCCTCAGTAAATATTATTGTCAGTCTAACTTCCCACGGCTGGCAGTTAAAAGCCGAATCATCAATTTACCATGAAAACCAAGCATTCCTAAGTTCTTGTCAGAACAGAAGGCTTATGCGCCATTGAACCCTTTTCCCCGGACTTTTAAGGCATTCATTCAACTAACAGTTGTGACTTTGGCAGCAGAACTTATCGAAGCTACATCTCATATCCAAGAGAGTAAAAGTTGGCGATAAGTTTTCGAATTCCGCACGTTGGAGTTGAAGTTGGCTTGCTGCAGACTGGTATTAATGAATGAGTGTCGCACAACTCGGTTCGTGACGCCATGGCGCAGTGTTGCCAGATTTTGAGACTCCGTCAAATTTAAACGCGATAAAGTTATTATCGTTATAAGATAACGATCAATATCATCATTGAGTTTCTCAGCTTAGCGGCGATCCAGAACACACCTGACATGCTAGCTTTTCTGCAGTAGTTCGCGAATTTACCCCGTTTAAATTCGGTGAAGATGCGAAATCTGGCAATAGGGGTGCTCTGGCGTGGTGGATGAAATGAATAAATTGATCGGATTGGCGGAAGAAATTGGATGGGTGGAAGACGACCAGTCAGGGACTGAGATGAGACCCGTCTCAAGAAACCGACCAATCCCTTCGCTATGGCGAACCGAATTAACCGATGTGATGGGTTTTCGGGTGTTTTGATTACCTACTTCCATTTTAACTTATAATCCGGATGAAAGTACTACCACTAAAACCAAGCTTTAAGACACTATTCACGGTGAGTAAAATCTCAGCGAAGCGTAACGACCTGTCATATAAACCGGCACGTTCCTCGGGTAGTCTGCAAATTCTTGCTCTTATAAACGTCTTCGCGCATTTCCTCACGTAGCCTGTCTGGGAAGGTGTACTTTTGTGAATATTAATCCAAGAAATTGAACCATCCCCACATATGCTTTATGCTTCCAAGAAATGACAGGGATAATGTAATTTTCAAATACATTGGAGAGTTTTTAACATGTTTGCGAAAAGTATGCGAGTTTTTTACCGCGAAATTTTATCGTATTAAAAAAAAAGTAGTTTTGTCGTGTATCTATTCTCACATTCTTCATTTCGGAGATTGCATTGTCGTCGTGTACTAACGTTCACGCTATTTTTTCTTGCGCTAAACCGAGCAGAGCGAAGTATGAACCTTAGTAAAAACAAGCCAAACAAAATATTTTCATCAGCTCTTTTTTTTCATGTATTATTATTTTAGATCGAGTTGATTTTTTCAAGTTCATGAAATTGTGTATCCTCGTCGCTTCTTGTATGCAGAAAGGGCCTTTTTACCGGGCTACAACCCAGATTCTTTGTTGAGCCGCGTATCGGAATAACGTTCAAGTTATAAATCTTTTCCGGTACCGAGTTTCCGTTTATCGATAGCTCTCGAGAAGAAGAGGATCCTTGACCTTGGATACGGTAGCGAATTTGTCGGACGTCCAATAGATAATCTGGTTGAAGAGAAAGTGGGCCATGGAAGCAATAAGGCGATTGTCCGAAGTGGGGCAAACAGCCTCTTCTCGGGAACGAAGCACGTACCCCCTCGCTTAATTTTTGGCAAGGGGCAATTTAACGCACTCCGGTATTTATCAAGGCGTAAAGAGAGTATCACGCACGTCCGCCTCAGCGTATTTATTTACTCCATTATTAATCCAGGGGCTGGACGACCCCCAAAACTAAATCCAGAAAGCTCTGTTTCTCTGCTCCACGAAATACTGTCCTCCAATGAAATGTGGGACCTTCAAAGCCCTGGCAGGGTTTTGGCGGGTAGAAATATCGTAGTCGAGGGTAACTCTGTTGGGAAGTGGTTACTCGTTTCAGGAGTAAGGCACGGATTAGTGACAGTTAACTTAGATGGGGCTGTGCAGTGGAGCTGAGTTTAGATCGGGATCATTTGTGGGCCGATAGCGGGGACGTCCGGAAACGCCCGAAGGCAGCCGGTGAGAGCCGAGCTGATTAGACTTTACTCTTCTGGCATTTCCGGACGGATTTGCGGAGGACTGCCCCAAGGTGCTCAGAACTCGACAAAGCCCTTAACTAACTACACGGATGCATTTTAAGTGTGTCACTCTCGAAACAGTTATGCTTGAAATTGGGATTCTATCTGCTGATAATTTTCGATGTTTTCTTCTCATTAATTTTCCTCAGTTGTCAGTTATTGTCGGGGGTTCAATTTTAACTTTGTTTCTTTTTTTGTGGATTTTGTGAAGAATTGATAGGTAGAGTACCCGTGAGAAAGTCTAATTAAAATTAGGGATCATCTCTAAACTACGTTAAGGTCATTTTAGCCCTTTCTGACTCCCTTCTCACCAGGGCACGTTTCTAATGGAGGCATCCTCCGCCTTAGGACGTCGCGATTTTGGAAACGGAAATGTTTTTTTTTTCTATTTCTGATTCATGCAATTTTCTTACATTTTAAGCTCTCTCTTAAAGACACTTGTAGTTTATGGAATTATCTTTGGAAATAGCGTTATATACCGTATCCTTAACGCATTGTCTACCTGTACCCTCGTTCAGATTGGGAGAGGCCTTTGAAACGTAGCATACATCATGCTGCACATCACGATTAGCATTTATTTGAGTAATGACAACGCAAAGTTATTCAGTGGTGGAATTTATAATTGAAGTTTCCACAGTGAGATAGCCACAGGCAGCCATTTGCAGAATCCAGAACTAGAGTGCGGTACACGTTATCTGCGTGAAAGCCAAGGCTGGGTTACGGCTTGCACCGAGCCACCGCAACTTCTCGTCAATAAGAGCAGTGTGGCGAGATGGAGTCGAGCTTCTGTACCTCTCGCCTCAGGTCAGACAAATTCAGTCGACATGACCTAGAAATCCCGACATGAGATAAGCGACCAATAGGTTAAATTTATCTATCACAAGATCAGAATTCTGTTGAATGACTGACGCTTCTTAGGCTCAGAAACAGCCTAATGGAACGCGAGACGAACTGCCTATGCAGTGCTTCAAATGCACAGACACTGATTTACACAAAACTATTCAGTCTTGGCCTTTTCTTTCGTGCAGTGAAGGTCCGTATTGCCGCTTTTATCCTGGTCACTGTAACATTTGATCCTTGTGTCTGTATATTATTTGATCCTGGTCACTGTAACATTTGATCCTTTTCTCTGTATATTATTTGATCCTGGTCACTGTAATGGTTTTATGGTTTACACTCCACAATAAATCTTACAATAGGTTAGGTTTTGCCTGCATCTCACTACTTTGTTGCTCCCCTCGGCGTGGAGACGAGTGGTAAAACGAAAAATCAAAAACCCCATCTTTAGAACGTGCAGTGTACCCATGCGACTATCAAAGCGCGGGGTACCACCCATATTGCTATTTTGCGGTGGAGTATTTACAAAGGAAATTTTTTATGAAACAGTATGAATGTGACATTCCTTGATTACTGAAGCGACATCCTTCAGAGAAACGCCGTTCTCATTGCAGCCAATCTATCGAAAAATGTTCAATAAGAGAATCTCGACTGCACTGCACATAGCTGTGGTTTCTTTTTCCCCTAAGAGAACCAATATGCGGCTTCAGCGGCCGCAATGGTCCCCCTCATGGTCCCCGCCGATCCCCACCAGGTTCCCGCCTGTCATCTGAACATCAAGATGCGCTGGCGCGCGCTGCAGATGCGTCAGGGGTCGCCCACCATCCCCTGCAATCAAATTATTAGCTGCCAAAGAATCTCAGCTGGAGGAGGAGGGCGGGACAGCCAACTCAGAAAGAGCAATTTGATTAATACGACGACGTCGCCTTACGAAAATTACCCTTGGCAAAGAACTGGGCAAGGAATGTAAGACGTCATCATGGGTCAATTGATCGTGTGTTCACTGTTACTGATGAACTGTAACTGTTGGAACGATGATGCTGTAGGCCTATTGCAGCTTTGGAAGTTTGAATTTGCCGCTTCTTTTATCTCAACTCCCTTCACCTGCGCTGAGCGGAGAGAGGCACTAACTTATCGTGATGATCGTCAAGAGAAGTGACCCCCACTGCTCGGTGGTCGTAACCTAGGTGCTTGGGCACTCGGCGTGACGAAGATTGGCAGAAGACAAGAAGACAACATTTAATCATAGTACATCCGCAAATCTACGTGCTGCGATCATCTATGTTATGCTGACTTCAGGGTCAGATAGACTGTGTGAACAATACAACCACAAGTATAACCAAGTGAGGCTAGGCCACCTGGGACAAACAGCGTGACAGTTTGTGATGTCCTGGTCGCGCGGTTCCGTCGACAAATGACGTGGCCGGCTTGGTGGAGCTACGTCGACGTCAAGCGGGTTGCGGTGCGATAAGGCGCCGGGCGGGGTGCACCAGATGATTTTCCTAAGCCACTATTGGTCTCGGGTACACAGCCCACCTGCCAAGCGCAAAAACATCCAAGAAAATGTCGACTAATTTCACAATGACTTCGTTTCATGTCCAGTGGGAGTTGCCATCACTCACTGTTGTCGCTAATCCTACTTCTAATGCATAGAATATTTTAACAATTGCATATTCTACCTCGCTCTACTGTAGGCTAGTTCCTACCCCGCCTACTCTAGCGGAACGAGGTGGTATGCATGTAAACAAACCAAACCTAACCGACGGTCGATGTTTGATACCACTTCTTAGTGGATGTCGAGTAGGAACGTAAGTCCATCTTAAGAAATAATCTAAATAATTTCTTACCACGTTTTATTCTCACACCCAAAACAAGCGAGAATTCTTTATGACGGGTGTTTTTATTTTCCTGTGCATACTAGGTCAAAACCGGCATCGGGAGTGATGTGCTAGTCGGGGCAACTTACATTCCCAATCCGGTCATGCCGAACAACTGTGCCAAATTTTATCGCTTTGCAACCGTACGAAATGACAGCATTAGCCAGTAACTCAGAGAACTCCATTCGCAAACAGGCGCAGTTCGAATAAGCCGAAATGAAGCGCTAACTTTCATATTTGCAATGCGATATCGTTCCACCAAATGCGTCCGATGAGAGATAAGCTCCACTGGGCGGGGCATCAAACCGTTCTATTCCCACATGTAAAAGAGCAAAAATAACTAGCTCTCCTCCCTCTTGGCGATCCATCACAATTTGCCGACCTTCCTTGCTGTCCGCTATTTGTCCGCAATTTCCTTTAAAGCATGCATTGCACGGGCCTCTGAGAAGCAGGTGCGAACGCAACTTTTTGACGACTGCTGTGCCGAAAGTAGTTCGACAAAAGACGACTTACACATCCAACACAACTGGTGCTGGCTCATCATGAGTGTTGTCTCCGAGAACTTGCAACGCAATGTGTTGGGATGACAAGGGCAGTACCTGTACTCGCTTCAACGGGAGATGTATTACCCCCATGCCTTTCGCGACTCAAGAATGTACACATGGGACATTGTCTCAAATGGAGCACTCCATTCTCACCGTCAGATAACAATATTTCATAGATACAACTTCGAGAAATACACAACGAAGGAGAGTAGGCTGAAGAAGTGGTGCTTGTCACACACGTGACGTTCTGCTTCACTTTTCACCCAACCGAGATTAATTCTCAGCAGTCTGTTCAACGTTGACGAGGTTTTTGCTACAGGTGACACATTGCTCGAAAAAAAATGTGCGGCCGAAATTTTTTCAGCAAAGCATCGCTGAGATAGCTTACTGCAAAGTACCTCAAAAATGAAACCAACAATGGTTTGTGTTCCTTCCTGATTTTATCTTTCATTAAATCACATGTTGTGGTCAAAATCATGTTATATTGGTTTACCTTCGTTACATTAACCCACTAATGGCTACTAACAACTAACCCCAGCGATGTCGTTCGGAGGATTTTCATTTTTCAGAGGAATTTTTATTTGTGTATTGTCACTATTTAAAAAATATCACCCCTCTGAAAACTTGAAAATGTATACTTAAGGCATTTTTCAAAGCTTAAAATTTCGTATTTTGATGGAAAAAAAACCTTCCGATCTCTCTTATGCTAAATTTCATTCTAAATATTTTGGGCTATTATGGGGTTAACTTTGATGAGATTCCGTCAAGTACCTGTGAATACGTCTATACTAATCTTCATAGCGCGATGAAAAGTTATGAGCAGCTAGGAACACCAGATGCAACTAAAACAACCTGTAAGAGCGTTTTAGTGTTTGGAAATTGTGACGATCCCGCCCGCGCGATCTTCGATGAGCTGCGTGACTTTCTTAGTGTGATTTTTGGCTCCGTAGGAAAACAAAAACAGTCAAAGCTTTTGACCTTGTTAAGGAACAAAGTATTGGCGTTCACTCTCGATAGAATGTTATTCAAAGGTGAAACGCTTTGATTTAAAACAAACTTCTTGGCAAGTCCTTTTAATTAAAACTTTTCTATTTAGTAAAATAAGCTGAATGAAGAGTTCGGAGAACACCCGCTTTTGTATCACCACTCGGAGCATCTGCAGCACTTTTTCGTCTTTTTAGCCTTAATGGAGGAGTGTTATCTTATTCAAGCTCTTAATAAAAAGGCGATGTTTTGGTTGCAAATGGGGTAAGCTTTGTGGCCAACCCGTGGCCTTTCAGCTTCTCTGCGTCGGCTCACTGTGGGGTCCTCGCCACCTGCTGCGCCCAACCCAGATCTGGCGGACAGGGCCGAAGTGCGTTTCTCCATTACATTAACTCAATTTTGCACTCATGAAATCGCCTTTTTAGTTTTTCACTTTTTTTTTTAGTTTAGCGACCTCCCTTAGGAAGCACCGCTTAACTTACTCTCAGTTTCCGATACCATAATGTTAGGGTCTTGTTATTTTTTCCCATGAGATTTGCCTTATTTTGGGACCGTTTAAGAGGGCATCATTTTGCGGGCAGCTATCATAAACGCCAAATTTGAAGTCTGCCAACGCCGCTACCAACCTTACCTAACCTTACCTAACCTTTGACTTCGGCAGTTATGATTATTGGCGCTTATGGATACTGGCGGTTACGGCGTTGGCGGTCTGGAAATTTTGCGTTTTTTGAGTACCGCCCATTTTGAAACCTTTCAGAAAGTTCTTATCATTTGGTCGTGCACGAATTCCGTAACGCACGTAGGGCATATTTGCCCCTCCCTCTACCCCTTTTTAACGGTTTATTCTTTATCTTATATATGGGGCGTAACGCAAACGTGAACCCCCCGCCGCCTTTGAGAGCGTTACGTAATTGTGTTCAACCCCTTTTTTCGTAATTCTTTCAATTTAAAACTAGTTCGGTGCACTTTGTCCCTATTTATGTCGATATCCCAACAGTCTCCGATCCATGTTTCACCGCACTCTCCGCGCCTGCAATTAGTGTTTCTCTGCTAATTTACAAACGCTTTAAAGAATTACGCAAGGCTGCGTCCTACTCTGTCCAGCAAAGATGCATTGATCCGCGGGGGTGTAATGGAGCCAGTGACTTGGCTGATGAGAGCTCGGGTAATCAAAACATCCTCTGCTGCATGTCTGCCATTAGAGTCTTCTTTCGGATAGGTTGGGACGCCAACCCCCCACAACCCCACCCCCCCCACACC
>Ga0058701_10001105_pt1 | contig 18712 bp, 10 predicted proteins | sample AgamicOrMae_FD_97039 | JGI IMG/M metagenome (GOLD analysis project Ga0058701, IMG submission 97039) | Agave microbial communities from Guanajuato, Mexico - Or.Ma.e | ecosystem: Host-associated > Plants > Phyllosphere > Phylloplane/Leaf | place: Guanajuato, Mexico | collected 2012-06-04
GGTTGGGCTAGGTTGGATGCCTTTTGCCTCGTTCCGCTATCTCTCCGCTCGGCTTGACGACGGAGGGTAGCACCAAATTTAAACCAAAAGGTTGAAAAGGCTACCTTAAAAAATTACAGTGTACTTTCATAAGAAATACATGGAAGCAGGGTCATGACTTTGGTGACCCACTGTACATATTTCTAGTCCTTCGGATAAACCAAGCATAGCTTTGAATCAAATTGCGTCAATAAAGGAAGACCAATAAAATAGTGCAAAAATACCTGAAGGGATTGAGAAAGGCAAGAGGATTACTTGATAATATCCTATTTTTCACAAACGTGGACAAGCTGACTCATTCATCTCTGAGCGTATTTCACAAACTCAAAGAAAATGGGTTACTGTACCGATGAACGAACAGGCGATGCTATTTTTCAGATTTTGTTGACGCTCTTTCAAAAACCTTCAGTTTCAGAAAACTAGCAGACCTCGTATTTCCGGGTAAAGTTCCCACGTGAAATGGTTGAGTTAATAATTTTAAGAAACCAAAAACTCTTTTCTTAAGGAGAAAGAGAAAATTTCCCTTTAAAATGTTCAATAATCGTCTCTTTTGACAGTCCAAAAATGCTTCACTCTAAAAAAAAAAAAAAGTACCTATTGAAGTCAAATTTTTGAAACTGAACTTCACAAGTAGCTTTTGCTTTGTAAATGTAGTAGTTTCCGATAAGAAGATTAGGAATGAGTTATGGCTAAGTTGAAGCATTAGGTCAAATGTTTCGGCCAATGGGCCGTGTTATAATCATACAGGATCGTCCAAGCGGTCAAGACAGAGAGAGAAGGTAGGATGGGGAGTAAAGCGCTGAAGTGGGTCCTCACCTGGTGAGCGGGTGGAGGGCTGCCGACGAACTGGGAGGGACTCGGCAGAAGGTCCGTTACCAAGCCACCCGAGCCATGCTGCGCGCCAAACCAAACCAGTTAGTCATCAGCGACAATCAGTTGTTAGTCAAAACAAATGCCAACAGCCCGACAAAGCCTCCATTCACTCAACACGTTCCTCTTCTAGAAATTAAGTTAGGTTACAAAAGAACCCGTGCAGAATACAGATAAAGAAAAATTCGTTTCTAAATACGCAGAGCTAAATTAATTTTGTACCATAAAGTTTTAACGGCAAAAATATTCGCCTAAACGGCGAGCGACCAACTTAGACACGCGACCAACTTAATCATAGAATCGGAGACACGATATATTCATCAATTAACATTCTCAATCGCTATTTTCGAGGTAAGTTCTTATCCCTGTATCATTGGGCATTTATTTTATATGAAACTTGTCTTCAAATAACTCATAAGATATAAAACCATATTCTTTAAAATAAAAATTAAACGTTTTGCTACTTTCTATCATTCCCATTTTCCTTTTACTTTTGGAACATTTATAATTATCTATATTTGCTTTTTATAACACGTTTTCACGCAAAAACACCATTATTGTGTCACTTGGAAAGTTTAAGGTTGAGGGTATCAAGAAGCAAGCCAACCTCACGAGACAAAACAGAAACAAGAGGGAAAGGTCCGAATGAAAACTGACAACATTCCGGTGTCGAAAGAAAAGGTTCCGAAAAAAGAAAATTGGATGCAAACGATTTTTACATGAGAGCCAGTCATGTTTAACAATGCAAATGTAATTTAGAAGGAAAACGACAAGTTAACAGACATATTCAAAGACAGAAACTCTGACAAATTCAATGAAAATAGGTTAAAATTAAACTTTAACTTGGTCCATACGTTGGATATTTGTTGAGAACAGAGAAAGGTCATACGTATGGCTTGGATAAAATAGGATTACAAAAGCGGGAAAGGTTGGAACTTGACAAATATTTCACACTATAAACAAAGTCCCTGATACATGCCAGAACAAGCAAGCGGCGGGATAGGGCACAAAGGTTTCCTACGAACAAAACGGCTGCGCCCTTCTATTGTGACGACGGTGAGTGATTTACCTGTGGCTTGGGTACGGCTGTGCGGAAACTGCTCGCCCCTGTGATCACGGGCTGCTGGCTCGACGGATGGCTGCCGGGGACCTTGAGAGGCGGACTGGCCACAGCTCCTGTCAGGATCGGCGGCGGGCCCCCGTGGATCACGTGGTGCGCCTTCGGCGGCTGCACCAGGGGCAGCGGGGGGCTGCCCTTGGCCGCCGCGCCCGCCCCAGAGCCCACGAGCAGCGCCTGCGCCTTGGGGCTGGCCGGGATGTGCTGGCCAGGCAACACCTTGACGGCCGACGCCTCGGCGTGCTCCCGGAGGACGTTGGCCGGCTGGGGAAGCGCGACGCCCAACGGAGTGCTGGGCGCCTTCGTCGAGGCGTGGTTCACGGCCTGGAGGATGTGGGCCTTGGGCGGCAGGGGCGTCGACACTTTGCTGATGCCGCATAGCGGCGGCGCCCCGACTTTGGCCATGGCGTGCTGCTGCGGAGTCTGACCCATGTTGGCCGCGGCTTGCAGAAGGTGGACTTTCGGGTTGATGGGCACTTGGGACAGCGCCGGGGCAGTGGTCTTCGCCTTGGCGACGTTTGTTAAGGGCACGTTCACCTTGGTGCCCGGTTGCACTACGCAAACCTTTGCCGTGCTTGTTGGAGGTAGCACGTTGCCGATAACCTGGACACAAGAAGAGGCTCGCTATGAGGACGTTTACGGTACCGTTACCTTAAATACATGGGCTTAATCTTCGACACGGTAACCATGCGCTGGCCGAGAGGAAACTAAGCAATTTACTCCGCCAACGAAAAAAAAAGTTCACAAAATTTCAGTTACGAACCAAGATGTCGCAGTACATTGCTATTTTCCGACAAACGACTTCCCGTATTAGACCGCGTATAGGACGCACTTTTTTCGATCTTTTTTGAGCCCTAAAAAACCTGGTTCGTCCAATGCACGGGTACACAGCATCCCTCACACGGGAAGGTCCTGTGCATGGGACATAATAAGTGTTTCTGGTATTCATGCGTCCTATACATGGGACTTAAAAAATGTTTTCCTTACTTCTTTAACACGTATAACAGCTTTCGTAACACGTTTAACATCACATATGACATCTTTCAGAACAGAAATGCGATGTTTAGACTACCCAGAGGGCCTGACTTTTCCTGGTACCGGTGCACAACCATATAACTGAAGACATTTCAGAATCTCCGCCAAATTCTGTGAAGAAAAGCAGTGCCCAGGGCTTGAGGTTTTTACCTTGGAAGCCACAGCGGGCTGGTGTTGGTGGGCCACGCCAGGGACCTTCCCGACGACGAGCCCCTTGGCCGGAGCAGGGTACGTCTGCAACTGGGGCTCGACTGGCACTTGGACCTGCGCCTGCACCTTCACGTCCTGCTTCGCTGTTTGCAGGACATGCGCTTTCAGCGTCTGGATTTTCGGCGGCGCCACGACGTTTTGGCGGGCTCCTTGCCACGTGCCCACGGCCGGCGTCAGACCTGGGGTCGACGTCGAAGCTGGGACGGTCACCACAGATGGGGGCTGGCTCGCGTCCGATGCTGGGGCGAGCTGCGGAAACACCGACGTTCGCAATAAACGAAAACGTTCCATTAAGCAAGAAAAAATATTGTTCCTAATTCTTCGCACATGTATGACAGCTGTGACAAGCGAAACGAAACCTATCATATACGGTTCAAAAAAATAATTAAAAAACTACTTATAGGAACTCGTAAAAAGTTTCGCAGTATCCGAACACTGTTAGGATATACAAGGTATGGTAAGGCTAAGTAAAGTGAGGTTGCCGAACAGTTTAGGGACTGCGAGTTATCGTACTTGTGCAGTTCGTCGCTGTAAACAGCGGATGACAAACCGCTTCGAGGCATAACGCAACTAACAATAAATCAAACCATACCTTGGGTATTTGTAATTCCTGCTTGTGCAGTTCTTCGGCCTTCTCCCGGGACAAGGCGTCCTGAGTAGCGGCAACCCCAGAGTTGGACACGGGGATGTATTGTCCCTCCTCCGACTCCGTCATCGGGATCAGGAGTCCCGAAACGGGATCGATGATCATCAGCGGCTCCTTGCTCTCCCGGCGCATTCGCTCTTCCTTCTCCTTTTGATCCTTCTCCAGGACTCGGGAGCTCAGCTTGCCTGGAGCCTTCGGGGTGGTGTCCGTCGACGGCGCCTGCACAGGCGTCGGGGCCGGCGCGGGGGAAGCCGCAGGGGCTGGCAAAGCGGCTGGCTGGCTGCTCGGGCACGGAGCGCCAACAGTGGGAGATACTTTCACTGCCTCGCTCGCTTCCGCGGCCTGTCAACAGATCAGACATACGTGGTGATAAGAAATCACTTCTGTAGCAAAAAGACACGAATATCTATCCGATTAGCACAGCAACAAAGCTTCTATAAAGAAGTTGATTATGTTAAGGTTCGGCTAGGACGGCCCTCATCGAAAGTATGACAACCTGTCATAGGTTTGGCGATTAACGCTCGATCATTATTTTCAAACATCGCTGTAGAAAATGCAAAGTGTATTAACTATGAAATTTCATGGAACACAGTCGATCAAAACGGGTAAAAGTTTATAAAATACCAATCCTATTTCTCGGACGGATATTTTTTTCAAAATCCTAATAACAACAATCGGTCACTGCAGTTTACGGAAGAAGCGGTAGCTTAGCAGTGCCTTTATTACACACAACGAGATAGGAAGCCATTGCTTGCTTACCTTGTTGCGATCTTCACTGGAATCTCTGGTCTCCGATGTGGACGCCCGTCGCGCCGCGCCTCCTTTCCTGCCTGCCCTGGGCGACTTCCTGACGTCGCCAGCCTCCGGCTGAGCAACGCCTCTGTTCGCCTGGCGGGTGAGGCGCCTCGTCGGCGCTGAGGTGGCCGCCGACGGAGAGGCTGACGGCGAGACGGACGTTGGCGGGGAGGTGGAAACAGCCGGGGCGACAGCGGCCGAGGTCGGCGGGCCGGCCGCGGCCATCTTGGCTTCGGCGGACGCCGCCGACCGCGTCACCACTGCCGCGTTGCGCACCACGTCCTCAATGACGTCATCCACGGTGCTCCTGCCGCCGTCCTTCTCCTGGAGCCTTCTGGACTTGCGGGTGGTCGCGCACGTCGTGGGCTCTTCCCGGGTCTCCACGAGCACCGGCGGCGCGGGCGCCGCGGCAGGGGCCACTGCTGGCGCGGGGGCCGCCGTGGTGGTGGCGGTCGTGGTGGCCGTGGCCACACACGGCGACTTGATGGTGAGGATGAGGCGAGGCCGGTTGCCCTTGTCTTTGTCGGCCTCCTTCTCCTTGATGGCGATCGCTTTCTTGTCTTCCTCCTTCTTCGGCTCTTTCTCCTCCTTGATTTCGCGCCTCTCCTCCGGTTCTTCCTTATCTTTCTCGGCAGGTGGTGGTGCAGCGGCGGTAGCAGCTGTTTTTGTACCTTCGTCGTCCGAATCGTCCCGGAATTCGTATACATCGTCGTCAAATTTCCTAAAACATGACAAAAAGAAATTAGGTTGGATACACCTTATTGTCTACTGCTTATGCTAACTCGAAGCATTCTGAAAGGCAAAGCATTTAAAGGGGATAAGGCTTCGTGATGTCTCACCTCATGAAGGGACCGCCCGCAGTGCTCTTTCCCTTCGCGCGACTTCTTCTGGTCGTGACGCTCGGCGGAGTGGCCTCTGGCTGGTTGCGGGTTCTCCTGGTGGAGACTCCACCGGCGCGATCCGCACCACGATCGACGCGAGCGCCTCGCCGACTTCCCCTCCTGCTGCGTCGGTTGTCCGCCCGGTCGTCTGTTTTGTCCGCGTCGGTGTCATCCGCCACTTCGGACAACTCCGCCTCCTCTTTGCTGGCATCCGACGGCGTTTTGGCCTCGGTCTCTGGCGTCGATCGATGCGCCTGCGGCGACAGGATCGGAGGGGTCTTCCGATGGTCATCCACCTCCGGCTCGTGCTTGATTGCAAGCGGCACGCTTTCCGCTGAGGAGGGGCTTTCCATCTTGAGCTTCCTGGCGGGCTCCTTGTGGGCCTCCTTGTGGGGCCAGCAATGATCGGCCCACGGGCGCGGCTCCTTGTCAGCATCCTCCTCATCCGACACGCCGCCCGCAAACGACTGCAAGTTCCACCGCGGTCCGTTCTCTTTCTCTTTGATGGCCGCACTGTTGAGCTGGTCCAGCGTCTTGGTTTCGAGCCAGGTGCGGCGCTCGGCGTCGGTCGCCTCGGCTTCGGCGTCCGGGTCCTGCTTCACGGGTTTGGCGCCGTCAGTCTTCTCCGGGACCTTCGCCTCGGGCCAGTCCTTGTTCGGGACGGCGTCGCAAGCCACGGGCGCCGAGGCCATCCACGCCTTGGCCGTCTTGGCGGCTTCCTTCTCGCTGGTGGTGCCCGGGAAGTTGGATAGCCATGTTCTGGGGTCTTCCTTCACCATCCACGGCGACTTGTCCGCTTCAAGCTTCTTCATCCACGGCTTGCTGTTGTCCTTCTTCCTGGCCTCCATCTCGTCGTTGGAGCAGATGGCTTCGACCTTCTTGATGACGGAGTCAATGTTAACTTTGTTAGCCGACCAGAAGTCAGACTCGTCCTTGGTGTCGATCGGCGAGTCCAGCTTGAGGTGGTCGTCGTCAACCTTGGCCCGGATGGTGCGGGACGGCTCCTTCTTCACAATCTCATCTTCGACGATGCACAGCGCGCCCTCGTCGTCGTCCCGGTCGCTGTCCCGGCTCGTGTCTTCGCGCTTCGGACTCATGAACCCGGTGTCTCGGTCCCGGTCGTCCTTGGAGCCGTACAACGAGCTGGACACGGCGGCTGCCGTCACGGCTTCGGCGGGTGTCGTCGCGCTGGCCGAGATGCTCGCCACGGGGGTGATGCTGTTCTCGGCGCTAGTCACCACCGACGAGGGCAGCGCCTTGCCGGGCATGGCGCCAGCTACGCTCGACGTGGTGACAGGCACCAGACTCGGCGACACTAAGCTGGACTGCGGCGCAAGGTTAAGCTGGGGCGCCTGAGATACAAATCGGAAAGGCTTGCTGTTGACTAGCTTGGGTGTGGGTGTGGGCGACGCTGTGGCGAAGCACACCGCCTTCGGGGGCCGCGTCGGCGAGGTGACGCCCTGATGTTGCTGTGGCATCATAGGGCGCGCTTGCACGATGTTCGCCCGGATAAGGGGTGCCATCGGCTGCGTCATTGGCTGCGTCAGGATAGTCCCTCGCAGGGCGGCGGGTTGAGTTGGCGTCAGGGCGGGCATCGGCATGGGCGCCGAGCTCACCTTGGCGTTGGGCATCACCATCGTTCCCTTGATGATCGTCGGGGCCATGCTGGTGTTGACATACTGCTTCACCAACATCGGCGGGATGACTGATCCCTTGATGATGGGGCCCTTGGGGACGTCCTCCTTGGATGTTTTCGGCTCCAACTTGTCCAGATTATTGGCAACAGCGGAGAAGACAGACTTCTTTTCTTCCTGCGCCACGCTCACGATAACAGGCCGCTGGTACACCAGTCTCTGCTCGGGTTTCGCTATGACTGAGGGTGCGATGTGTTTCAAGTCGGGCGGGCCAGGGTCCAATTTCGGCTCCAGGCTGGGCATATCCAGCTTGCTCTTGTCTGCTTTCGGCGCGGTGGAAACGATCTTGTTGGAATCCACGTGAGCTTCAAGACTGGGCAGATCCCGCTTCTGGGTCACATTGGCTTTGGCTGCGTCTAACCGCTGTGCGTCTAGTTTCGGCAAATCGATGTCATACTTCTGCTCCACGCCCTCGGAGCTGAGTTTCGACGCGACGAGGTTAGGCGCCTTCTGCTCCGCTTTGGCTGCCGTCGCTTCGTGAATCTTCGGAACGTCCATGTCGGCGTGGCCCATCTTGACGAGGACAGGCGGGGAGCGCGATCGAGCGATATCGCAGATGCGCTCTTCCAGCCCCTCGCTCACCGGAGGCGGCGCATCTTGGCTCTTGGATTCGGGCGTGAGTCGGCGGTCGTAGGCCGGCGGCGTCATGCTGCGGTCGGCGTCCTCCGTGTCGGTGTCAATCTGGAGGTCTGGCTCGGACTGCGGCGTGTCTGGTTTGAGGCAGTCGTCGTCCAGGGCCGCAGGCGCGCTCACGCCCACGTCGGCCTGCTCGCCCCCGCCTCCGCCGTTCTCGCTGCCGTAGCCGCCGAAGTCCAAGCCGAAGGTCTCTTCCAGCAAAGCAGCCACAGCGTCTTCCGTCTCTTCCTGTGATATGATAGCCTTCTCTTCTTCAGCCTCGGTTTTAATGATTGGCTCCGGCTTGATGTTAGTTTGCTGCGGAGAGCCGACGACGTCGGCCTTGCTGGGCTCGAGCAGCTCGATGCTCTTCACAGCGGTCTCGTGGATGGTCTCGTCGATCTCTTTACCGAAGCCCGGAATGAGGACCTTCTTGTTGGTGGCTGGCGACAGGCTCGCGGCCAGGGACGGTTTCGGCTCTTCGAGATGTTTCCGATCCGGTGACGGCGTTCGCTTCGGAGATAACAGGCGTGAGGGCGATTTCATAGAGTCGTCGCTGGCCTCGTGGCTCTTCACTTGAGGTGATGGCATCTTATGCTCTGACTTCGGACTGAAGGCCAACAGTGCCTTGTATCCCGGCGCCTCCAGCGAATTAGGACAACTTAATTTTCCTTCGACCATTTGGGGGTCGGCAGAGGACTTGGAGGGCATCTCAGCGTGCGCCTCGTTACGCAGCGAGCGGATGGCCTCATCCAGGCTTGCTTCATGCTTCTCCTTATCGGCCTCCGACTTGGAGGCCACTCCGTTCTCCTCGGTCGACTGCTTCCTGGAGTCATAGTCACCAAACAGATCTTTGTGGTGATGGTGGTGGTGATGCCTGTTCTGCTTCTCCTCCTTGGACTTCTTTCGCTTCTTCCTCTTCTCTTTGGCCTTGTCCTGCACCGCGGCGACTTCGGACTCACGGCTCTCATCGCCTTCGGTGAAGCGGAATACGTCCAAGTCGTTGGATGGCGTGGTGACGGAGGTGGGCGTCGGCGTGTTGTCCGACGAGGACTGCACATCGGTCTTGGAGGCGTCCCCCTTGTGCGGCTCCGACTTGGAGGTGGCGATGTCGGCAGGCCGGACTTCGGTCTTGGTGGGAGACGAGCTCTTGGGAGGCGATGCGAGATCAGCGGCGACCAGCTTCGCCTCGAGGACGCGGCCGGCCTCGTCCAGAGCCTTCCTCTCGCGCCTCTTCTTCTCCTTCCGCTCGCGGATCTTGGCGAGGTGCAAGTCCTGACGACAGATCTCGTCCGAATAGTAATCGTCCGAGCCGTAAACGTCGTTGACTTGCCATTTGGCTTTGTCGAAGCGGCTGTTGCTCTTAACTGGCGGGGCGGGTTTGCTATTCTCTGAGTCCTCCGAGAGGGGCCCGAATATGTCTTCCATCTTGTCGTCAGTCCGTTTGATGTTGTTCTCCATCTTCTTGCGGCGGATCTTGGCCTTCTCTTCGTCGTCGCGGTCACCCTCGACACTCTTGCTGTGACTCGACTTCCGGCGCTCCTTCTTTGAGCTGTGTTTCTTGGCTTTCTTTTCGGAGTTGGACATGTCCGTCTTGTCAGCATAATCAGGGCTGTCTTGAGAGTTCTTCTTTTTCTGTTTCTTTTTGTGAGACTTCTTTCGGAAGGGATCGGTTTTGCTTTTGGAATGGATAGAGTTCTCGAGTGTCGGCGGCGGGGGCGTGGAGTTGGGCACGACGTTCTCGTCTTGGTCGTGCTTGCTGGTGGTGGCGCGGTTCATGGCCGACGCGTGTTTCATGAGGTTCATCAGCTGGGCCTCCATCGCGTCACACGCCAACTCCTCTTCGTCGGATGATATGTGCGGCATCTTGGAGGGGGTAAGAATTGAGCTGTCCTCGTCCGAGAGCAGGTGCGGCATCTTGGAAGGCACGTCGATGGAGCCCTCCTCGTCGGTCGTGTCCCGGACAGGCAGGAACACCCTCCTCTTGGACGACTCCGCCAGTTCGGCCTCTTCGTCCGTGGTGTCCCGCACGCGTTGGAACACCCTCCGCCGCGCCGGCTCATCCGCCTCTTCGTCCGTCGTGTCCCGGATGGGTTTCAGTTGGAACGGGCGACTCTTGGAGACCGCGTGTTCGTCGGCTGAGCCCGCGAAGCCCATGTCCACCTCGCTGTCGTCCGAGTAGATCTGCGCCTTGCCTTTGTTCCGGTTCATGTGCCGGTTGCTCGGCGGACGTTCGTCTTCCGAGGTGGCGAACCCGGTCTTGGAGCGGTTGCTCTTGTTGCGCACCGAGCCGTCGTCGCTCACGCTCACTCTCTTCACCCTCGAGTCCGATTCGGAGTCGGCCGTCTCGTCCTTCTTGGCCTTGCTTTTCGAGGTCTTGTTGTCGTCCTCGCTAGAGCTCGTAATGACGGTCTTCCTCGTGCTCTTGCCCCTGGCGGACTCCGAGTCAGAATCTTCGTCCCAGGAGGTGGAGCGTTTCTTCTCTTCCCGCTTGGCCCGCGACTGCTTCAGCGCGGAGAACTTCTCCTTCATCTTCTCCTGTCGCTTCTCCTCCTCCTGCTTCTGCATGTTCTTGGTCGACCTCGCTTTCACTTTGTCGTACATCGAGATATACGCGGGCCCATCGTCGACGATGTCGAAGATGGAGTGTTTCTTGGGCTTGTCCTCGTCGTCGCTGCCGTCGGTGTCGGTGCCCGTGAGGAAGTTGTCTCGCCTCCTCGCGAGCTCTTTGCGCTTCTTGCCCTGGTCGGAGTGGTTGTGTTTGTCCTTCTTGGAGCACTTGCCCTTGTCGTCCAAGCTCTCGTTGCTGCCGAATTCAGGGCTCAGCATCTTCATGTCTTTCATGTCATCTTCGGAGTCCACGTCTTCTTTGCAAGGATGGCTCTCAGACGGCAGGCGCTGTTTCTTCGTCTTGTCCACTTTGGCTTCGGCCGAGTTGATGTAGCGCTCGTTGGAGCTGCGCTTGCTGCTGCCGCTGCTGCGCCCGCTGTCCTTGGAGTCTCTCCTCTCGGGAACGAGGTCGCTGGCCACCTTGACTCGTTTGGCTTCTTCGGTGTCCACGCTGTCCTGCGAACTGATTCGGCGTTTCCCTCCGATGGACGCTGCGCGCTCTCGTCTCCTTTCCTGGTCGTTCTCCTCGGCGTCCTTCCGCCTGTCCAGGGAGTCCTTGAGGCAATCGGCCGACTTGTCCTTGGGCTTTTCGGAGCTGTGCCGCCGCTCGGCTTGGCTGTCGCCTTGGTGTCGTCTATTGTCCTCTTTCTCGGGGTGATGTCGGGCCGTTTCTTCTCTTCTCCTGTCGAGAGGCGTGTCCACGGCAGCTTCGTCCCGTCGCCTATCCAGAACGTCAGACGATTGGGACTTGCGCTCGGGTATGCTGTCCGCCATGTCGTAGCTTGATTCGCACGTCTCTCTGCGTTTCTCGTCTTGGTGCTTCGAGTCGAGCGATTCGGCTTGCCGCTCGTTCTGCTCGCTCTCTCTTCTTCGTGACAACGACGACTCGGTCGTGTGTCGCCTCTCCACTTTGTCCGCTTCCTTTTTCCTCTCTTCCCGCTCTTTGTGTCTCTTGAGCTGCTTCTCCTTGTCTGCGTCCTTTTGCCTGTCTTGCTCCCTGAGGCGCTCCGCCGCTTTCCTCCTTTCGGCTTCCTTCTTTTTCGCCTCTTGCTCCTTTTCTAGGGTGTGCCGGTCGGTGTCTTCGGCGTCCTCAGGCTCGTCCACGGACATGGCCCGCTTCTCTTCTTTCTTCCTCCTCTCGACAGACCGGTTTTCCGTGCTGTCTTTCCTCTTTTCCGTCGACTCTTTTCTTCTCTCTTCTTTGCGGCGCTCTTCCTTCCTCTCGGCATGCCTTCTGTCGGACTCCTTCTTCTTCTCTTCTTTCTGTTCATCGTGTCCGTCACATTCCTTGACGAACCTTTGGATTTCTTCGATATTGTCCGTCTCGTCCTTCTTCCTCCTCTCCACAGAGCGGTGCTCCGTGCTGTCTTTCCTCTTCTCTTCCTTCTTGCGCCGCTCTTCTTTGCGCTCCGCATGCCTGTTGCTTCTGTCCTTGTCGGCGCTGTCTATCGACTCCCTCTCCTTCCTCCTCTGGCTCTCCGCCTCTCTATCCTTCTTCCTCTCTTTGTCGACCGCCTCCTTGAAGGCCTTGTCTCGTTTGCGCTCCGCGTCTTGCTCCGAGCTGCTCTCCCTTCGGGAGCCGACGGGCGCAGGCGCCGGCGCCGCTCTCCGCTCTTCCGCCTTGGGTTTGGAACTCTTATGGCTGTCTGCGTCCGACTCCTTCTTGGTTCCACAGGAACTGACTGAACTCGAACTGGACGACGCTGACTCTCTTCTGGCAGGCGTGGAGCACTTCTTATCCTTTTCTTTTGGACTTTGGGAGGGTGAACACGATTCTTTTTTCACGCACGCTTTTGTAACTGATTCTTTCTTAGCTTTGGGGACGTCTTGTGAAGGAACGGTTGACGTGGGACAGGGAATGTTGACGGCGCTCACGGGGACGACACTGGGGGACGATGTCGTGACCGCGGGGACCGTCGACGGCGAAATCACAGATCTATCAGCTCCACACACTTCACTAGGGACTTTCGGAGGAGGAATGTTTTTCTGTCTTGAAGGAATGGAACTAGTACAAACACTTGAACTCTTTGGTGACGACTCTGTAAAGGCAGGGCCATGAGCACTACTGTCCGGGGAGGCGAGGGCTGGCGACGGGGACGACGCCTGCGGCGCCGCGGGCGGGGACGCCGCGGAGGCCGGCGTCGAGGGGGAAGCCGTGGGAGGGGACTTAGTGAGGCGCGGATCCGCTCCGGTAACGCACGCCGTCACACCTGACGAGATCACAGTACCCACGGCCGTCGTAGGAACAGTCACCACTTTAAGCCGCGTCGCGTCGGGGGACACACTCGTCCTTGGAGAGTCCGCGACGGACGTCGACACAGTCACGACACTAGCTACACCAGCAGCGGTGGTCGTCGCCACTGACGTTGTAACTTGCACTGGCGGGTGGCTGGGGAAAGGGTACTGAAGGCCCTGGCCCAAGCCCTGGCTCTGGCTCACGCCCTGGCCCTTGCCAAGGTTCTGACCCTGGCTCTGCCCAACCATAGGAGAGCTCGACGAAGTGCTCCCGGGGGTCGTCGGCCGAGGGGACACGGCTCCGGCGGTCTTTGGCATTGGGAGCGTCAACTTGGGGCTCGCCATGGGCGCCACACTCGCTGCCACGGGCGCCGTGACCGGCGTCGAGACCAGCGCTGTGACCGGCGCCGTCACCGGGGCCACGACCGGCGCGGTGGTTGGCGCGGCTTTGGGGGTTGGCGTGCTGCTCAGCGGCGACTTGACTGTCGTCAGCGACGGCGAGTGCAGCGGCGACGGCGACGAGAGCTTGGACAGGGCGCTGGGCGTTGTCGGCGTGCTCGTGCTCGAGTGGAATGGCGACGTCGGAGTCTTGGTCTGCAGCGCATCCACTAGGCTTCCCGTCCTAGATCGCATCACTGGCACAAACTCCTTAGGCTCGTACTTATCGCTCACGTTCTCCAGCCGCTTGGAGTCCTCGTCAAACACAGACGGCTTGGCGAGTACGGACTTGACTATATCCGACGGCTGGATTTCGTTCAGATCCAAATCGAGGAGTTTGTGCTTGGATCTTAGCCTCTCGGTGACCTTGGATACCGCCTCTGCAGGCTGGTTGCAAAACGTCCGGGAGCCTGACCACTTTTCGAACATCTCGTCCAATGCCTTGACCCGTTCGGCGAGCGTTGGTGAAGGAGGAGAAATCTCCGAGTCGGAGGACGACGGCGACGGCAGCGACGGCGGCCTGGGCGGAGGGGAAGCCGGCGGCGGCACCGCGTTCGGGCTGGGGATGTGCAGCGACAGGGCCGCGGTCACCGCCTTGGGCGACGTCACGGCCGGCGGCGACGCCATGCACGACTTGCTGGGCGCCGGTGCCGGCGCACACGCAGACGCTGACGCCGTCACTGACGACGACCGCGACGGGAACTGCATTTGGGCGGCGAACCTCGGCAGCGGCAGCGAGATGGGGCCGTCGCTGCTCAGCCTCTCCCGGGGTATCCGTCGGGGCTCGCTAGGAGGCAGGTTCTCCGGACGCTCGTCGAAGAGCGGCGTGCCCGGCCGGGAGTTGTCCCCCGACTCGTTCCCGCTCAGCACAGTCACGTCGTTGTTGCTGTGATGGTGGTGATGGTGATGGCGGCGCTCATCGCCCTCCGACACGCTGCTCCCGGTCTTGCGCCGCTTGCACACCGGGTGGGGCGGGTGGGGAGAGTACAGGGAGTGCTTCGAGGCGCTGTCCGTCGACTGACGCCGGCCGCAGTGCTTCCCCGCGTCTGACGATCTCCTGCTGTCTGAAACGCGCCGATGGTTGTGCAGCGAGTCGACCAACACTTCGTTGTCCTCCACTCGTACCTGCAAAATCCCACCAGAATAACACAATGTCAGCAAAGTTTATGTGCGACGTCATCGTCCGTCGATTTAAACGATCACTCACCCTCTTCCGAGGCACCGACGCCTCGTCCGCCGAGCTGTTGGCATCGTCTAGCTGCTCCAGCTGGTGCTGAAGATGAAGGCGCTCCTTGTGGAGATGCCTGAGCTGATCCTGCGGCGGGTGGGAGTGATGGTGAGGGGTGCAGGGCTCGCTGACGACCACGCTTTGCAGCCGCTTCGTGTAGTCCGCGTCGGACGAGGCCGCCAGCCCCCCGCTCCCACCACCACCCACGCCGGTGCCGCCGCATAAACTCGGGCTGCCTTCGTAGCCGTCCGAGTGGCCGCTCGCGCCACCGTTGCTGCCTTGTGAAAACTCGTCGTAGCTCCTGCAACACCGACCGCATCATCAATAACTCCTGCGTCGGCCCGCACCTATCCCCGGCAGCCTTGCTCCCAAATTTGAGCTTACGTCTCGTTGCTAATTATCTTACCTATATCGTTTTTCACACAAGTCCGACGCGAAGGCGCCATCGTACATGTCGTACCTCTGCGACGACCTGGGCGTCCTCGGGACGACCCGGACAGGGAGCGGGGTGGATGCCCCACTGGGAGTGACGTTCCCCGCCGCCGGCGTCGTACTCCTCGTGTACGACGACGTCCTCTGCCGCTGCGGCGTCGAGTCGTACCGCGAAAACCTCTGGCTGGCCACCAGCGCCGATGACTCGAACCGGCTCGAGGACACCTCCCGGCCACTGCTCCAAATCAGACCGCAAATTACGGGTTAGTTCACCATGACGATCTAACCTCGTTGACCAATACAATGTCAACACGTTCCACTACTTTTCATTATCAATTAAACCATTCTGTAACCGGAAGTTGGTTTTTAGCGTTAACTCGTTGTCCAACACAATAATACCGTGTTGACAACTTGTTCGTGATATAGAATATCATTGAAATATCTGTACTAGAGAATTGTCTCGGGGTTTGAAATTTAGGGATGGGTTAACGAATCCTGAAAGAAATTGAACACGTTGCATGTTGAGCTGTTTTCCGCGCTGTAAAAATATTATTTTGTCAATCAATGTACAAAAAAACGAAAACATCAAAACAAAACATCAAGCCGAAAGTTTAGATAAAGAGCATTTTTGAGCACAATGGAAGACCAAAATATGGCAAAGGTAGCTTGATGGTGCTGTGTCGGTTCCAGTAATGAAAAAAGTGTGTATACGTACTGGCCGTGTTTCGGCGACGTAGAGACCCACCTCGTCTCGTATGCGGATGCGGCCTCCCTGCGGTCCCACGATCGCTCGCCGGCCGCGTTCGAGCCGGACTTCTCGAGATGCGCGAAGAAGGCGTCTTGGCATTCCCGGGACGCGAAGTCGACCTGCAACTTGCGCCCTCTCACGGCCATTCCGCGCATCTCTTTCACAGCCATTTGGGCGAACGTGAGCTACACATAAAAGCAACAATTAAATCATAACAATCACGACTTCAAGACTCGGGGCTCCTGCCTACTCAAGAGGACAATCTCAGAAAACAACAAATTGCGTTACTTTCGTTGTAAGCGGAAATAAATACAAAGAAGCTGTCCGAACTTAACCTTCCTGCACAATGTAAACAAGATTTATCCGGAAAAAATGGCACAGGAAGCGATTAAATTGTCCATTCGGAGAGATATTGGTTAACTTACGGGAGTTAACGCCACGTACCTGTTCAAAGAAAACCAGGGCATGTCCACGCTCCCTGTCTATAGTCACTTGAGTGACGGGACCAAACTGGCTAAATTGCATGCTCAGGTACTTTTCGGAAACCGTTTCTGCAACACAAAAAAAGGGCAATCAATACTCAACCCAGGTTCTTCTTCCGATCAGTCGGAAGTGGCGAAATCTAGCCACACTACGATAGCATCGTGTGCCTTACCTGCTAGGCCTCCAACCCACACGCTCGTTGTGTGCATCGATTTCCCGAAACCGAGTTTGATCCGATTTTGGCCTAAATTTTCACCGTCTAAGCTCCTCATAGCTTTCACAACACTCCCGATGTCAGCAAACTGACAGAAAGCGTACGACGACACACCGCCTTGCTTTTTGATATCAATTTCCTGTGAAAGACGAAATAGCCGTGAGAAGTACGAAGGCAGAACAAGTCCACCACAGAGAGAGCTGTCAAGCCCACTTACAATAATTTCGCCGAACTGCTCAAAATGCTTCTTCAGTTCTTGCGCCGTCACGTCCTTCTCCAGATTCCCGATAAACAGTGTTCTAGTGGCTTTAGGGTGGTATTCGTTCAATTCCGCTTCAAACGGCCTGCAACAACTATAGGAATGAGTACCTATCTTCTCTTTCTCCTCACTAAACCTCATCGCAGATCCTCGCGAGTACCAAAATACCACAATCAATACTAAACAAATACTACGATAAACAACCTAAATAGAAAATTAAGGTCGGTCAATACAAACAGCACATCACTAAAAAAAAAATACGACCAGATACAAAACGGAAAAAAAACACGATATCCACATTTTTCGACAAGAAAATATCTGGCGTAAGGCTTCGCATAAAAACAAACAAAAGAACATCGATAGAAAGCTATTTTACTGAGAAACATGAGTATTTCACTAAAAGATAAGTCTATCGCACTCGAAGCAGATAGAAATGGACCAACAGACTAATGGAAAACAGGGATAAATTTTGAGAAAAGTGGCACTCGCTTGGATTGTTATTTCCTCTCGGATATCGTTAGTACTGACCTAAACTCGTTATCTTCGACGTCGTAGCCCTGGTAGGGTGCTACTTCGATTTTGCACCCGAAAAATAGTTTGTCGTGGGAGACTTCCAGAGCTTTCTCCGCGTCCTCGGGCTTCTTGAAACACACCAGGGCGTACCGGTCCCCGCCTTGCCCCACTACTTTCACCCACGTCACCTTCCCGTGTTTTTTGTATTCGTGGAATAGACCGTCTTTTAAACTAGTGTCTGAAAAACAGAAATTGACTAGCATTACAGACAAATCGGTAGACGAAAGGGCGTTTTTTTTTTTTTTTTAAACGCAAGACCTAAGCATATCAAGTGTACGTCGTACAAGTGCCAACATGCGAAAAGGTGTAAGTGCTTACCACTGGATCTTATGGGTAGATTTCTAACGCAGATCGCTAAAGGCCGAGAATCATCACTATGAACTGAGGGATTCGTGCTATTCTGATGGGGTGTACTGACTGCGGACTGCACCGAGCTGAGACGACCTCCGCTCCTTGCGCCGCCATGTTGACTGCAACAAAAAGCACGTCTTAGATTACATTTCCGGACCAGAGCTGACACATTTCGCGACTCACTGTAAGTCATTTTTTAACGCGGATAATTTTTTAACAGATAATCTAGCGATTAACCCCATTCTAGAATTGCTCAGCTCGAGAGCGATCTAATACATGGTCGACATGCCGGGTTATCTAAGAGTTCTCCAGTGTACTGGAGAACTATTAGAGATAACCCGGCAGTACAATACAGTATAGTAAAAATATTTTCTGTTTTAGGTAGTCCCGTTTAGGGTATGGGGGTAAAACAGGTAAACAGCGTAATTATGTTATTTTCAAAGATAAACCAACCAACGACTATAATAATTGAGAGCTCTCGACAAGATATCTCAGGGTTGTCACAATATCTTACTTTCGAAATTTCCTGTCTTTTCCTGACCAAATGCGATCATTTTTTCTGCGGTTCGCCCGTCGAGCTCCGAAAAAAGTTTGAGAATACCAGTGTCTCTGTTTATCGACGCGGCGTCTCGATCACAACCAAAGGACAGTTTTTAATATATTTGGGTCAAAATAGAAATTTTACTGACTTTGCTGGCGTTTTCCCTGACTTTTCCTGACTTTCCTGACCGACTGTTCTTTTACAGACTTCTTCCTGACTTTCCTGAACTGTGACATCCCTGCCGTTTCATTGAAATGGTTGTTTAAAACCATATCTTTAAAAATAACATTATTACGCTCTCGTCGCCTTGTAACTTCATACCCAAAACACGTACAGGATTACGGACAGTTAAAATTTGCAAAATTATGAAATCTGGCAACTCTGGACCAAATCGGGCCAAAGCCGCTCAATTTTGACATTTCCAGACGCACATATCTTACAAGCTGCTAGAGATACAGAAGTGTGTGCAGCAGCAAAGTTGTAGGTCATATCCAGTTCTGCAGTTGTGTTTAGCAGTACCAAAGAGGTATTAACGTCCAAAGTTTTATTCAAGTCGACATCATACACTGTAATTATTTAAGGTAGCATTTTCAACCTTTTGGTTTAAATTTGGTGCTACCCTCCGTCGTCAAGCCGAGCGGAGGGATAGCGGAACGAGGCAAAAGGCATCCAACCTAGCCCAACCTATATCATAAGCA
>Ga0058701_10001106_pt1 | contig 18712 bp, 11 predicted proteins | sample AgamicOrMae_FD_97039 | JGI IMG/M metagenome (GOLD analysis project Ga0058701, IMG submission 97039) | Agave microbial communities from Guanajuato, Mexico - Or.Ma.e | ecosystem: Host-associated > Plants > Phyllosphere > Phylloplane/Leaf | place: Guanajuato, Mexico | collected 2012-06-04
AATCAGACAATATTTCACTGGACATAATCAGTGAATTATTTCCAGTGAATATTCACTAATTGACAGTCACGGGTCACTGATTTGCCAGTGAATATCGGTTCACTGGCAAAATCAGTGAAATTTCCACTGATTCAGAATAAGAGTGTACTTGATTGAATGGAACTTTTCGTCCGTCCCTCAGATTACTCAATTGCGGATTACGGAAACTGTAAAACAGTTTCTGCAATAGGTTGTATAATATTTTTTAGGGCTAAATCGTGTGATATCACGGGGAAGATTTCACAATAAAAAGCGCTTTATGCGTCCGTAAAAATAATACAATAAGCCCAGTCATTTGCAAAAATTGAACTACGGTATACGTCTTAAAACTAGACCTGGTGTTTTAATTACGGTATCATTTAAATCATAGATATTGCTTGCATTAAAATGTTGTGTCATCACTGCAATTATTTCAATGCCTCAAAAGAATTATGTCGACGATAACAATGGCATAGAGCTGGTGCGATCACGTTTTGCAGAGTAATTGCTGATAAGCATCACAATTAACACATAAGGCGTCGTTATCCGAGCACAAAGGCCACGAATCCATAAAAGATCGTGAAACGCTCGGGATTCTATCGACGTCCCTTTAGAATAGTGTGAGGGCTAACAAGAAATGGTCTGGTTATTAATAACTTGGCAAAATTAAGCTCTTGCCGATCTTCATTTTAATTTCAAAGCACTCGTAAGTTTTATAGATATAGTACTATCATTACGGTGTGGCGCAAGAAAGAGGGGTACTGTATATGACTTCTAACCCGTCAAAGACAAGAAAGAACACTTCAACGCATTACGGAACCAACTCTCACTGTCAGATGTCACAGTCATTTTTGTCACTTCTTGTGCTCTACCCCCGCTTCAATCTTGCACTGATTGTGAGTTACCGGTATAAATGACATAAAAAGCGAGCAGATTAGGTTAATCTGCCTCACGTCTCTGTCTCACCTCTCAGCTGTCGACAATTCTCATGCTGCATACTGCTTGGAACAGAAGCAGCCGCCGGGAAGAAAGAGCTACCCCGGTCGTGAACGAGAGGAGGAAATTCATGAAGAAAAGTGTGAGGTGGATGCACCGAACTCAGAGTGCTCGGACGAGAATGCTTTTTTGTGTGGAGAGTACAGTTGTTTTGGTGCGCAGTTCGGAAACGGAACTATGTGGGCTTCTCACACTTCCCAATTTTTTTTTAACAATGCGAGAATCGGAAGACACAAGAGTGTGGTCATTAGAGCCACAAGTGTGTTTCCAAAACACAAAATCCATCGGACGCGTCGCCCTTGTACGAATCATTCGGCAGCCGCTCATTTATCATGGCATTACTTCCGGCATGATTCGCCAATGTCGGCCCGGTCTGCTGGCCGGCCGGGCCCAACACTAACTCACTATAACCTGCTCTGACTGTGAGCATCATCATCTCCTTGCCTCGACAGATTGGCACACTTCGGTCTCCTTGATCTTCCGGCAATTTTTATTGGATGTGTGTAGGGGACGTTTTTTTGTTGCATGAGAAGGTCGAATGCATGAGTGATGTTTTCGCTTGCATATTAAAGACTCATTTCAGTAGTTTTTCCTCATTTCAATTTACTGTAGTCGACCTATTTAATTATGACCCAGGAATTTCGAGCACAAAATGTAAGTTTCGTTTTTTTAGTCCTTCTTTTCAGAGCTATGGCCAAAGGATGTCCAAGGGAGCCAAAAGTTGCATACATAGAAGAGATTGTTCTTAAAGGCAAATAAAAGTAGCTCATATTGTGGTACCTATCAATGGTAGTCACTCAGCAGGTGAGGTTGACGTTCAGTCATTTAAATCAGCTGCTTTAGGAGCGGTCATCTTCCTATCATCCGAAAAATGCTTTCCGACTGCCGTTTATTTTATGGCCGATTAGCATTTTTGAGGCTAGAAAATGTTTATCAAAGGAAAATCCAAGTTTGGCACTTTCCAAAACGCTCATCGGTCAAATTTTTGAGCAAACGGAACGCAAAACTGCAATATTCCGACGAAAGCACGGTAGTTCCGTGCTTGGTTTAAGTCGATTGCTCTTGCAACGGGATATTTTCTTTCATCTGCATATCATAATCCGCAGCCCTCTTCCGAATCAGTTTTTTTAAATTTTTATTTTGAAGCCAAAACGTACTGATTTCTCTTGTAAAAATATTTTCAAATGTCCAAACTACATATTTTGAGATTCGTAGCTTTTAGGCCAACTAGTTATATTAATTTTCCTCAGACCTGAAAATATACCGTATACTCTTTCAGGCCGGAGAATTCGGCACAGGTCTATACAAAAAGAATCGATTTCAAAGGATTAGAAAAAATGCCTGAAATTTTAAGCTTTGAACTAAACCACATGCATTTTTTAATGGGTCGAAAGCAAAGGTCCAAACATCTTCCGATTTGAAAACAGGTTTGAAAGCAATACTTGTTCGGCCCCGAGACCCCCTGCTTCGCCTTGCCTCCCGGAGATAAATTTAATAGGCGAACAAGATTTCATGACTCGATTCGCACATCCGCAATTCGACTGAGGAAAAAGCGAGGTTAGGACCGGGTCGTGGGAGCCTAGTGAATTGCTGCAGCAGTGATTTTAGTGACGCCATGGCGTCACTAAAATCTTTGCAGTACAAACGGACGTTTTCACGAGTAAATAACTATAATCATAATGTTGACCTACCGCTCGCCGTCTAATGACTCATTCCTTATTGGTTTTTGTTTTCATAAAGCGACCAGGAAAACCTATATTCTAAATGGCGGTCATAATTAACAGAAACTAGTGTATGTTATTATGCCAAAAACTAAAATAATCAACCGGTTGTGAGACGCAGACTTTTGAAATGTCATAAGCCTAAAACGATGTTGTGAGAAGAGAGCTCTTTGGCTAGTGTATGGTCCAGCATATGGAGCACACATAAAAACACGTACTTATGAGGATCATGTCTGATTTGATAACTCTTTACAACTAATTTATTTTTATTAATATGAGCGGAAATAAAACCGACACAGCAAGTGTTTTGTTTAAATTCAAGATAGACCCAGCCACACTTATACTTTCCTTTAAATGGCCATTTCTCCTGATTACAACGCGAAAAAGCCCTCGCTATTCACTGTAAACCCGTGGGGTGAATTTTGTTGCGTATGAATTTCAACGATGATTTTTTAGGCTCTCTATAGATAACTGAATGAAGACCAAAGCCAAGTAGACGCAAACTTGACCTCGTTGGCGACTACTTTCACTGATTTACCCCGTTCGGTGAGGTTCACTGCCTTGCAAAAAGGTTAAAGTAATTGTGGTTGAAAGTCGAATTCGGGGTGAAAAAAGTTGCATTTTAAATTCACCCAATTTTGGGGGGTTAAATTATCCCCAAGGACTTAGAGTGTTAGGAGATCCTTTCTTGAAGGTTAACTGAAATAAGTTACCGGTACAACTTTGGTACTGCACGATACCTACGAAAAGCATTATTTTTGTAAAGATGTGTTCCTTTACATATGTGTATAATTGGGGCACTGCTAATTAATTGGAAAGTATACGAAAAGTCGTCGAAATGACACTAAATATAAAACTGTGACCCCATCCCCCCCAAAAAAGGAAACACAAAATGATATGCTTATTTAGCGCACTGCAGCTTCTCAAACATTATTTAAACTAAATTTACAATGAACTAATTGAAAGAACGATGCATCGATTCATAACTTCATTACGAAGGGAATTCCGAAAGAGCTTTCCGGACGGTTTTCCATGAAGGAAAGATTATCTGAAAGGGTGCTGACCGACACTGTACGAAGGAAAAGTAGGCCGATGGCCGGAACTGTGTCATTCAGGGTCACCAATAAAAGGGCGTTATTGCATTGCACATACACTGAGGTCAACTTAAACTCACGCTTTTCGAGTCACACTTTTTTACAATAGTAATTAATAATTCATCAAAGTCTTTTTCAATTTCAGATCTTATTAGAGTACGGTAAGTATTAAGGGTGTACCTTCTTTACTTTTTTTGTGTCTCTTATATTTCACCTCTGTTTAATCATGAATAAACTAAATAATGAGAACTGACAACGCTCAACCGTAAACTAATGTATTAAGTATAATTCAGTAAAATTGATGTAGGTATTGGTAAAAATTCAAAAACTAATACCTGGGAAGTTTTAAATGGATTATCATGGTATGACTACTGAGTACTAATTTAGCGGCATGCAATTAACACGGACCTTAATTGGGATATTTTAATTGAGGACCTAAGACCCTTTGATATTCCCAAAAAAAGGTAATTCAAATTCCACTTTCACATATTGCAAAAATAGAGATCCGAGAAAGTAAGTATTATCTTTATAAAAAAAATGTTTTGTAATCATGTAAAAATTGACAAAGTAAAAAACAAAGTGAAAAAACGTACTTAGGCCTACCTCGCATAGATTGTTCAAGAAAAAATATTAGATAAAAACTCACAAATCTCCCATGACAACTCCATAACAATCAAACCAACTTTGAATATTGACAACAATGCCAACTTCATGAATTGTTTACTCTTTATTAAACCTTTTGATATTCTTTTTAGAGTTTGGAACATGGTTTTGCACACTTGTCATCGAACTCAACAAAACATACTTTAATGAAACACCTGACGGACTAGTCTGGTCGAGGCATGTTTACCTTCACAAGGTTTACATTAGTCACAATATCCGTGTTTACAGATGGACCTAAATACGGTTCATACTTTAAAAACACCAATTATTTTGATGGGAAATCAAACGGGTTATGTTGGCTTGCCAATGGCAATGCTACCTTGATGGCAATCATGGCAATCATTTCCTTTTCGCAGAAAAATACTAAGTGTCACAGAATTATCAGGACTTGTTGGCGCAACGACTTAAAAAAAATAATAATTCTACACGCTGTGGAAATTTTCCCATAATGACATTTCTCCATGACAGCAGCTTGCGCTCAAAACACCTGAACTGAGCAACTGCTAACCCAACAATTTTTTCAGCAAAAATTTGGTGTAAAATTCTTTCTCCCGAGGCTTTATCTTCAGATTCCGTTCCCGAGATAGGTACCTGACACCCTTTTCTAGGTGATAATTGCAGAATGTATTTTGATTTCAATTTTGATATCTCGATTTCACGTGGAAGACGTGATGATGACGCGCATGGAAATATCTATGGAGTGTCTACGTAATGGTATGATGGTTGACATAACAGGCGTATCTACTTCAAGACAAGTCAGACATCGCACTGACTTGTCTTGATCTTGAAGGTGGCTATCAAGCCTTCTTCTAAGACTTACTTTTGTAGTTCTAGTTTTCAGAGAACAGAACAATGAGTTAGCTGACTAATCACATCAAACTCTATATATAATTTCACGCGTTTTTCTCTCGAAAAAAAAGCAAGACCGCAGAAAGGAATTCTAAGTAACTCATATCCAATGTAACACAAATTACACTGTAATTCAGATTGATTAATGATATATTAGCTTTGTTACTGACCATATGCTTGAGTATCGGTAATTCATCATGTAACAATGAAAAGTCAAGTTCATTTTTTAAAAAAGGGGAAAAATAAAACTTTTTTAAATCGAAATTTCCATTATAATTTTGAGCCTATGTTAGGATTTTTATAAAAACTACAAGCATTCTTTTGCTCCTATTATTTAAAGGCACCCAAATGTAACCGTTAACAATACGAATTTCACTGATTAATAATTGATTGAAGAGAACTTCACCCGAACAATACGAATTACACAGGTCAATAATTTGCTGATATTAAATTCTCTCAAGAGAACTTCACCAGGAGGGTCGAACATAAAAAAATTGAAGGAAATGATTCCTTCCATAAAGGAATAAATATTGTGACGAGCAGTACTTTCCCCTTGCCTTAAGATAGAAATTTCTAAATTTTGAGAAACAAATGTTTTCATTCTAAAAAAAATATTTTTCTAGAGTACTTAAAATCCAACGGTTTTTCCCCCTGATCGGCTAAAAATACTTCCCTTGCATTCACATTCTCTTGTCGAAAGAACAGAAAAGTGATAGTCACTTTTCCGATATCACCATTTCTTCATCCTTTTTTACCCTTTGAGAGTGGATTATGCTACAGCCGGAATAACAGTACGTCAGTCAGGCGAATCAAAAAAAAAAGGTTGAAAAACAAATGAGTACTAGTCGCAGTACTTTTTAACAAGATTTTGAACTCTTAATCACAAGCATTCGTCATTTTTTGTTGTCCAGTCAATGACCTCGGAACAGGGTGAGGTAATAAGCTCTATCAACAACCAAGATCTACACTCCCAATAAAGTGTACTAAATATTTTCTTTTGGTATTATGACGGCACGTTTCTTGTGGCAGCTGTCAGTCGACTGACCCTGGAGGAACAACTGGCCCAGCAGCGAGAATCTCGCACTTGTCACCAAAGAATAGCAACGAAATTTTTAATAAATTTCTTTAAAACCGCAATAATGCAGCATTGCGCGTCGTATGTAGGCTGGAAACAGTATTAAGGACCTGAAGTGGCGAAGAAGTTACTGGAGCTCAAAGGAAATTTAACAACTTTCGTCCGGAGTTTTTACGGTTCCTTTTCCTTGAACATCAGCCACTATATTCGTCCTTTTAGAGGTCAACATGTTTATCTATTTACTTTTTCTACAAAATTTCTCTTTTTATCGATGTGGAAAAACTTCGAAAACGGTAAAGCTATACCTACATATTGCCTACTGTAGAACGGTGCGTTGTGACTACGACCAAGACGGACGAATCAGAACACTTGTTTATCGGAGTATTTATGAGCCCATTTCTTTCCTTTTTTCAAACTTTTTCCGCTGTACTCCGACGTTCCTCATTCCGAGGAATGCCATTTTATGATAATGGAAAACCTAGGGAAACAAGCGATATGTTCTTCGAGGTAAGTTTAAACTACTGAAAAAACAAATCGTGTAAACACGTCTATTGATTGCGCACGAGATGGTGAAGAATTAACAATAGAGGAAGGCGAATCTCAAGTGATAATTGGTCAACCAGAAAACTATCTTAGATTCTGACAAATGCCTTTAAGGGTTTCCTCCTTGATTACGACGCGGGACAAGTTATTTATGCACCCAACAAACGATATAGTATTAGGTCAAGATCAACCGCATAAAATTACGTCACACGCACCTCAACGGGACTCACAGAGACGCGCTAAAGGAAAAAGCCGGCTGAACGAGCTATGAATCTTTGCGCACCGCACTATCCTATACGATTACTTCCATTTTTTTCCTATCTTTTATGACATTCGTGCACTTGTCTTTTTCAAGTTTAAGATCCATCGGTCCACGAAACTGATTTCAATTCCGATGCGTGGTATTTGTTGAGGACTAGCTGCCGAACCAATACCAAAATCATCCAGCAATTTTTTTTTCTTTTTCCTTACTTGTTTTAATTATTGCATTTTTTATATTAACATGTGAGAATGCCAAAACAAGTTCTCTCCTCAGAATGTCTTCATTTTCTTTTCTTTTTTTCTTTTTTTTCACTTCTTTAATAGACGTAAGGAATATTGAGAGTATAAACATCATGTTCACGATATTATGAAATCTGTTAGAAAAATATTATCGAGGAAACATTTTCCAACGTTCAACTTCTACTTTAAAATACCAAACCGAAGACCTGTGATATTGGGGTGTTGTCGGAGTAAAATATTTGAACACGTAATTTTCGTCACTTCAGCCTGTTTACTCCAAAACACAACAAAATATAACATAAGATAGCTGTTCATAAATGTCTTGTTTCATCACACATATTCTGCGTTATAGATACTCGTAATGAATATCCATATTTTTCTTTAAAATACAAGGAATGTGGAGGGAAAAATGTATTTGAGGACATTCATTTGCTGGGGAGGGTGTTTGTAAAATCACAATAAAAATATAAGGAGATGCCCCAGTCAAATTAAATTTGAAATTTAACACCTTTTTATACATAAATATTGATTTCTTTCTTGGAATTTAAAATGACTGTAGGTAATACAACCGTACATGAAAATATAACCAATTAAATATATTCGTAACATACCCAAATTTGATTCCAAAAAACCCTGTCGAAATCTTTATTCATTATTTTTCTGAGTCTCTGAAACAATGACTCGCATTTCTTGGGAAGGGGGGATTATTTAAATCAAACAGGAAAAAATGACAAACGTATTTTACTTGTTATTAGCAAATATTTCTCGTTGGCCATTTTTCTTGCAATGATTTTGAGTAATAGTGACAAAAAAGTTTATTGGTTTCTCATCCCAATCATTCAACACCTTCCTCATGATGGCAGTCTTTACGAGAGACTTGTCTTACTCGAACCAGAAAAAAAAATCCGCACATCTTGAATTAAGTGAGCAAGGATACCAAGCAATGTATCCGAAAACGCCGACATCCTTTAAAATAAGAAGATCCATACGTGAAGAATAACACTAGATCGTCATCTCGATACAGTAAATATCTTGGATCAGGTTCTAACCCGGCAATTTTTTTAACTTTCTAATTAAAAAAAAATGAAACATTAGCCCTTTGAAGAACAAATTTCATAATTTAAATATTCCACGACGTAAGGTCAAAATGGGGTCCGAAGCCATTTTGACAGTTTTTGGATACACCGCCTACTAACAGACCAGGCATGAAAAATAAATCGCAAACAGATTTAATTGTCTGTTTAGATTTCAATAATTGAACTAACAACATAGCTTGAGCAGAGAGCGAAAGGAAACCTTCAGATATGTTCCTCGGTGATCTTTTACTGATGATTGTTCTCAAAAGTTTCACATTTAAGATGCCAACATAAAACCTATTTGTTTGAAAAATGTCAGTGAAATATCCCATACAACTATTTACGGAACATTTGCAGCAAAATCTCGCCAAAAAGAGAATGGTCTGAGTATTTTGTAAATTGACAGAAAAGTTGCATCTCTCTCAATGGGTATTCACGCAAACTGGCAGCTAAAAAAATGTATCGGAGTTGAAAATACATACTCCGTTCTCTTTCAAGTTAGTTCCAGACATTGCTGTGAATATTCATAATGTTGACCCCTTAACTGCGGTTCAAAGTAGCATGAATTACGATTCGACATACTCTGCAAACAGCAATACTTTTTACTTACGTAATAATGGAAGACCATTTTCACAAAATACAGTTGCGAATGACTTCGATCTGGCGGGCGTTTGTTAAACGCACTCAGAGACCGTTCCGATGCAAATGGGATACCAATATGACATGCAGCCAGCGCCTCTAAGCAATTTGCTTCGAAAGCGGCTGGTTTGCATTTACAACACTCCAGGTTAAGGCGATTACCATTAACTTACAACCGAATAAATAATTTACACTACACCTATCCTTCTGCCAGAGTGGGTTACTGCCACATGCAAGGCCAGGGCCAGCAGCTGGAAGAACATGTTTCACTTCCTAAGAAGAATTGACTACAATACACTTAACAGCAATGCGAATTAAGCCATGGCAAGTGCCCCATTCAACAACAATGGTCATAAATTCCTACGGTTTCTACAAAACAAAAGACTACTCTTCACAATATTTCCTCAAAACATTTGAGATAAGAAAACATGAAAACAACGAAGATGTTTTCTCATTTCTTGAATGGTCGAGGCTCTACGATGCGAATTGGAACTTTGAGAAGTCGGTGACAATATTGGTACACGCACTTCTCAGTAAAAACAATCCTCAAAAGCAGACCTTTCTTTTAACTCGGTAAATTATAAACCAAAGTTGACAAAATATGGCTCTTAAGCAATCAGATAATTTACTGAAAACACATGCCAGAAACTCTGGGTGGCATTTACCAAATCCGGTGCGTTTTATGTAACATCATCGATTGAAACTTAATTACATGGCACTTGTACCCACCAGCTCAGTGACATTAAATATAGTCCCACACATTCAAGAATACCTTCAATAATTAAACCATCTTATTTATAATCTCAGTGATCATAACCGTTAAAAGTTCATGGTAACTTTCACAAAAACTTATTTACGGCTTGAAATATATTTACATTGCTTGTGAATAACATTCTAAAAGTCATCAAACAAAAACACGTTTGCTTCAAGCTCAAGCCTTTTCGGCCTAAAACACGAGATATTCACAAGTAAACTTACAGTACACAAATAAAAATTGCTGCTAAATGGCCACAAAATAATTTACCTCCACAACGGGGTGTTAACACAAAATTCACCAATTCATTACAAGTAAAGTAATCTACACCGCTACACACAGTCACATGGCGTAAACAGCATCATTAAATTAAATATAAACACTAAAAACCTCCTCACTAAACTTTTGACCTATCAGGCAAATTCGGACCTGAGAGTTCCAAACTTCGTGACTTTGCCTCTAATCATTCCAAAAAGATTGACAGTACAAACGAAAAGTGACTCGGAAGTACCGGATCTCGACATTGATACTAAAGCCTCTTCAATATATATCGGAATAACTGAGAGTTTTTCAAAAACTCTGGATCTTTTAAACACTTATTTAAAAATATTTATGAATGCAATCTTTTTGGCAGATGATTCCGTGTCACAGTTCTGCACATCAATTTTTGGAAAGATGGTGATGGCAGGGTACACAATGACCATCATTAAAAAACGGTGAGTCGCCAGATCCACCTATTATAAAATATGCCACTCACTATCCCTCTCGAATCTTCCATTTTAAATAGAAAAACTTAACCAGAGTAGAACTTTCTAAGTAATCATGTTCACAACAAGCAGGTGTTGTTTAACAGACCTTGGTGACGTCATCCTAACTACTGCAGACAAGGTGAGGTTTGCCACCAAATTAAGTCCTTCCATGACAGAAATGGTATTGGTATTTAGTAACCAAGCGTATCAGTCAATGTCAGATGGGTATCACTGTCATTTTCACTATGCCATAAATGCAATACTCTTCTGCGTATCCGCTAAATGCATCTCGTGAAGTTAAATTTTCATCTATAGAAATTTTGTTCGGGCTTGGATGAACATTTCCAAATTCAAATTCCCTGATTCAAATCCCGACAGCCTATCGTATACAAATAGGACCAGACTCATGAAAAATATGCCGCCGATTCTTGTAATTCGTGTTTGGAATACACCAAGGCAATCGGGATTTCAGTCTGGGAGTCCACACTTCTTATTTAAGAATGGTCCCCTTTCACTCTAATCCTGTACTCAGAAAGTATCACGGATGGGCGGTGGTTGAATCGATACACTTCTAAACGGGATTATTGCGTTTGACACCCGGCTTCATCGCGTGATATTTTCTGAGCACCATTCCTATGACATATATCACATGAAAATAACAAACTAAATGGCTCTCAATAACTTACTATAAACTCAAAATCCGTATTATGTTGGCAGACTCTTGGTTCGGTCACTTCACTCATACGTAAATGAAAATTTCCTACAAAAGTAGGTCCACATTGACTGAGGCGAATGTCAGGTTCTTGAACACCACACACGCACACCAAACAACTGCAAAAAAATACTGGGAGCTGAGTATTACTCTGAAACTTTTAACGGCACTTGAAGGAGCGTCCGCTCACAATCACCATCACAGCACTTAACACACTTCAGGAATGTCATTTTCACGCTTCGGCGCCATAAAGCCTCGGCCACCATCTGGTCCCCGCGGCATTCTCGTCACATTATCCGGCATGTGGGAAGACGTTAGATTTCCTGGGCGCCGTTGCTCCCCAAACGAGGGCTTGCGCTCCAAGGGGAAGGACCCGGACGAGCTCCGTCTGCCGAAGCAGTCCTGGTGATGGTGGTGATGGCCCATCGGAGGTGGCGGGGGCGCCATACGGCAGTGGCAGCCGCAGTAATCATGGGTATGGCCATCGCCGAGTCCCAGGGCAGCGACGCGCCTGGCCAGCTGCTGCTCCAGGAGCACGTGGGGCGGAGCGTGCCTCCTCGGCCCACAGCAGTCGGAGAAGCCGTCGGACATCCGTCGGCCAAGCCCGGAACCAGGGCCGCCGACGTCGGAGCCAGCAGAGCTTCGCCGCGATCTGAAAGAGCCGTACCCATCCGAGTCAGAGTCTTTTCCATAAGAGTACCGCCGAGTTGGGCTGTCCATGAGGAAGCTGTTGGACCGGGAGGATCTTCCTGAGCAGCATGACTCCGAACCCGAGCCAGAGTCCCATCCTGTCGAGAGTCTTCTGGCGAGAAATTCGGGAATGGACGCTCCCGAGTTTGATCTTGAACGGGAGGCATAATCTGAGGCTGAATTGGAGCCAGAGTTTACGCCAGAGCCTCCGGACTCCCAACCAGCAGACATCCTGCGGTGATATCCCCCCATGTCTTCACAGCCAGAATCCCTGGAGTAGCGACGCTGCAACCAATGTTTGGTGCAATCCATCGGTGTGGAACCACGACGCTGTGCCGCAAGTGCCAATAGCCGCTGCTCCAATTCAGCGTCCGACGATGAGTAATCCGGTTCATATCTGCCCAGGATATGTTTGCGGGGCTGCGCTTTTCTGCGAACTCGTTCGGTGGTGTTGACCGGCGACGGAGAAGTTCCGCCAGGGGAGTTAAGTGCCAACACGGCGACATCAGCTGGCGGCCTGGCTACGGCGTTGAGGGCTGATTCCGTTCGGACAAACTCGACGAGGGCACTGACGACTCCGTGCATCTCCGGGTGGCGGGCGACGAAGGCACGGACATCTGCGGGGATGGGGTTGCCAGGGCGAAGGATGCGCACCAGAGCAATGTCGCCGCAGGGTCGGAAGAGTTCGGCGACGCTTTCGATGGTAGGTTTTTCTAGTGGGAGATCGACGGCGACCACTGTCCTCGACGGGGTAGTCTGGTCATAAGCTGGTAGAGGGTCTTTCCGGCGGAGTTTCGTGCCAGCTTCGTTAACTTCTAGTTTTGTAGACCGTCTTAGCGCATATGCGACAACGCGCCAATCCCTCGCGATGTGTTTTACTCGCTTGAAACTAGAGATAAGTTTCAGACTCACGTATCCCTCTCGATTCCTCTTGACGTGCTTTAAGAGGAAAGCATCTTTTGTTATATTGACATCAGAGAAGTAGAATTCCACCTGATTGACGATCCGGGTGATGAGCTCTTCGTCAGGAGGCACGAACGGGGGCAAATCATCGTCCTCTGGTACTTGCGTATTCATAGACGGTTTCGGTTCGATTTGAGGCAGCTGATGAGGCACCTCTTCAGTGTTGTCATCCTCAGAGCCCGTGTCAGATCTGTCCCCCAGGATGGCCGCTTCATCGCGCGGGGATGGCCCGTCAGAAGTCGTAGACATGTCACTGTCAGTCGACAAGATGCTGTCAGTCGTATCTTGGTGTTTCATTGGGGGTGGGCCGTGGGGGAGCTCGGGGGTGAGCTCGGGGGTTGACGCGCGGGATGGGGACCGCGCCTCGGCGGCGACCCCGGAGTCTACAGCGTTGCAGGGCTCCATGGTCGGATTTGGTGGTGGTGTCCAGGAAGGCGGGCGGGCGGTGACTGGGGTCACACGCTCATATCGGTCGCCGCAACACACGCGGCAGTCTGACGAGCAGAACGTACTGGGTTACCCAATCGAGCGTTGAGCTTTTATATGGCCCCCCACCACCACTCACCGGCTTGGCCCAACTGCCTCCCCTCCCCCCCTAACTTGCATAAGTGAGGTTATGGATTGGAGCGACGACGGCCTTGTCCACGGGCACTTCCTTACTTCCGCAGACGTTGCTGGCCTTCTGGACTCTGTGTCAACGTCCTGCTGATTTGCCGGCCACCGCGGCCGCCGCTCCCCCCACTTCGCAACGCACTGCTTGACAAGCCGGCTCGCCGGCGCGGCTGCGCGCGGCCCTCTTCGCTTTCTTCCATTCAAATCACAGCAGAGCTGCGTTTTCAGCTACTGTGACGGCCTGATACCAGGTCGAACTTCGGATAAGCAATGCTATCCTTTATGAAATAACTTTTTCTCGCCGAGTCAGCAATGCCAACAACCGTTTTGAAATGACTGATTTGCCATGGGTAGCTATCATTAACGTCAAATTTCAAATCCGCCAACGCCGCTACTAACCTAACCTGAGTAGCTATCATAAACGCCTAATTTCAAATCCGCCAACGCCGCTACCACCAATGTTCAAAAACGCCAAATTTCAAATCCACCAACGCCGCTACCAATCGAATCTGACCTTACCTAGCCTAACATAACCTTTGACTTTGGCAGTTATGATTGTTGGCGCTTATGGATACTAGTGGGTACGGCTTTGGCGGTTTTGAAATTTGGCGTCTATCGGTACCGCCCATGTGCCATGTCAAGAAGAACAAGCCTTCCACGGCTGCCGGCTGGACAGCAGCACTCACAAATCCCATGTTGGCATTGGTAATGCATACTTAAATACCAATAATGTAATGGTTGTATAAAATCCCTTGAATCAAAAAATCTACGTCAAAAAACTATATTCGGATCACCACAAATGAAACTTCAGTGCAGTACTGAGAACCAGGTAATACCAGGTTGCTGCTCCATTTGATAGGTTATTGGTTTACTTTACACGAATGACTGCAAAGAAAACCAGAGCGCAAAAGCTATTACCTATCCTTGAATTGCCGTTAGACTGCTAGTCTTTTCAATTAAGGCGAAAATTACGACTCGTTATTCAGAAATAACTCAAAACGCGATTCAAGGAATATCTTGTGAACAGTCCAACTGTATTCCGGTCACAGACAGGCCATAATCTTTGTGGAAGCTTTCTCTATGTTTACAGTTTCTGCCAACACTGTCGAGTGGAAAGCCGATCAAACGCGATCCCATCTTGAATCCCGAAGAGATCCAACACAACTCTGAAAAGCCATTATGCTTTGAAAATTCAACACTTAAAAAAAGGGGGGGGGGAATAGGGCTCTTCGGGCACGTTTGTGTCGTTGCATACGGCCCCAACTAGAAATGAAGCTGGCAAAGCAATCCATATACAGGGTGTTAGGCTAGAAAAACAGTTCGTCTAGGGTATGGATGCCTGATGCTGTCCTGGCTAGTAGCATGATCAGCTATACCAATAATTGGTAAAGTTACTGTTGCTTTATTTGCAAAAACTCTGAGCTCTGTTGGAAGAGACAATATTAGCTCGTGTGAGCTAATATTGTCAATAACTGCTCGAGCCGCCTAAACCATGCTCAAAAGTTCACAGGTACAGCAAAGAACAGTGAAGCCAAACTCAGAAACGTAAACAAACCCTGTTCATTTGAGTAAAGTTTCAAAAAGCATGCAAAGCCGCGACCATTTCTTCTCGAAATCAAAGCTGTGGAAAGGAATTAAGGAAGCAATTCTTCTGTCCGTGTCAAGGGCAACCCGCACGCTCTGCTTCCATATCGCCTGTCCGAGTTGATATACATCTCCTCCGCATGTAGTTGATATACACCGGAACAACATAGTTTCAGCTCATTTATTTTTGTTTGGTGTTGCTTTTTTGCCGTTTTTTTTTTCAATCTTTATTTACGTTGGCACGTTTTTTTTCACCAAGTTTGCTAATTTTAGCTAGAAGAGTCAAATTTCAACTAGTGCAGTTTGCCTCGTTCGTAATCTTGGAATGTTTGGCTATGTCGGACAGCTATCTTGCATTACTGATATAGCTGACTAGTTCACATAAAAAAAAACTCCATTTTGGGAAATGTTATACCTGTTTTGGGTGCGAAACCAAAACGGGGGTGGTGCGTATTTTGATTATTTTTCAAGATAAAGTCTATGTTCAGCCATATAATTCAAACGGTCTCGGCGAGAGCTTTACATTGATGTGGCTGAACATAGCTCTATGTTGGAAAACTACTGAAATAGGCACTACCCCCGTTTTAGTTTCATACCCAAACCAGGTGTAGCATTTCCCAAAACGGGGTTTTGTTTTTACAGTGTTTTTGGACTATTCAATACATTTTAGGCAGTTTATGGGCTTTGTAAACTTGGCTAGTGAATGAGTTTGGTAGCTCGAAAGCATTCATTGATATCTGTAACAACCAGTCGCTCGTTATGAACTTACTGTATTCCAAGTTCAAGCTGGATTCAAGTTATCAATATTTACCTTGCGTTGAAGAAGGGGTTGATACTTTGGGTGACAATCCAGCGCATTGACCTGCATCTTACTGCCCGGAATGAATGCAAGAGAAATCGAAATTTTAGACGAAAAAACTTCATATGATAAAGATTTTAAATTTTTTAATGAATCTATCTAGTCCTATTCCTATCAAGTGCAGGTACAGATTAATTTAATAGATTACTGTTAACTGAAGGAATGGTCAGCATGGTCGCTCTAAATACAATTAAAGAGAAGGTTTTGACTGATTTTCAGAGGGATTTCACGTTGTACGGTCTTCTATACATGTAGTAGAAATAAAGTTGACGACTAATTTGATTTTCCCAACTCATGACATTTCCTCTTGTTTATAATTCTCTTGTTTTGTAATTTTTGTTAGGCTTTGAACCTAAACTCTCGCCGCTATCATGCATGTTGCTCAGCCTCGTTTTCCCAGTCTTTTGCCACAAGAATGATATTGGTAGGATTCCTTATTACTTTCCTTAATCAGCTTTGCCACCTACACAACGAAAATTAAATTGCAATCTTCTGGAACTAGGTTCTCAATAAGTACGAGATGACTGAACGGTCTTCTCAAGACGAGGCCAGTACATTTCTTGCGCAATTCATCAAGCATTGTCTTGTGAGGTAACTAAAAACACAGCAGGACAGGATGACTGTGTCAAATACTCAAAGATAATTGCCATCAGATAAACTAAATTTATTTTGAAAAGACATAGACGGCTCAGCCAAAATAATCCCTTTAATTTAATGTGCTAGCCTTGTTTTTATGAATGAGTTTGAACTTGAAAGGCACTAACTCGCAGTTAATAAAATATGCAGTATAAAGTATAAAGTCAACGTGACCTAAAACCATCTTGAAGTATGAAAAACTGACACAAACGAACACTGACTTAATGGGAATAAAAAACCGAAAAAATCCCTGTATTTTCGAAAGATTGCCTTTTCGTTCCATTAGCCCTATGAGGATTAAAGGTGCAGTAGATATATACCCTGGATAGAAAATCCATAGCAAGTCAATGCATGGATATCCATAGAAATCCAAGGACATCCAAATGGATATCCATAAAAGTAAGGATAATTGAAGACTGACATCCATAAAAACATGAATATCCCTTCATGGATAATTATTGTTTACGGATATTCATTGCAGAATGTCCTTGCATTGATATCCTTGTTTGGATATCAATGTGGATACCACACTTGCATGGATAATTGAAGACTGACATACGAGAATCATGGATATCCATCTTGATATCTGTGGATTTTTGGAAATACACTTAGGGATATGCTATGAATTCTCCTACCAGGGTAATAGTAGGTACATAACCACGCAGCTTAGTAAAACTTCGTTGGATTAGTGAATTTTGCCTCTTACTTTGCAGTCTCCAAGCCTGATGCCGCTTACCTAACAAGGGGAGTACTACAGCTGTCCGCCCCAAATTATATTGAAATTTTCTGGACTGCAAGATAGCGGTATGGAAAAATATCCAACCCCGAAACGAGCTGCCAAAATTCATTTTCACTGTCTTAAAAATAGCTTCCCATTCGGAACAAGAATATTTTTTGATATATTTTAAAGGGTGTTGCTATTGACCCGACGACATGCATTTATGTAAGGGGACTTGAGTGCGCGGAACCCAAACCTAATGCATTTTATATGGGAGTATGGGAGTTAAGTTGAACGCACGGAACCCAGCCTAACACATTTTGAATGGGGTTAATACACACTCCCTTTTTTAAAACAAATAATCATTCCTAATAGAACACCTTAATGTAGCGCTTAAGGTTGAAGTTTTGAGGATTTTGCGATATTTCCCAGATATTGGCAATTTTTTGTGTTTGTACATTTTTCGTTAAATTTGAAACGCTGTTTTTAAGGTAGAAAAAAAATCATTCCGGCAGGTACTCCCCTTGTTAGTTTATTTACGTGCCCTGTGCCTCAATTCGCTGCCACTCCGCTCAGCTAACCCAAGCCTGGTGCCACTTGCTTCTTGGCGGCAGGTTGCTTTCGCTGATTGTGAGCAATAATCAGCAGTGGGCTTAACAAACGTTAGGTTTGAGAAAACCTTTGAGGTTGGGTGAGGTTCGGTTGGGTAGAACAGGTAAGGTCATGTTTGATTGAATAAGGTACCAATTAATGCCCTGTACCCTGCTCCGCCGGCTTGGGAACGAAACGCCTTGTTGAAACACAAGAAGTAAATACGGCATGCAAACTTTCGTTAACGCTGAAATTTACAAATATACGTAGAAAATATTTTCATGTGCAAACTGGAAAGGAAGCGGTTGGCGTTTTGGGTCCTATGTTATATTTTTCAAGGGTAAGCCTAATAATTTGAGCGGATCGGATATTTAAATGACTGTTAGAGTTGAGTGGGAGGAGAGGGGAGGAGAAGGGGAGGGGAGGGGAACACGCGCCGAGCCGCTACAAGTTCCGCAAGCGATTATCGCTCGCGTTCAAGTCGATTATATCATCCGCATTTTGTTGTGGTTTAGCCAAGTGGCATATTTTGCGGTTTTGTGGGCGATGACAAACAAAGAGTTCGCTCCGCAAGGACACTCAAATCACTTAATAATAGTATCTTTTCATTTAGTATCTAAGATCAGTGATCTTCTCACATATTCCCGAGACGAAAAATATCGTATGCCG
>Ga0058701_10001107_pt1 | contig 18709 bp, 11 predicted proteins | sample AgamicOrMae_FD_97039 | JGI IMG/M metagenome (GOLD analysis project Ga0058701, IMG submission 97039) | Agave microbial communities from Guanajuato, Mexico - Or.Ma.e | ecosystem: Host-associated > Plants > Phyllosphere > Phylloplane/Leaf | place: Guanajuato, Mexico | collected 2012-06-04
CACTTCGTCAGAGTGAGGTTCGGTAGATCAGTCGGTGAATTGATCTACCGAACCTCACTCTGACGAAGTGCGCATGGAGGTAGCGCCTGGAAACTCTTCATTTTCCACATACACCTTTCCCAATCGTACCTCCACAACAAAAGAATATCACTTTTCATCTGCGATTATCAGTGTGCTAAAAATATCACTTAAAATATTCTGCGTGTGTGATACGAGAAATCGTGCTGCATTCTGGTGTCACTCTCCCTGGACGAAGTCGTCAATTTTGAGGTCTGGCTTCAAAGTGACCGCGTGAAAGCATAACCTTGCTGCATCGCTTACCTCGGTAGCGTAAGGAAAAGGAAATCCTTTCTTTTCCCGCCTGTTTTGTTGGCCATACAGTCGCTTTGCCTCCCCGTCAGCCACACTTTAAGGTGACGCAGAGTTCCTCTCCGTCGATAAAGGCTTAAACAAGAAAAATGACGGTGCGCTCAGGCAAGGACTTGGTCCTTTCCCAAAAAGGCCTCGCGGCTTGTTTTCGAAAGGCCAATTCTGGTGAAAGGGCACACGAAGTCTTCAGCTGTGTCTGCATGACTGGAGCCTTAAGACCCAATATCACTTAGGCCCTTATACACAGGGCGGTGCGCTTCGCGGTGCAGGGATCCCTGTCACATTTTTGGAATGGCTTTCAGCGCGGAATTCAAAATAAAGAAATGTGCGCCCTTGCGGGCTGCAAGATGGCGTGCACCAACAGTATTCGTGAGTACGCTCTCAATGCGTCTTTTGCCCCTTTCGTATCCTTTAATCGGACGAATGCCGACGCTCTTGAAAACGAAGATCGTAAATTCACAGCCGAAAAGCTTTTTTTTATGTTTATTCAGGAAATTATTAAAATGCTTTTACAGAAGGTAAGGTTTTGTTAGATTTTGCGAGATTAGGTTGGTTTAGTTGTGACTAAATGTGTTTATTCAACACCACAGACAAGGTTTCGGTTCTTCAATGTTTAGTTGGATCAGTTCGAATTGATTTTGCTAGGCAAACTTTGATAGTATTTTTTTAGTAAACTTACATTATTAGTTGAGTTTTTTGAGGCTATATTTTGTAGGTTTTGTTTGGAAGGGTAAGACCAAAGTCATTTTTCTCCGGTTGGAACAGCTTTCTCTCCGATAACTGTAAAATACCCATTTTCCACACACTTTCTCTGCCGTCCCTTCCAGGCAATGTGTCCCCTCCTCAAATTCAGAATGATTTTCTTAGCTCCGTGGCCTCAGCAAAAGTCCGTCAGCATTCCATTTGGCGTGGCAATCCTAAGAAGATTGAGTTCGAAACTTTGTCTCCATAACCCCAGCCAACTGACACCGTTTTAGTCTAGAGTCGCACTGTGAGCCTGGCGGTGATTGGTTAGTGACACGTCGACTCCAGTCTTTCGGTACAGGCAGATGAAATCTATTTAGCAGCAAAGTTTCCGGAAACAGTCTGTACCAGGGGATTGACATCCGGTCGCAGGGAGCGCTGGATTCAAACTCGATCGGAGGCACGACTTTTCTTGGACACCGCTTTTTTTTTCTTTTTCTCTTTGGCCGCAATTTTTACTTGGAATTCCTCGAGTCCTCGCCTTCACACCTCAACGCGCGGCTTACTCAAGATCAAAAACATTGTAACAGTTAAAAAGTCTAACATTCCAGTAGGCTTAGTTTGAAGAATTTGATTGATCCGCTTTTCTTGCGCTGTCACAACCAAACCTATTCATGGCTTCATTTTAAAATTATTTCACTAAAAAGATAAATGCTTTTTCAACAATTTACTTATAACAAAATCTACACCAGTGTGATGAGACATTCCTAACCGAAATTAAGGCTAAACAGCATAATTTCACATTGCCTACGAATTGAAACCCGATTGTATGAGTTGAGTTAGGAAGACGACGGTTATGTACGAACTTCATTCACAGTTAAAGCGAACGATGTATAGGTAAAACGCACAAGGCCGAAGCACACTATAAATTCTCTTTCATACCGAAAACGTAACGTTAAGATACATGCCCCATACGTACAGTGAATATAAATGGTTTCCAGTAAAGCTATAAAGTGTGACCTATAAAACAAATGGTATACGAACAGTCGCGTACAACTTTGATATGATATCGTTCTTGATTAATCAGAGTTTAATTCAAAGTTAGATCATCGATTCTATCATCGAAATATGTACTCTTTTTTTTACCAAAAATAACAAAGAGAGCTGAAACCGAAATAAAAAGAAGGGAAATGTTGAGATCGGGATCTCCAAATTACTTTTTCAAGTCATCTTCTCAAGTCTTAGACTTCTCTTAATACCAGCTGATATAAGAGAAAGTGAGAAGTTATTTCGCTCTTTTTTGGTGAGTTTCTATCCCGCCTTTTTATCTTTTGTAGGCAATCTCGTGGTGAATTTCAACCACTTGCGTTTTTCACTTTGAATTTAAAATTAGGTGCTTTTTGCATCTTGTGTTCCAACCTAAACTGATTAGTCATTGGATTTTTAACGATATGCAACCGCACAGATTAGGTTAGCCTAAAATATGTTGAATTTCTGTAGGTTATGGGCCTTTTGTTGCGCGTCGCTACTGCTCAGACGCCATTGCTGCCGCCACGAAGTAAGCAGTTGCTAGCGAGAGATAGGTTAAATAGTTCTAAGGTTATGTATGGCAATGGCAAAGTGCTTTGGGCCTCGTTGTCGCTCGATTCTGCGATGGTTTAGATTATAATGATTTTTTTTAATTCACAGAGTTATTATCGTTAGAGTAGACTCATAGAATAATATCAGGGGAACAGAGTTATTTTTCTGTTTTTTCGGCAAGTTTCTATTACGCTTTTCCGGCTTCTGTCGAGTTCCAATTTCGGCGAAGCGCTCTTCCATCCACGTTCAATGTTAGGCCGCGACTTTCCTTTGAGGGCTGCAAACATGATAGATGATGTGCTCGTTTCTGCAAATGGGAGTCAAAACTAGCGAAACCGCCGCCAAGCTGCGCCGATACAAAATCGGCCCGTCATGTTGCTGGGCCGATTTCCTTATGGGCCTTCCCGCGTTTCGGCCACTGAATACAAGAGATTTATGGGACACATACCCGATACAATCAGTAATAGTACACAATCGGCGATGCGGCATCTGCCTATTTTTATAGGATGCATTAAACTTGAGTGAAGAGCCCAAAAATTCAAGCGGAAAGTGATCAAGAGGTGATGAATTATGTGTACCTACTCCATCTTCACTAGTACCTCAAAATTGTTTGGTGCAAAATTTAAGTAAAAAGATATTCCTTCTCACGAAAGTGCATATATCAGAAACTGATTTTTTTAGGGACAATTTTTTGTCAGAGTTCAATTTTACAGCACCTGAGGTTCTATTATTCACAAACGGCTTCAAAATAGATCTGCAATTGATTTAAAGTTAGGTTTTTAGTTTGCATTTAGATTAGGCATGTGGTATTTAGGTAGGGTGAGAGTAGGCCTGATTTAGTAAGGTATACGGTTTAGCTAATTACAAGCTACACACTGCAACATCACGCCGACGACGCTATTGTAAGCTATCTCACTAGCACTAAAGAGAATCCACTATAGACCGGTCAAATAGAAAGGAACTACAGTCCTTTGAAATAAAAACAAGCTTTTATTCTGGAAATTGTTTCCAGCCAACTAGGATCTCTCCTTACAACTGTAGACAATAGTCATTTCAATGGTGCACCAGAAGAATACACCACACCGTGCAATGGAAAGGTGGAAGTTTCAACCTCCCGGGTTCCCCCATAACAAATCCGAAGAATGATATACAACCGCGTAGGTTATGTTCACGTGCCCAATGCCTCGCTTTGATAGCCTTCCGCTCGGCTATCATTAAGTTAGGTTCTTCTAGGTTAAATTGTGTTAGTCGTGCATTTTCCCTCGCTCCATTCTTTCATTCAATGCAATTTTGAACAGATACTCATCAACTCGTCTGCGGTATGAGGTACTGTCATTCTGTCACCTTGGTACAGGATGTCTTTTTCATTTAAGTCGGGGAAATGAAAAGGAGAGTGACAGCCTTTACCATTGTCGTGGTTGAATGACCGCTGAATCAAGAAAAACTTCGCGCATCCCCTTCAAGAGTTCGTTAAGGACCAACTCTAATGAATAGTAAAATGGTGTGGATTGTCAGCTCTGGGCGTAGGACCAACGCTTTTCTGTCTTTTTTTTATTTTGTTCGGAAATATTACTTTCTAACGGACCAATTGCTTTCTTTCTTCTCTGACTTTTTTTCTCTTCGTTCGTCCGACATTTCCGCGATCAATAAAAAAGAGAGGGCGGAGCGTAGAAGGGTCCTGTGTCGGGACCACGCTGTCCCAGTAATTGAAATAATTCTTCACAAGTCTGAGAAACGGTTGGGACAAAATCAACGTGGACACGGACCATTTGTTCCCACTCGCTCTCATCCAATATCAACCCGCAACCCTTTCCCCTCACTCTCTCTTTCGTCGGTAACTGACCTCACCGAAGCATAAGCTTGCGTTGACCCCCTGCATCAATTGTCCCCGATATTTACCAATGGCACTCCGATAAACTCAATCCTGAGATTGGCGACGTGTTCGCCGTTCCCATCGCCAATCGGAGCATCTTTATGAATGCCGATGCGTGGATTGGCACATCAGCTAATCTAAAGTTTTCACAGGAAGAATTATTCCTAAAAACTAACAATCGATGACTCGTTATTTGGGCTGCAGATACAATCAAGGTAGTTGTGGGAATGGTTGCACTGCGAATTCAAGTTTATCATAGGCAGGAAACTCGCTTTTTTTTAGTTTCCAACTGATGGGCTATAAAGTTATATGTGTCACAGACGAATGCATATTTCCTAACGTCAGTTGTTTGACTGGTTCTCCAGTAACGTCATAATAAATGGGTATTGTCAGAGGAGTTTCGAAGCCGCACAGCAAGACTTATGAAATAAAATTATGGGTCATATTTATTGATCCAAAATGCATTCTTCGAAACCAGGAAGTCCTATATTTCAGGCGAATGTTGAGGTTCCTCGACTGGAAACCCTCGTTCCCTTTGTTGGAGCTAAAGAAGAAGAATATAGTTGTGTCGCATTTGGATCTAGTTACTTTTATTTTTCGGAATTTGTGTTGGTAATAATGCACCCAAATACGGAGGACGTTGCGGTTGGTCAGTTACATTCACTGGTATTGCCAACATTACTTTCTCGAAGTCCCGTCATTTAAATGCGATTTTGGATCTTCACTGTACCGCGTAATTCAGTAACGGAATCTTCAGTCAATTTAAGGTGTTCAGGGTAACTCGATAAGATGTAAACTCTATCCGATAGATTATCAATTGCCAGCGAGTGAAGAGAATTGGTTGAAATACTAAGCTGAAGAGGTTCTCGCTTCGTGAGGTTCCCGGACCAATTTGAGGTTCCGACAGAGAAGACTTTTCACGCCGGAGGACTTCAAAGCTATTGCCATCTGACAAGGGCCCTTTGCACACAGTCGAAACTGAGGGTCGGACTTCTTTTAAGCCCCAAAATTCCCCAGAGAAGTCCTAAGCGTAGACCGAGCATTTTCCTTCGCTTAGAGTGGTTGCTTTTGTAGTGTCGATGCAAAGATGCCTGGGAGACTCCCCCATACTACGGTGCCTCTGCTTATGGTCACCATTTTGCAAAGACCCTAAAATCCATCAGAGGGTGACATAGCCTGCTACTGTGGATAAGTGCGTCTTCCATATCTCGGTGGGTGGAGATCCCAAAGTAGAAAGAGGTGCAGGAAGGTCTCTGGTTTGGAAGTTCTGCAACATGAGTCTGACAAGGGGAATAATACATCTGTCCGTCTCCGGTTTATTGAAACTTTCAGTGAGGTATGATATTGGAAGGTACCCAAACCTAAAACTTGCTATAGAAATTCTTTTTTGCTCCCTTAAAAAGCGTTAGAAATTGAAGAAAAAAAAACGCATTATTATTGCTTCGTTTTGAAAACGGGTGCGGAAGTATCACAGAATCCTTGAGATTTCAGCCTATGGCGCTTTTTTTTTAATTTCTTGTGAGGAATGCTTTCTAGTTTCAAATTATTACGAAAAAGTTCATTTCTTAACGCTATTTTTAACATAGTATAAATAAATTTTGGCGGCAGGTATTGTGCTGGGACAGCTTTCTACGGCGTTATCTCAAATCTCCGACAGTTTCAAGAAAATCGTAAGGCGGACAGGTGTAGTACTCCCCTTGTGAGTTAACCTTCCCCCAAGCATCGATGAAAGATCTGCTTGTTTTAATAACCACAAAACCTATTTTGAGGATGTAGGTAAAGATTTCATTGTTGAGGACGACTGTATACAGTATAAGGGTCGCACCAAAGGAAAGGGCTCTGCGAGAGCTTGGCACTCTATCATTCCCTTCACTCGGTTGCTGTCAAGACTGATGCTAAAGCTGACCTGACAGTAAAAACTGCCTTAAGTTTCTCAGCTTAGGCAAGGTTAAGTTAAGGTTTGATGCAAATGAGCGTGATAGTTTCTATTTAGTCATCTGGTTAAATACGAGTAAAGTTAGGTGAAAAATTAGTAAAGATATTCCGTTATTGTCAAGGAACGTCCGTACGAGGAAATTGTCTCATCTCAGTCAATTCTGTCGATCGAGTTGGAACGAAACTTGTAAGTGAAAGCCTTTGGGTGTAGCGCAATCATCTGCACTTTCTCCAGAGAACGTCTGTTTTTTACGCGAATTCATTTCGCGGTCCCGGTAGCGCACCTTTCTACGTCGGTACTTCTTGCAAACGTTTTACTGCTTGCGCGAAGGCGTTTATTAAGCATAAGGTGGAGCGGTATATTCCTCCGGGGTGGGAAACGCTGCAGCTAGCTAAGATATATGCGATATATAGACGCGGCCGCGCTGCTCTGACACGTCCATCGCACGCAGAAGGAAAAAAGCCATGTCAGGCGAGATAGTGAAAAATGGCATATGCATTCGCGCGCTATCGAGCGCCCAGCAAAAACAGGCTTATTTATTCGATTGATTTGCTTTTGCAGGTCTCGTGGATTCGACATCGTGATATCCACATCCTCACGGTGGGAAGCTACACGTACACGTCGGACCAGAGGTTTCAGGCGGTCCATCACGTCGCCAATGACGACTGGACTCTGCAGATTAAGTGGGCGCAGGGCAGAGATGCTGGAGTGTACGAGTGCCAGATCAGTACTCAGCCCGTGCGCTCCTATTTCGTTAATCTACAGATTGTAGGTAAGTCGACAGCTTTTTACCAGGCAACCTCTCATAGTAGACCATGATTTTAAAGGACGACATTAAAAATACACAGAGCTGGGAATGTGGATCAATACGGAGACATTAACAGAGCGAAACCAACCGTAAATACCGATTTTGACGTGTTATCATCCGTCAGGGAAATTCGCTGGGAAAGTACCCATGATAATTTTAGGGGAAAGTTTTAAAATTGGGCGCTGTTTTGATCGGATAATGTGAGAAGGCTGTGTTTTTTGATGTATTATGCCCTGGAGGCGGGGAGTTGAAAAGTCGGATTAAAGGAGGCTTGCTGTAGAGTGTAGAGTGTTTTCAAGAGAGACGCGATTTTGTCATCGAATGAGAAACAAGCCTGGTTCATCGTAACCAACCACGTGTAAGCTTTTTCCTCACGAGGAGCAAGGTTGGGTATACATTAAGAATCAAATAATGTAGCTCGAGTTATTTACAGTCAACTTAAACTTATGAATCGATGGCCACAAGCATTAACCGACTCGTTGCAAGACAGTCGAGTTTCAAAGGGTATTTTCGTAATCGTCAAGTTGCTGCGCATCGCACACCGGCCTTCTTTCTGTCGCTACAAAAATGTTCATCATTCGGTCAATTTGCGTTTTGATGGGTGGAAACTGTAGACTAGATTTCCGTCGACAGTTTCCACCCATCAAAACGCAAATAGGCCGAATAATAAAAATTTTTGTAGCGGCAGAAAAAAGGCCGTTTTGCGACATGCGGCAACTTGATGGTTACGAAAACACCCCTCGAAACTCAATGGTTGCGATAAACGCGACTGGCAACTAGTCGGTTAATGCTTGTGGCCATCGAAATGTCAAATAAGCATAAGGAAACACGATCAAAAGCAAAGGAACGGTATTCGTCGTCAGATTGACTGCCTGCCTGTGTTCTCGTAAAGAATTCCTAAGCAGTTCACGTGGGATTGTGGGAAACGATCGGTCATTATTTTTTCAACAACACCAACTAGACGACTACTCCCGCTCCGATTTTTTTGAACGCACCTTGTACGGTTCTTCTCCTTTCTCAGTGGCTTTTGTTCGCTAAGTCAGTGGAAACTTTGAACAGATGAGTGGCCCCCTCCAACAGAGGCCACTCCGCCTCCCTTGTACCCCTTTAACCTCCATTGGGTGGAACCATCAGCGCGAGCCCGATCGCGACACAACTGGCCAATGCTCGATCAGCCCATGGACAGTGTATGGTACCCGGAGGAGGGGAACTTCGTCCGTAGAAAGCCAGGTTCAGTTTGAGAGTGCAAACTAACGAGTTCTTTACCTTTGCTTATTAACACTTTTAATAACCCCTTCTAATCGCAAACGATGACCTTCTTAATAAGATGCACCACTAGGTATTACGAGTCTGTCAATTTTCCTACATTGTTTATCTTATAAAAATGATTCAAAAGGCGTGTGTAGGTGAAATAACACGATGGCGTGATGAACTACTAACCTACATCACATTCCAGTGTCTTGAAATCTAGTCCTTGTTGTGGAACGCTTCCTGCGTTGATTTATTGGCGAATGAGGTTAGAATTCTCGTCATGGGTCAACCAGCATTGGTATTGAATATAGATTTTGAATATAAATTAAAAATAGACAAAGAGAAAACTTGAAGGATTATCGAAATTTTAAACGCTGTAGGGCAAGTTTTTGGGAATCGTAGAGTTTGAAAGACTTGGCATTTAAAAATGGGGGGAAAGCTGTTAGATATTGAAGTAGAAACTGGAGAAAAGCTGCGTGAGAACCACGAAAAAAGCTTGCCAACTCGGACAGTAAAGTATGAGAGTGTTGTCTGAAACTGATATGAGAAATACTACCAGCGGAACTTTACAGGCACACCGGTCCTAATTTAGACAGGCTTACCCCAAACATCTCGACGTAGCATGATTGATCTGATGTAACGAGACCTTTAGTTTCTGTGGTGCGCGATCATGTTCATAGCGCGTGTTTCCTGTAATGCAAAAATCCATTAGCGGAACACTTCTCGCTAAAGCCAAAAGCGCGCTAATTTTTCTTGTTGTTCATCCGGTTTCCGCTAGATGGCAGCACCTGCGCTAAGAAAGATTAATAAAAATCTTTAAAGGAGTCAAGTCCAAGAGCGGTTGGAAAAGTAGCGTTTTCAGCCAAAAGAACCTTGGACTTGCGTTTTTCATAACAGCAGCGCCGGTGCGGCCCCAGGTAGCGCTCGGCCACGGACAACTTTTAATCTCTCTTTGTTATTCCACCTATCTCCGTCTCCCTCTTGCCAGTGTCCTTTCACCTTTCCTTTATAGCTGTCTCTCTCAATGAAAGCCCACCGTAGATTTCATCCTTGCGCCTTATTTTAAGCGTGAAATATATGGTAACAATAGTATATTATGAGAGAACAATATATCCTTTAATGAATCGTGAATCAAATCAAACTGTGTTTGTGAAAAAAGTACGGGGTACAGTACAAACTTTTTCTTCTAATTTCATTAATATTCTGCTCACGTTGGTAGGATTGAGGTAGATCCAGATCGTGGTGAGAAAGAGTGATAGAAAACTAACGAGGTTTTCGCAAACTTATGTTTATTACTGAGGTATTGTCTTGCCGATTGAATCGTGGTTAGACACCGGGTGAATTTTTGAGCTACGTGCCTGAGACTTTTACATTGCTTTCACGGCAAAATTTTGAAAAGGACAGAAAAGTTCTCCCCCCCCCCCTTTTTGTGAATTTGAAATAATTCAAGAATTCGTTGCAAGCTAACATTGTTGGCATCAACGGAAACTTTTGTTTCGGGATTAGAAAAAAGTATTTTTTTTAAAAAAAGTACTAAAACAAGCATGTTGTCGTTTTTTAGCTATCGTCTTCAGACCAAGACCGTCGAAAATGAGAAATCTCACTGAAAGGACGAACTCCATCTTAAAGCGTAAATTTTTACCCGATTCGATTTTATACTTTATAATGAAGCCATTTTTCAATGCTAATCAAAGGGTAGTTGAAAGGGTTACGAGTTTTCCAAAAACTCGTCCTCCCCGCCGGAAGTACCTGTAAAGTCTTTTTGTAAACTTCCGCACAGTGTAGCTTCTTTCGCAAGATGTGAATCATTGTTTGCAACTGGAAGAAGTGACACATGAGTTTTGGTCGGTTGTTCTACTTTCCTGATGCAAATCAACTGGGACCAAGAGTAGCACGGACCGAACGGCCGATTTCGGGGGAGGGGGCTTTTGTTTTGAAACTTGTAGAAATATAGTTTGGAAGTCGGCTTGCTGTGGTAGCCTTTGTTTATTTATTGCGTTACGATCAACTTCATCAACTCTGAAATAAAATCTTCTTGCGTTTTCTTGTACTCGAAACTCCAGCAGGAGATCCGCCGAATGAGGATTGGCTTGAGATATGATGTTCCCCATTCTTGATCTGGCTTCTCGGCACATCTTGAGCTTCGTTCTCCGCAACAGGACAGGCTTCGTAATAGAGAGTACGTCAGACTTGGTTGGGATAGGCTACCTCAGGGTGCGTTAATGAGCGAGCTGAAATCGCGGAACCTGTTACATCTTCACAAGAAGAAATTAAAAAATATTTTAAAGGGAAAGAATTTTCAGCTACGCTATAAACAGAGTGTTTCAAGTTAAATGCTTAAGTAGAAAATCACATACATCTAGGACAGTTATGACACAATGAGAAATGATCAGACTTCTAAGCTCCTCTCCGCGTCTAAATGCATGGAATCAGTATTTCATTATTCTTATTATTTTTTCCCCTAAAGAAAGTTTACTGGAGTAGAAAAGGTCCATTATTATGGCGTTGTGTATCGATGTAATAGGTGATCTCATTATACTGTGTAAAGATTTGATGCGTATCTTAAACCCCAGATGTCTTGGGTTTTCGTATTCACCTTAAACCTGAAACATCCTGTATACCCAAAACCGCGCGACTGGTGAATTTTTTATGCATGTGCCTGACCGAACCTCAGCCCTTTTCTGGAGAGACGAACGAAATCAGCTGATCCGAGTTTCATTGCATCGCTGACGTGCCAACGTGTATTGAACCCCAAACGAAATGACCTTGGCGCAAAGCTAGAGGTCAACATCTTGCTTTTCTCCGCACGATGCCCCACACTGTAAATTTCAAAGGACAAATTATCCATCTCATGTGTTTTACTTTACCCCACCAAGTGCAAGGTAAAAAAACACTTATTTAGGAATATTACAACCTAATTTATACCTTACCTAAATTAGCCTCGAAGTTAACGTAACCTTGGTTAGGATGTTTTAAGGCAACCACAGACTGTCCTGTTGTTACCTGAGGTTAACCCAGCCTCCAGCCTACGCTGTTCTTTGTCGTTAATTCTCATGAAGTAATGAAAGTTTGAACCAAGTTGGAACAAAGAGGTGGGAAGTCTAACCTTTCAAACTGAGTGTGTACTCTTACTGCGTACATTTCAAACTTTAATGGGTTTCTCGTTTTTCCTGGAGCGATTGCGATAACTGAGAAGTTGGTATACAGAGGTGCGTCATTGTACTCGCTTCACGTTTGGTACTCGGTACCCGGCAGCCAGCGAAGAATCGTGCTGAAAAGACTTGACAAACTTTCAAGTTACGCTTCTAAAACGAAGGCGCGTGTACATTTTACCAGAAAATTATACGCTTTATACTGTAACGGTTTTAACAAAGTTTAGGAACGCGTAATTACTCCAGATACCCGATGGGTACCAAGTTCAATATTGCTTGGCAGCACTAAAACGCTGTCGAGGTATTTTCAGCTCGCCTGACAAGTTCCGATTAGCTGTGTTAATTTTATCTCAATAACAGTCTTCAATGTCGATCCTCTCAAAACCCTAGTGTTTCCCCGCGATTGAATATTGAACACATATTTTTGGGAATCGCATGAAGACAGGAGATCCTTAAAAAAAAGCATTCGAAACTAATTTGATATGAACCAGCGTGGTCTATCCTAATCTAACTTTACTCAACCTAATCGTATTCTACCAAACTTAATGTAACTTAATCTACTAGCTAAACAAAATTACCTCTCTGAGCACTTTAAGGATTAAGACATTTTCGACCGGTTGTTTTCTATATTTGTTCAGCCCACTAAGAGTGATGTCGTCAAGGTTTGGTACCCTGTGCTTCGCTTGATTTTGCGACAAAACGTGCATCACGAGAGGTAAAAATGGTCACCACCCTCTAGTGGTTATAACTTGCCGTGAGCAAGCGTCAAAGGACATCTGTATTTCCATTTAAGAATTTCCACAATGTACCACTTTTTGATAGCTATCTTATGCTTGCCTTTGACGAGTGTTGCAGGGTTTTACTGCTGATAGAACTGCAGTTTCTTTGGCAGTCAAGGGTCACTGCCCCTGCGAAGTACCGTACACGAAAAAAGAAAAAGACACTGCAATTAAAGCTCAACGCGGCTTATTTAGATCATCTCAGCGCCGCCAACTTTTCTGCGGAAGAAAAGACAACTTTGTAAAAGAAATATTTTTTAGCTGAAAAAAGTGGAAACTTCAGAGAGGCACGATATTAACGCTAAACCAGGAAAAGTAGACATACCATAAGCACGAGAAAAAATGGTTTTGTTACGGTAACAAAATTAGGGTCCTTTTTTATTATTTTTTATTATTTTTATTTATTTTTTTTGCTGCTGCAACCAAAAATTTTGCTGCAGCAACCAAACGTTTTGCTGATAGAATTAAACATTTTGTTGTTGCAACAAAATATTTTTGTTATCCCTCTTTTAACATGATTTTGTTGGTATAGCAAAACTTTTTATACCGTGAGAAATCGCTCATACTAGGAGGACAGTATTACATATTAATTTCATCTCGAATTTCATGCATTACGCATGCATTCCCTTCAGATAAAAAAAAACTGATTTTCCATCGGTAAAGCTTAAAAGATATAAAAGTATGTGAATTTTTGGCTAAAATTACTTTTTAAGGCTTTTGTTCTAAATTTCTCTACGATATTTTGAACTAATCTGTTTAGAGGAAACTATTTTTAAACAGTAAACAGTACTTCCAGCTTCCAATTTTCTAAAATAGAGTTTTTGAAGGTATTCAGAATAAGCGGAGCAAAAATACGCATAGGTCAGCAATATTGTTTATAAATTATTTTACAAACATTGCATGCTGCGTGGGATATTTTGTGAATGTGTTTTTTTGGTTTACATTTATTTATTTTTTTATTTTTTTATTTTTTGGGGTGGCTTTAAGGTGGGACTGTGTGGTATTTCCTCCTAGTGATCATTTTAACTCCGAACAAGTTTGTGTTTTTGTTTTACTAACAAGCTTCTACTAACGAAAATAGTTCATCTTTTTCACAACATAAAAAGTATATTTAAGATGACGTAGGTTAAGACAGTATCTCGGAAAAAGAATCCAGTATTTTTTTTATCGTTTTTATTTCGTTGAACTTTAAGACAGTCGTTTTACCTTTAACAACTTTTTCGCTCGGAAAGAACAATCTAGTTCCGAACTCGTGTTTTACTATCAGTAGCGGAAAAACTTTACTGTGTACAGATACCCATGACAACGTGAGATAAGTCAGTTGTCGTTTAGCAACGAACTGAAAAAACTATCTCGACCCTTTCAAGCTATGGTGGAATCGCAGTTTTGCAAATAATTGTCCAAAAAGTCATGTCCACACTTCTTGTCTTTTTCTCGCGACCTAAAAACATCTCCCATTTCTTCTTATCTGCGTACTTTAAGAGAGTACGCATCATATTTTCCGTGGACTCTTGCGCGTATGCCGTCTTCCTTACTCACCATCCTTTTCGTTGGTTAGGTCGCGACATTGTTACACTATTGCGTCTCTCAAGAGCGCCATCTAGCTTCTTTTGGAGAGACTGAATGATGATCAGTTTTGCTTTTAAAGAGAAAAATTTTTACGACAAACAGCTACTCGCTACAAAAATTATGAGTGTTTTTTCGAATTGTGATGTCAACATTGTCGTTATTTCAATTTTTAGCACTACTTGTATTTCTCCTGAAAGACCTACCTATGAATTGTAACGGACTTACATACCTTTTATTAAAAGGAATAAGTTTTATTTCAAACAAAAAATAAAAGCGTTTTTTTCACCAAAACTAAAAATACCCCATCAGAGCGTCGTCTTATTATTATAACAACGAATCTCTTAATGAGTATACCTCTTAACGGCGTACTCAACCGGAAACGCCCTCTGAAAATAATTAGAAATATTACTCTTCCATTCCGGTCCAACGATATTTGTGAACGCCCCTATAAAAAAAAAGTCTGTTCAATTGACTGTAACATAACAAATGACCCGGAGCCACTTCTTTGCCCTATTGACGTTTCATTGTTATCGTTATTATGAAAACATGTATTACGTTGTTTACGGATACAGTTTAATTAAAATTTAACCCGTAAACTGCGAACATTGCCTGGAAAAATATTTACAACGAATTGAAATGCCTCGCACGTCTATTTTCACTAGGTGAAGGTCGAATAAAATTTTCTCTCGCAACTGTGCGGCGAGCATGTTCTAATTTGTTAGCTTGTTGCGCGTAAGCCCTTAACTACGCCTTTGGGTCAGCTTGTCGTGGCCAAGTTTCGCTTTTTGACATCTTTTAGTAGCCTACTGACCCGGTTGTTGGTGTTTTTGCAGCTCCTACAGCAGACATCCTTGGAGGCCCAGATCTACACGTCGATAGAGGAAGTACCATTAATTTGACGTGTACCATTCGATATAGCCCTGAACCACCCGCCTATATCTTCTGGTACCACCTTAACGAGGTGAGTGACAAAGTAAGTAATCATCCATCAAACGTCTTTATCAATGTTACTTTTTATTTCTAAAGACGCTTAGTAGTTAAGCTGCGGTCATTCTTTGAATCGATATCCGACTTTATCCGCCGGATTAATTAGAAGCTGGTGTCGGATTATCAGCAGGTCTGGGACACCCGTAGCATCACTACTGATAAAGAGACAGTAGTACAGATATGGGCATCGGGCGATGGAATTAATTGGTTTTTCGAGTATTGGTGACTATGAGTTTGAAGAAAGCTGTCAAAACCGTTTAAATCGGACGGGTAATCAGTTTGTTTTCACGGCTACCAGAGAGTCATTTTTATCACGTTTTTTTCGTTTAAAACAATTTTTTGTCACTATTTATCACTTTTCTGTAAATTTTGTGACTTTTTGTCACTATTGGAGATCCTTTTGTGTGTTTGAGATATTGTTTTCGCGCGGACCGATGACCCCCAAATATCATCGATAATTCGCGGTCTGCCCTCGCGCAGAGGAGCATTGTAAGCTACGCCATGCCCTCCACCCTCCCGACTGTGAACTGCTGCCTCTCCCGGTCGGTTGAAAATCGACAAATTGAGCCACAGACATCGGTTCTAACCATTTTTTTTTTTTTAGTTTCCCTCCATCAAAGGCGATCGTCAAAATAAAGATTATGTAAAAAAATGGGCCAAAAAATTAAAAAAGAGTTACCCCGTGCCTTCTTTCAAATGTTAAGTGATGTTTTTTATTTTTTAACGTTTAATGGCTGGAATTATGTTTAAGGGGAACTAATAATTATTTCTACCATCTACTGTTGCCCGAGTTCACTCCTAAATTGGAACTTAAATTCCTGCCCCAGAATCGTCCGAGCACATGATTGAGCTTCCAGCTCGTGGTCTAAATATTTTTCTTATTGGGTTATTTTTTGTATCGCTGGTATTTTTTACGAGCGATAAATACTTCAGTGTAAATATAGCTTTAACACAGCGTTTGGAAGGAATACTTTTCCGATTCCACTCTTTCCGCAATTTCCACTAAACTCTCTCTGTGTACGCGGGAAAGACATTCTGATATAAGGGACACCTTCTAACCAACGCAGTACCGTCCTGAAGAAATACATGCTACGTTTTAAGCGCTGAAAAGTAGATTTATGGGTCACCTTGAGTCGGAAACAACCCTTTACCGGAAGTGTTGCACATTTATTTTGACTAGTTTTGGCGTTGAGGTTGCCGCGTTTGCTGAAGTTTTTTGAAAGCTTCCGGAGGGGACCCATTCCGAGGGGACCGGTCCCGAAGGGTCCCGAAAGGTCCCGAATGGGTCCCGCATAATATGCGTTCTCTTAGAACCCTTAGTGTCCGGCTGGTCTCGTTTAGTGCAAGGAAAGCCGCCCGCGTCAATTGTCCCTGTCTTTTGCATAATTTCGACCTACGAATCTACAAAGTGTTCTTACCTCTTGAGAGTTTCGTTCTCAGAGAATATTTACCCCTCTGCGGACTTTTTTTTTAAATCTCTAAGTCTTGGAGTTTTACCAGACCTGCGTTGTTATTCTTAGCAATACAGCCAGTGCGGACTTAACTTCAGCTCACGTAACTTAAAATAGTATAACTAATCCTGACCACGTTTAAACCCTACCTAGCCTTCCTGGTTTGATCACTCTTGTCTAGCTAAATCAAGTTGCATCTGTATTCTTTAAACCTACCCTAAACTTACAATAGCACGTAACTTACACCGTAGATTGCATAACGTGACCTACGCTAAACTAATGTTTTTTAATGTAACGCCATCATCTTGTTTGATCCGGTTATCTACCCGTGTTCCTAAACAAAATTTATTATGAGGAATATACTGTCCCCAGGTGCCTACATTGCCGTTCAGGCATCAGCACTTAAGTATCTTAGTAGAGAATCTTGACTATGCCCCATTAGTGTAACCTCTCCTTTAGGCCTGGTATTCAATCAGCGATCCTCTGTGCACAGTAAACAGCTGTTCCAAGTTTTTCCCGTCGATAATTCAAGCTATTAGGGTAAATCGTGTAAGTTGGCTTATATGCATGGAGGGTGGGAGAACTTCCCAGATGTTGGTGTGGATTCTGGCAGAGTTACTGAGCACTCCATTCGAATAAATCGCCGAAGTGCTATTATCGGATAGCGGGGTGTCCACCTAGTGGTCTTTATCTCATGACGCCAGCGATTTTACGGTTTTCCGGCTCGGGCGCCATTGCCACTGACCCAGGGAACTGTTTCTCAAATGCCCGGCGATAACAATGAAAAACGCCTCCGTCAATGCATTTTACTTCTCAGTGAGTAACTCCGCGATGGTTCACCTTAGACTCTGCCGTCGTTTGTTTTAGAAAAAAAAAGAGAAAATGGTAGTGTCTCCTTTCTGGATGTAACTGCTCTCTGGGATGGCGGAAACGGCGCTGCCAACTTTTAAGAACGGAGATAATTCCAGAGCTGTCAGTGGTTTTAAACGAAGAACAGCTTACCTCAACGATTTTGCTTTCTATCAACATAACATAATCATCCATAAATTTGACATAATAATTCATATTTTAAAAATCAATTCATTTTTAGTGGAACAAAACTTTGATTATCCTTTCCTAACCTAGTTTAACTCATCCTCAACGTATTATACACTCTTTTACACTAATCTAACTCGCCCTTTATGGTCAATAAATGAGACCGAGAAACCCCGTAGAGTAACACCTACTTGCGGCATTGTGGTATCGATTCCCGGTCCTGCGAAACTCTTCCTTAAAGCATTAAATTACTACCCCGCTGACCTACTTATGCTCAAAGGACACCCTTTTATATCCCTTAAAATTATCACAAAAACGATGCCTTTTCCGGGAATCGCAGGAAAACAGAGCCGCTTTCTTACACCAATTCTTAATTACTAAATCTTTCTTTTAAAGAGTCTCTCGCATTACATATTTAGGTACTTAGCTCTGTTTATCTCAAAGTCGAGCCATCAAGCAAATTTGGCGCCATTTTAAGTTCTTCTTCTTTTTCTCGTTCAGAGCGAGTCGACTTGAGTGGAATGTGAGACGAACCTTTTTATGAGGCTCTTCGTTCCCAAAGCTGCAATTTGCGAATACGCGATTCGCAAACAATATTACTCGGAGAGAGCACCTGTTTTGGCACAGAGTGTATGCACGGCGTGGCTCTGGGCCTCGCCGTCACCCAAACGCGTCCGCCTGCACAATCTTTGGAGGGACATTTGAACGTCCGATGTCCCCAAAACCAGCCATAAATGTAAATTGTCCCTCTTGCGGGACTCATCTGCTCTGAGCGTTTTCTCGCTCGGGACGATGCTGTCGTACCTACGAATCACAAAACAGGGACACCAGGTTCAGCGTCCGGCCCAATGTTTGTTTTACCTTTTAAGCGCATTTCGTGCGAGCTTCTCGAACTACAGGGATGAGCAAAGCATACACAACCTTGACTAAAAGTGTGGGAACACGTTACAGCTGTCTTGTTGGTTTTACTTGGGAAAATGGGGTGGGGGGTATTTGGGGAGCGTGCTGCAACAAACCTTGCACAAAAAAAGGGCAATTGAAAACGGCCGGACGAATTGGTCACTGATTTTTTTTTCTTTTTTTAAAAAATAACAGTGTCTAAAGGCTATTCGAGCGACAAACGCCTATTCGATTCGATCGACTTATTTATGTCAGGGAGATGTATCGAAAAAGAGGATTAACGCCATGTTAAAAACCCTAAAAGTAGCATCGGTATCGGTTTGAAAACAGAGGA
>Ga0058701_10001108_pt1 | contig 18702 bp, 13 predicted proteins | sample AgamicOrMae_FD_97039 | JGI IMG/M metagenome (GOLD analysis project Ga0058701, IMG submission 97039) | Agave microbial communities from Guanajuato, Mexico - Or.Ma.e | ecosystem: Host-associated > Plants > Phyllosphere > Phylloplane/Leaf | place: Guanajuato, Mexico | collected 2012-06-04
TCAAACTTTGAGCCGCACTAGGGGCCGCGCAAAAGGCGTTATGATGTAGCCGACTGCATACTTAGATAGCGTATGTATTTTTCAACATGTTGAAATGATTATTTTTTGCCTAGCTCAATTGGTTGCGAAGATATTGATGCTTGATTATTAAGGTGTGAAAATCGTGTCAGAATTTGACAAGAAATCGTTCTGCGGATTCAATGGCAGAATAGCGCACGATAGCAACAGTGCGCTAGCGCGTAAGAGCGGGCCCGTTCCCGCTGTATGTAGGCTTCAATCTATGCCTCTTCTAAGGGTTCTAGGCTCATAACAAGGTGTTAATCGTACTCCTGGCTTGCATTTGATACACATTGAGGGGTGCTGTAATGATGCATGACGGGGTCTCTGCAGAGACCTATGCTATGTAAGAAGGCCTCAACAGCGCAAGAAATGCCGAATGCACGGTCTGTTCATGCAGCACTTCTCAATGAGAATTCCAAATTCCTCGTCGTAACAAAGTAAACCCAATAGTCATGACCAACACATTTGATCTGTCCTCATCGAAACGGGTAGGACTCACTGGAAAAGTTGTCAGCATGGATGCATGCGATCGAGTTCAATACTTCAGGTGTAGGGACCCATTCCGATAAGCAAAGATCATACGAACGAATTGAGGCTTAGATCTCAGCAGAACCTCTCTTAGCTCGACAACTGAGCATAGTGCGGGATGGGGATGAACGGATCTCAGCCGGCGATCCAATTCTATCCTGAAGCATGCTGGCCAAGCACCTTGTACGTAGCCAAGTCGAAGCTTGACGTAGCGAAGTTGAAGATCCACACTACCGTAGCTATGCGGCAGAACGAAGGTTACACTGGGAGAGAAACATTCTCATTTGACAAGATTGATTCTCGGCGGAGGGCATCCATTGTGCTGGCCTCCGTTTTGCGACTCTTGCATACTAGGGCTGGATATTGTGTTGGGCACACATGGCTCCAAGATGAAGCGGGAAAACAATCTCGCATCCAGCCACTTGAAGTGTAGGAGCCCCCTCCAAGAGGACGTTCATTAACTGGCAGCACTCATGACTACTAGTCTGCTTGTCATCGGCAGATGGTGGCCTCCTCGCTCGCTCTTTTTCCTGCTCGTTCCCCTTCCTCCGTTTGGCCTCCCTTCCACTAGCACCCACTGCCCACCCTCTGGCTCTGCCAGCCGAGATCCACTCGCGCAAGTTCGACCCTCTTCTCTTTGCCTCTCTCGCCTTCTCTTGGCCAAGAAACGAAGAGGGCAACTTCGGATTCAGATGTGCGATTATTATTACTATCACCATTATTGCTATTATTATTACTATTATTACTGCGCAATGCTCGTGCACATTTGAACTATTGAGGGCGGATTGTTTCCTGGAACGTGGACCAGCCTCCACCGGGACACACATTACGAGACGGCCACTCGTTTGCCTCGGGCGCCAAAGCTTCTCCCTGCAGTTATCTTCCCTTGTTTCTCTTTGCGAGAGTAAGAATTCCAAAATCGGCCCTGCGGAGTCTTAGTTACTTGGCTGGTCAGAAGAAAGGCGAACTGGGCCGCCTGAAGCTCAAACTGCGGTTTATATCCTGTTATGAGTTGCCGCCCAATCGAATCAGCCTCAAGGCCTGGTCTCTCTAGCTTCTCTCTCCTTCTGTCGCTCTGGCAACTTGGCCGAGATGAGAGGCTTCCACTCCTCTAAGAGGATGCTCCACTAATTTGCTTTGCATCCGCTACAAACGAAGTCAGCGCGAGTGGTGGGCCAAAGGTGCTTGAGAGCGCTCGCTAGTTTCGTGCCATCCAATGGCAGGACCAAGAAACATTGGCCCCAAAGGGTCTTGGTAACGTGCCTCCGATGCAGTTAACCTTGGGCGCTGCTAGCTCATCAGATGAATGCAACTAGCGAGCTCCATGTGGCCTCTGTGTGGCACTGGGAAAGGGCCGTCCACTTTCCGGCTCAATTGGCTGGTTTTAGCGTGCCAAAAAAGCTCTCGGAAACGAGCAAAGGCTCGCTCGTTTGTTGCGGCCTCTTCTTTGCTCGCTCAGTGCCCATGAAGGAAGTGCAGCTCGTCGGGCGAGAGTATAACAATTTGGCGAAAAGGAAACAAACTGAAGAGGCTGAATGAGCGAGTTACTGGAATCGTCTCCAGAAGAATGTTAGCCATATTAGTTACTACTGCATCTAGAGAGAGAGAGAACGGATGACACACACCCACACAAAGGGGCACATACAGACTAGTTCTGTTGAATTTTCAGAGTTTATTTTTATTGTTATCGTTTCGTGTCAGGCAAAAGCTCAAAGGCTCGATGCCTCTCTGTGAGGCAAAGCAGTTGGCTGATTTCACATAATTGCATTGATTTATATTATTACCATCTCAAGAGGGACACACTCTGGGCGCTCATTTTGTGTCGAGCTCACGCGCCCAAAAGTGCCCCAGTCGACATAGCTAGTTTTGCAGCCAGGGGATGAGACTGAGCTGAGACTCAGCTAGAAGAAGGGCCTGTTTTGGGTCCGTTTCGAAGCCGGTTTACAAATGCGCGACAATGAGTGCAAGCCAAAAGTCGCCAGGATGCACACTCTTCGACGCCAACGACAATCTGAAATGCAACTCATCAGTTTCAAGCAAACAACCAGAACTCTTCTCTGGGTGGCCGAAATTCATCCATTGGCCAGAGAGGCAATTGTAAGCAACATTCGAGGGCGCCAAATTGCAGGCTGCACGATGCAAGAGCGATCCAGATCGGGCAGAGCCAAAATTGCTTCAAGCCTTAGCAGCGGACCCAGTCCAGCCTCTTGGCCAACATCATCAGTTTCAAGTGAAGGAAAGTGTTTGCTGAAATCGGCATAGGCAAACAGAGGCCCAAATTCAGAGAGAACACACTGAGAGGTGGTCTCTAAAATGGTCTGAGCTCCACCCAATGGCTCTAAACTGAACTGGGTGGCCCTAATGAAGCAAACGCCAGACGCGAGTCTAGAGTGCCCGCCACTCTAGAGGATGGATGATGCTCGAGAGGAAGCATTGGTGTGCGTGAAGAGTTTAGCCTTGGCACCCTTTTCCATCCCAGAGTAACATCCATTAATGGTAATGGTGTCTATTGATTGAGGAGAATACGAGTTGAAGGAAGAGTGCGAGATGCAAAGAGGCGCCGAGGAGGAGTAATTTGCATTCCATTTCTGGCTCTCTGGTGGTGGATTGTGAGCCGCAACTCGGCGTGTGAGCAAGTGCAGCTTGTGGGCCGGCTGGAAGTTGGATGGGACGAGCAGGTGGCCCTGCGGCTAAGGAGTGGGGCGATTCAGATCGTTTGGCGGCCACTTGGGGCCACAGAAGCACCGAGCTGTCGGGATCCTGAGAGAGGCGGAGGACTGGAGAGGATAAATGAGAGAAACAAAGCCATTTGGAGCTGCTGATGGTGGAAGAGGAGGAGGGAAAAAAGGGTAAAAAGAGGAGGCCGGCGTGTGAGAGAGACATCAAGCGGTGGGCACTCATGCTCGACTGCCGTCAATCATTGGGCTGGATCGAGCAGGCGGGGGAGCATTCTCGCTTGGTAGTGATGTTGGTTTTGCCGCAATGGTGGCCGGCCGAGCCACTGAGGGATGCTTAGGTGTAGGCCAGGCTGATCTCTGTGGTGTGGCGGCCAATTTCAGCGGCGCACCGCCAACTGGACCACGCTGGCCACTCGTGCAAGCCAAATGGGCGTGTGGGCAGCCCAACGAAATAGACAGCCGAGCCGCAATTATAACAATTCCGAGCCAGTGCACAGAGGCGGCTGGCCGGCGCAAATTGGAATCATCTGTTCGAACGGAGTGGGGCGAGCTGGTTGGCCAGATTAGACCGAGATTAGTATTGGACAACGTGAGGGGCGCGCACCGAAGGGAAACAGACTGAGGCGGGCAGAGTGGAACCAGCCAAGCCAAGCCGAGCCGAGCTGAGCCGAGTTGGACTGAGCCGAGCAGAACGGAACGGAACAGGATGGCTAGAGAGTGGGAGAGACTATCTGGCCAAGTGTAGAGGTTCGACACAGTTGGAGCTTGCCTGTTTGTTGAAGGCCAACCGAGAGGGAGAGCTGGTCTGCTGGCAAGGCAGCCAGGCCAGCTCGGGCCGGCTCAATTAATCGGCCGCCAACGAGTGGAGCCCGCCAGGTTCCCGGTGGCACCTGGCGGCCCGACGGGCGATCTTATCTCCTGGCCAGCGCCACAGTGCCGCCAGGATGAGGCGTCAAGCTCGCCGCTTCGGTTCCAATTGACAAAGTGCAGCCACTTCCGTCGCGGCGAGCGACTGGCGGCCAAGTGGCCGGCTCTCTGGCCAAGCCTGGGACGCGGCTGGGCCCAGTTTGGAGGAGGCGCCCCAATGGAATTGCGAGCGGCTCTTGGATGGCTTGGCGCCATTTATCATTGCGCCTGAAGAGTTCGGTCTGGCCACCGAACGCTGGCTCGTCCGCCCGCCCCTTTGCCTAGCTAGCCGGCTGGCTGGCTGGCTGCTGCCGCCTTGGCGCCTTGGTGCACCAAACAAGCAGCCAGCCAGATAGAGATAGAGCCTCTTGAACTGGCGAGCGACGAGGGAAAAGAATGGGCGTCTGGGCGGCAGCTTAAGGGCCGCCTTGGCATCAGCTGGATCCATCACGCGCCTGTTTCCGTTCCAGTGGAGCGGGCTCACTCCGTGTGAAGAGGGCCCTCGATTGTTGGTAATATGCAGGCACAGTTACCAGGCACGTGTTCCCAGTGGCCAAATATGCGCCATGCTCGCGCTCAACGCCCCATCCCATCGGGCCTGCTCGCCAGAGTCGGTCTCTATTCTCCAATCTCCAATCTCGGCTCGCTGGCCTCTCGGCCCATCTGGGCCCCTCGAGAAGGCGAGCGAGCAAGCTCAAAATCGGGGCTCGACAAACCAAGTGGACGGATCGAAATGAGGCCCAAATCCGCGGGGACCGACAAGCAAACTGCAGGACTTGGATGGGCCTGCAGCGAGGCGCCCATTAGTTTGCCTAATAATCTATGTGCGACCAACCAACCGAACCCAACCTAACCTCAGCCCATTCGATCATTGTGCCCAGGGAGCTTTCCATTCTCCTTCCGCCCCCTAGCTTGCTCTCTCTCTCTGGTGGCTCTTTGGCTAGCGGATTCTTTAATTGTGTTGCGCACAACTCCAAGCTCAAGACTGCCAGCCCCCAGGCGCTGGCCAAATGTTTCCTCAAACGCCAGCGGCCAATCCAAACCGAACGGCGAACCAATTTACCCAAATTTCAATGTCCACTCGCTCATCTTGGGCCGAGAACTGTGTGAAGCGCAAGTCACTCAGACTTCACATTTGTATTCATACGCTGGCCCATGTAACCATATTAGTCCAACTCTCGTGGCTTGAGGGCCGTGCGCAAGCTCAGCTCTTGGCGCGCCAAGATAGCCAAACGTCGCCCCTGAAAGGCTGGTCTGCCTTCAGTCTGGGCCCATTTCCTCATTCTAATGCTCACTAAAAGAAACGCCAAGAGCGGCCCATATCAAAAACGCCATTCCCGAGCCCCTTCCGAACACGCGAACGGGGCCCGAAGTGAGCGACTTCCGCCGCCACTTCCGGTTGACAAGATTCCACTTTCGTTTCGTTTCGTTCTCGCTCTCTTCTTGCTCTACTTTTGCTTCTTGTTTTTTATTCGTTTTTTGGAAATCAGCGCCAACTCTTTGTTGCTGAGCACTACTTTGAGCTAAGGGGAAGTTGGGCAAAGTTGCGCCAATGGAGCAAGCATTGCCCTTCCCTTTGGGTGTGCATGTGTGTAGCCAGGCGAGCTGGTATGTGTGTGTGTGTGTGCGTGTGTCTGTCTGGCGTGCTCGTTGTGGTGCATTGAAGGCCAACTTCTGATCGGAGTGCAATCTGGCCGCTGGAGCGAGCGTGTTCCTGTTTGTATGATCTTTTTGGGCCTGAATTTGCATAAATTTTCCCTCCCCCCGGCCGAAAAGCCGCCCAACTCCGTTCACAAGCGAGGAGAGCAAAAGTCGGAAGCCAAGTGTTGCCTAGCCACACTTTGGTCCTTGATTGCAAGTTGCGCAAAGACCAAAATAGCAAGAAGAGCCCCCCGGCGTTCAGCTCACTTGGACCAAGTTGGGCCGCAATCTTTGGGCGCCAATTTGCACGCCGGTGCTCGTTCTTATCGAGCCAACGCAGCTTATCCCAGCCTTCTCATGGGCTCGCTCCGCTTCCCGCTGGCCTCCCACGAAACAGGCTCGTCATTATTGCTTAGCCAAGTCGGCTTAAGTCTATTTGGCCGAGCGGGCGAGAGCGGCAAGCGAGCCATTTGTGGCCTGCGGAGGCCAACCAGTTGGGGGCGCAAGCAAATTGAACAACTAGCGCCCAATTGTTGTCTTGCTTGCCGGCGCTTGCCAGCCGAGGCCCATGATGAAGTGTTGCTCAGTCTCGCTGGCTGGCAGCGAGGAGAAACTTTGCCCTTTAGAGTGGGGCCCGCTGGTGGAGGCAAGCACAAGCACGAGCCAGAGGCCAAGGGGCAGGAGGCAGCAGAGTTTGTGTGTATGTGTGTGCGTGTGTGGAGGGGCTGGGAAGACAGAGGCGACAAAACAAACAATTGGAAGCGCTGATTTTATCTCGCCGGGCCCATTGTTGGCCGCCCCCGTGCAGAGCTCTGCCAATTTCGGTGCCATTTTTCGTGGTTTCCCCTCCTCTTCCTCTTCCTCCTCCTACACGGCCGTAATATAACGAGCAGTCTAGCCAGTCCACCGGTTTGCCCTTTGTCTCATGAATCCCAATATATCACAACAACAACAGCAGCAGTAGCAGCAGCACAGCGGCAGCCACAACAACAGAGGCGGCGCCCAAAGGCAAAACGAAAACCAAGACTAAGGAGCGAGCTAGGCGGACGGGCGCCAAGTGATTGGGGCCGTCCAGCAGCGCACAATGAGCGGTCCAATGTGTGTGTGTGTGTGCGCAAATAAATATAAATGGACGCCAGTTGAAGGCGACTGGCGCCGCTTTGCTGCTCGCCCAAGTGCTTGGGTCTGGCAGCTGTACCATGGGAGCGCATCGGCCACCAGACTGCTCTCCAGCGGCCCGGGCAGGCTGGGCGGAAAACCATCGAGCAGACCGCCAGCTTGGAGGGTGGAGGCCATGGTAGAGCTGCAGCAAAACGGGCAAATCAATCTGCCCCGCCGGTGATTGATTGGGGCCCACCCACGCCAAGCTCACTCAACAAAAGCTGACCCCCTGACAGAGGGGAAGGCGCCTCTCTCGAATCGACAGGTGTCGGTCTCATTTCACTTTGGCTGCCCCCATTGGGAAATACTGATCGATAGGTCGAGAGGGAAAGTGAGACGTGCTCGCCCATCAGAGGCCAGTGTTCGTCTCGCGCTCGTCTTGGTGTGTTTGGGCGCCAAAGGGGCGGGGAAAATTTTCCACAAACTGGCGCCGGATGCACAATCAGTGGGCCAGAAAGCAGTGGGCGGAAGCTCAGCAGTAGCAGAGTGGCGATGTTGGAATTTAAATCGAACCCTCCGAGGCCACTTGGCCGTGTTGCCACACCAGGCAGACTGATGGCAAGTGGCGAGGAGCTTCCTCCTGGCTGGCTGGCCCCTCATTGAAACTGGAGTCAACTGAAACACTTTGGACCCAGATGATGCTGCTGCTGCATCATGTTCACAGCAACCAAGTGTTCACTTGCTTGTGCGCTAGCATTGTGCAGCTCCCCACATGATTTATCTAACCCAAACTTGCGCCCCCAAGAAACTGGAGCCCCCAACTTGAGACTGGCACAAATCGAACTCCAGGCACATATCTCGACCCATCATCGTGCTCGAGTTTGGCGAGCTTGGCTGCCTCTTGAAGTGTTTCCATTTCACTCGATTTTAACAAAGCAATTTGAATTCCTTATCGAGGGAAAAAGAAGTTCTCCGCGACTATTTGCTTCGAGGCGAGTGGCCTACAGACTGGCCACCGAAAAAGGGCGACTCAGCCATGCGCCCAAGTGGCCACATTCCATTGCACTGCCACAGGATCCTGCTTCCTCTCCGATTTGGCAAGCTTGTTTGTCTGGAGGCGGAAGAAAGAAAGATCTCGCTGAAAAGCCCAGCGTCTAGTCGAAGGCGCCCCGGAAGGCCCAAGAAACCACTCGGTCTGTCTGTCTGCCAGCTCCTCTTTCACTCTCACGAACACAAAAGTGGTGCCCGCTGGGGAGGCCAGAGAAAGGAGCTCGGCTCAGTTGCAGGGCTCGTGCACTTGAGTGTGCAAATAATTAGAGTTTCTGGCATTTTTCTGGGGCCGCATTTTCCACTCGAGCAATTGTCGCTGGCTGGACAAGAATAAGGTGCCAGTTGGCCATTTGCTACAGCTGTAACTGTGTGGCCAGAGCTCGAGATATGGGACTTGCGCTTTTGGAAGCTCGCTGGCCAGAGTTCGAATCACGCATGCGTCTAGGCAAAATGCTCGCTGGGAGCCACGTTGGTGGGCTGCAGCAGGAAGTGGCGCAGCTCGTATTTGGCTCCTCGCTGCTGGAGACTGTCTAGTTCTGGTTCGTGCAAGTGTTGGCCCGCAAAAGGTCTATGCTCGCTAACTGGTGCAGGACGGCGTGAAAGTAGCTGGCAGAGCGTCGCAATTAGTCGCCACGTGGGCCGAGACATCTCATAAGGGAGCCTATTAGTCTTCGCCGATCCAATTTTGCTTGGGAGCGAAGATGATCGAGAGCCTGAGCGAGTTTTGCGCCTCGAAGAGTCGAACGAACCGATTGTCAAGGTATAGTGAGATCAAGAACGAGGAGGAGCGACACTTGGGGCTAGAAGATGAAAAGGACGAGAGTTGGGCCCAATCGAGGGCTCGAGTTCAGAGAGGCCCCCCGAATGGATTGTGGAAGTTGGCCGAGGAGGCGAGAATCAGACAAGAGTTTGAGGTGGGTAGGAAGCGGGAGTTTGACCGTTCTGGTTGGAGGCCAATAGAGCGAAGTTTGGTGGAAAAGTTTGCCGAAAATTCACATCAAAACGGAAGCCTTGCATTTTGTGACAAGATCAATTGTAGACAGACAGGAAGTTCAGGCAAATGGAGCCCAGAAGTTAGAGGAAAGAGCTCCATTGCTTCCCTCTTGAGCGCCTTGTTGTTCAGCTCGCGAAGGAAGAGATTCTGCCCAAAAGATGGGCCCCCAACTCGAACACAACTACTGGCCACTCTGCTCAAGTTGCCCGCCGTTCTTGGAGCCATGTTCAGCCTGTCGCTGGTTGTTACCCTGCTTGTGCTCTACGGGCTCAATTTCCGCCACTGCGAACTGGCCCAGCACCTAGCGAGTGCCAGCAACCTCGGTGAAGGCACTTCTAGTGAAATAAGCAATAATAGTGTTAGTCATAGTTATGCTGATAGTGATAATCAGATACTTTGGAACAGGACCAACCGAAGGCATCATATAAACAGTCGCCAATTGGCCAGCCTAGAACGACCAGCCAGCATTGAGAAGCCGGAAGATCAGCCACAAGAGCCCATCCCATCCAATCGGCCAATGGATAGCGACAAGTCGGAATTGGTTTACGTTAGGTCAGAGTGTGCCAGCCATTTGGGCCAACAAGAGGAACCAAATTCTTTCACCTTCAGAGCCATTCCATATGCCTCGCCGCCCGTTGGCTCGAGACGCTGGCAGAGGCCCAGGCCAGTTTGGCAAGATGAGAATTTGTGCAACTCAACTGGCAGTGGCCCACTGGAAGGACACAAGGTTGAAAAAATAATTTTCGAAAAACGAGAGGGGCCTGAGGCACTTGGGTTTGCCAGTTCAGCTTCGCATTGTCTCCAGTTGAGTCCATTTAGTGAGCAAAGACAGTTGACTGGTTCCGAAGATTGTCTTTATTTGGACATTTTTCTTCCCTCAAAAGCACTTCAAATTGTGGATAATGGTCCAATCTCAAAGGTGAGTTCCATTTGACCAGGTTGAAACTCATGATCAACCAAATGGACGAGCGATAGCACGCGAAACAGATGGACTTAGTAAGCTGTAACGACTTCTAACCTCACGGGGCGAATTCCATTCTTTTCCTCCTGAAAAATGATCAGATCAAACTTCCTGTGATGGTCTATATTCATGGTGGATTCCTGGCCTTTGGTTCGAGTCAGGGCAAAAATCGGCGACCAGATTCGACCAGAGTGAATTGGTTGGAAGCTCAACCGAGCGGGAAGCTAGCCTCTGGTAAGTGATTGTCTCCATCTGAGACAGGCCATTTCATTTCTCTCATCCAATTGCGGGAGATAATCTGAAACAAACAGACACTCTGGTAGTTTATCCGATATCGGCCACAACCTGCCTAAAAAGTCCAACCTCCCTTTGCCTCTCTTCTCCAGCTAAATTTAGTGGCCTCCAATCGGATTTAGCCCATTTCATGACTCGTTAGCTCTCATTTTATTGTGTTGGAATCGATTTAGTTGGTAAATGTTACTAACAAGGCGAAATTATCCTCTAACTGGAAAATGAAATATCCAGAGCTCAATGTTGTTCTAGTGGCGCCCAACTTTCGACTCCAAGCGCTAGGCTTCATGGCTCTCGATCAATTGGGGAGCTCGAGCTCGAGCTCGAAAAGTGCGAGCGCAGCCTCTAACAGCTCAGGAAATTATGGACTTTGGGATCAATTGGTCGCATTGCAGTGGATCCAAAGGAACATAGAAAAGTTTGGGGGCGACAGAGACAATGTTATCTTGTTTGGACCAGACTCGGCTAGTGCCTTACCGCTGGCATTAATGTCCAATAGAAAGAATCAGGGACTATTCCACGCAGTATGGCTCACAAATCCAACTGTCTTCTTCAATCTTCCTCCCAAGCTAGCCAATCAACATTACGAACGACTCATTCGAAGCCAGTCCGTCTGCTCTCTCGACCATGGAGGCTCAACATCTCGACCTCCGAATGATACCAGCAGGCTGGCAGAATGTCTGATGGGTCTCCCTGGCGAACAGGTTGTCAAGGAGTATTTGGGCCAGGACGATGCAACTTACAGATTGGACGATCAGAACTCCCTCCCTATAAGGAACATTTTTCCAGATCAATTTGTCGAACTAGATGGCCAGCTGGTGGAATGGTCTTTCCCATTTGTGCCAAATCAAGGCCTGAAGACCATTCAGAGCACAAAGGTAGACGATCAACTACGCTTACTAATTGGAAGCTCCGCCGAGGCAGTGGAATACTGGCCATGTCCGAGAAATTTGCACGCCTGGAATTGGGACGATTTTCGGCGCTATGTTGGTGCAAGTCTGAACAGTTTCTCATCTGAGACCTATTCACGAGCTTGTAAAGTCTATTCGGTGCCAACTATCACAGTCAAGAAGGACAAACAATCTCTTTCCAAGAGATCAAACAGAGAGAATGAGAGTAGAGCGGTCGAAGTGTACCTGAAAATGGTGAGCGATATAAAGCAGATTTGTCCCGTAAATGAGCTGGTCTCTACATTGAGGAGATCTCGTTACGATGACCGCAAAATAATCAGATATATTGTTGAACAAAGGCCCTCCGAAAGTCTGGCAAAAGAGTTGAGCAGCTCCAAGAAGACGAACGATTTTGGCGGGGAGACTTCTACAACGCTCAGGTAATGATCACTATCCGTCTGCTCGCATTCTAACCTATGGCTCGGCAATCAAACTAACCCAACTATCCTCTCAAACATCTTGCTGACCTTGTTCGCTCTCCCTCTATCACTCGCCATTGTTTCGTTTGAAAAAACACAGGCCCGATAACAAGCTTCGTCACTCGTTCCATTATTTCGATTTGATGGCATTCTTTGGCTTTGAGAATGATGTGCGAAACTCGACTAGCATCGGTAAGACCGATCTCGAGTTCCAAAGGAACATTCGACATGTGATAAAGGACTTTGCATGGAAGAATGATTTGCCAACTGAGGGATACACCTTATTCAAATCAGGAAGGACTGAACACATATTCACAAGGATCGAATATCGTCAAAGAGAATGCAATCAATGGAACCAACTATTGGGTGGCCAGTCGTACGCTTGGATAAGCTGATCGCCGCAATAGTCTGTTGAAAAGATTCAATAAAGTTTCGAAGAGTTGTAGTTTTGAATACTGTATCAATTTCTATAGGCAGATTGGTCACCTTAGTTCGAGTCTGCGAGAGTCCAGCTCCTGTTAGGTGGGATGCATCAGCGCGTAACACGACAGGCGTGCGTCATGCTTACTAAAGATAAATACAAGCCCCACCTCGGCCCGCCGTTTCGATATTAAACTCACCTCCGAAGAGGACAACTTATTCATATCATGTGATCAATCGTTTCAGGCATGTCTGTTCAGCATCTCAACATGATCAGCAACCGGATAAACTCCATGAGACGCTTTCTAGCGCTTGGGTCAGACAGTCAGAATACAATCCTCCGTATGATTAGATCGAAGGGCGCACTCACAAACCTTCAGAATATTGGAACTAGATTATTATTTGGAACTTCAGCGAATTATTCAGAGATCAGCAACGAATCCAAATTGATCAGGCCCAATTTGAAGCCCATTGATTCTTTCCTCACAGGATACAACTTATCCTTCAAGGAGAACCTGAAGAAGGAGGGCGAGGAATTGCTCAAGAAGGGAGGCTTTGGCCCTAATAAGGGCGATAAACAACAGAGTGATGGCGGACCTGGAGGTCAGGGGCAAAAGGGAAACACATTGTTCAAAGTTATCATCGGTGCAAACGCTGCCATATTGATCTATTTTATTGCTGACAACCTCAGATATCAAGAGATAACATGGAGAGATTTCTCGTGGCAACTATCCAGTAATACTGTGGAAAAGCTGGAAGTTGTTAACAACAAATGGGTTAGAGTGATACGTGCCGCGGGAAACCGTGATGGAAAGACATATTGGTTCAACATCGGTAGTGTGGATACATTAGAAAGGAATTTGGAAGCTATCCAGCGCGAGATTGGCCGTGAACCTCATGAAATGTTGCCCGTAATTTATAAGAGTGAGTTCGATTTCAATGTTTACGTTTCAGCCTTACCGACAATTGCGGTCATAACATTCTTAGTATTAAGTATGGGTAGACTAGGCCAATTACCAGGGGTTGGCGGAGGACGTCGCGGTGGAATATTTGGCATGTCATCATCTCCAGCAAAGATTGTCAATCCATCCGATATAACTGTGAAATTTAAAGATGTTGCCGGTTGCGAGGAAGCCAAGCAAGAAATCATGGAATTTGTCAATTTCCTAAGGAATCCAGAAAAGTACACAGAGCTAGGTGCTAAGATCCCCAAAGGAGCTCTACTAACTGGTCCTCCTGGCACTGGTAAAACCTTATTAGCTAAAGCCACAGCCGGTGAGGCTAGTGTTCCATTTATAAGTGTTTCGGGTTCCGAGTTTTTAGAGATGTTTGTGGGAGTGGGACCATCACGCATTAGAGACATGTTTGAGACAGCTCGCCAGAAAGCGCCTTCAATATTATTCATAGATGAAATAGACGCCGTTGGAAGAAAAAGAAGTGGGCGTAGTTTTGGTCCCGCCGAAGCAGAAAATACTCTGAATCAGTTGCTTGTGGAGATGGATGGTTTCAATACTTCAACTAATGTAGTCGTAATGGCAGCCACAAATCGTGTAGATATTTTAGATAAGGCCTTACTCAGACCTGGGCGATTTGATAGGCAAGTTTTTGTCCCTGCGCCAGATATTAGAGGACGCTCAGAGATCTTCAAGGTGCACCTCAAACCAATCAAAACAAATTGTGATCGCGAATCTCTATCGAAGAAGATGGCCGCCCTCACACCAGGATTCACTGGCGCCGATATAGCTAATGTGTGCAATGAGGCCGCTCTTATAGCTGCCCGAGACTCTAGTGAATCAGTTGTGATGCAACATTTCGAAAAAGCAATCGACAGGGTGGTAGCAGGAATGGAAAAGAAAACCAATGTTATGCAACCTGAAGAGAAGAAGACAGTTGCTTACCATGAGGCGGGTCACGCGGTTGCCGGCTGGTTCCTCGAACATGCCGACCCTCTTCTGAAGGTTACCATAATCCCGAGAGGTAAGGGTTTGGGTTACGCCCAGTACATCCCAAAGGAGCAATTTTTATACACCAAAGAACAATTATTGGATAGAATGTGCATGACATTAGGAGGAAGGGCATCTGAGCAGATCTTCTTCAACAAAATCACAACTGGCGCTCAAGATGATCTCAAGAAAGTGACACAAATCGCCTACGCTCAGATAGTCCAGTTTGGTATGAGTGATAAAGTCGGAAATCTGTCTTTCGATTTGGGAACCCCGAACGAACCAGTTTTTGAGAAGCCATATAGTGAAAACACAGCTCAAATAATTGATTCAGAGGTAAAGACTCTAGTCGATAGCGCTTACAAGCGAACGATTGATTTGTTGCAGGAGAAGAAGTCATGTGTCGATATAGTGGCAAAGAGGCTCCTAGACCGTGAAACAATAGGGCGCGACGATATGATAGAGTTACTCGGACAGCGACCCTTCAAGGAAAAGCTAACATTTGATGATTTCCTGAGTGGAACAAAGGCTGGCGAAGATATGGAAAAGACTCAGAACGAATCTGCCAAACCGATTAGTGAGTCCGATTCCCCAACAACAGAACTGCCCGAATCTGGCGAGGACAATAAACCCAAATGAAATAACCATATAAATCCTCAATGAATTAAATAAAGGTTTGGGTATCTATGAATGGCAATTCTCTTCAGTGTTACGTCCATAACTCCAAAAATTAGAGCTTCTAGTGAAATAATAACCCTCCTAAGGCAGTCCAAAGGGCATTACTATCTTGGACGTTCCAATTCTTGAGCGAGTGTAGCTTGCCGTTTCTTCGACAGTTTGGGAAGTAAGCAATTCAGGTTCATTGCTTCCTCATTCTTAGGGGGGAAGGAGAGAAGGGGTATCCACCATCCCCCGTATCAGTTGCTACTTAGCAAAAGAAACGACTTGGCAATGCATTCAGCCTCGAGATTGCTTTTTGTTCGGCTGACAGTTCGGAGGCCTTAGCTAAGGCTCATCAACCAGTCTCCTTGGCTCTATTCAGACAACAATGGAGCACTGAATTTCTAGGTTGAAGGTTAAGTGACAAAACTGCTGCTGACCAAGCGGATCAGTTTTGAATTGAGCTGCCACAATAAGTATCGGGGATTTGCTTTAGGTTGAGTTTAGCTCTGGACTTAGAATTCGAAGGCTTACTGAGTGAAGATGTAACTGCTGCAATGTTGTTGGTGCCGAGACTGGGATTCTTGACTGAAGACTGCGAGTAGCTTTCAAGCCTACAAGCCTACAAAACGACAGCCAGCAGATTCTCAAAAGACAATTAAGTTGACATCAAAGTCTGCTCTTTCAGCTTAAGTTTCCGATCACGAGCTCTCTTTTTTGCCACTGCCGAATCTTTGGCTGCAAATCTAAGCCGCTGGTGATTTCCTATTGCAGTGCCATGCCAGAGAGGTGGCTCCTGCCTCTTAGCTTGTAGAGTCACTCTCAGAGGGCACCAACTCTTGTCTAAGTTCATTTCAAGATGCTTCGTCATGGAGCCAAATAATGTCCTTGATATGCTCATCCTCTAACTGAATGTTGTCGAACTCTTTACTTTTTCGATCAGCTAGTTTCGCTGAGGAAAGAACTCGAAATGGTTTCAATTGGCTAAGGACAGGAGCAGCGAATACGAGATGTCCATCAAGAAGGGACTTTCTATAGGAGTCAGAGTTGTCAAGATCAGATTTCACTTTTTCGTATTTAGAGCATATATCATTGGCTAGGAGACCATAGATGGTGTCTATGGTAGATCTTAAAAGTGGAACACTGCGAGTGAATGTGAGATTTTCGATTGGGTGACAAGGAGTATGAATAGACCATTGTGGTCATCTGAGAAAGTTGATTCAAATCATATCGATCGAGTTCACCTAGATTGAGATTGTTACGATGGTTGAGTCTAAGTTCATATGTAAACTCATACCTAAGTTTGGATACCCAAGTTCTGCTCAGCCGCTGAACTAATAGATGATACTATGAAAAATGAAAAGGAGCACATGTTGGCCCAGCAAGATCTCTTGCAATGGTGACGTTCGCTTGGAGATTTGGGAGCAAACCAGAGGCTCAGCTGAGACATATGAAAGCGAGTTTGATTGTCTGTCTGGAGAACAAACTAGGGGAAAAGAACATCGCACTTGAGCATCGCCCAAGCAAGCGTTCCAGTTGCCTCCGTTTCTTTAGATTTATGTGTTTCAATGCTTTCTGCGAAGCTTGTTGTACTTAGACTCGTGTCCACTTGCGTCACAAGTACCAAGACAGAGCATATTGGCCTTGTGCCAACGGATCTTCCTCTGTACAATCACCTCGGCTTGACTATCCATCGACCAGTCAGTAGTTCGTCTCGAAAGCGTGCAAAGTCGCCGAAAGATTGAAAATTGTCGCAACACTGCTCGGCCTAAGCCCAGTTCCGTTGCTCAGGTAAATATAACAACTGCTAGGATGCGGGTATTGGTCCATGAGTCCTGGACACGCATCGTCAATTGTGCTGAGGTGAAGCGCCAAAACGGTGTCTGCGACTCAGCCTATTGCTTTGTTCATGGTTGACAATATCTCTTCGGTTGCTTTCAGGAAACAACTTTCCGTAAAAATTTGAATCCCCGGCTCTGACCCTCTTCAACTGGAACAACTGTCGACGCATCATGAAGTGCAGCCCGAAGACCTTAGCTAACCTAATAACTGATGAAGCCTCACCCTCATGGTCGAAGAGTTCTCCGAGAGCGAGTCTTAGTGTCGCTGGCACCAAGCTGTTTGACTGAGTTTACAACCAGTAGATGGTATTGATATTGACTTTGCACTAAAAGACATTGCTGCTTGCTCATCCGAACTAACTTTTATAAGCTTTAGAAGGCGTTCGAGACTTGGTTTCCGCAAGACCAGTGGAGCAAATCGCACAAATAGGAACGCAAACCTTTTCAAGTCCAAGGCAGAAGCAACTTCGTTTGAAGCCGCTGAACTGTTGTCAATGGTTTCCTTCATGAATTCCTCACGCAGCGATTCCAAGCTGAGTCAGTCGAGACTCAGCTGAATTAGAGAGTTATCTTATTTCGAAGCTGACCAAGTCACTTGGACACTATCGGTTGAGTGCGAGACATATGGGAGGTTTTTGCTGAGATTCTGTTAAATAGAAAGAGCTAGATTCACTCTGTGTATGATATTCCTTTTGACAACGAACTGTCGATCTAACCAATGAACACCGATTGGTGAGGGTGATATTTTCAGAATATACCCGCACACCGGATGAATTGGTGGAACTCTAACTGCGCTCTCTGAAATTTTTCGGGCAAATACTCGAGACATACTTGTATTCTGGCAAGCAGGGAATGAGAATTTAAACTGACTGATGCTTGTACGAGTATCGCTATCGCGAAGGCTTCATACCGTTAGAAGTGCTACGACAACTCTTTGCCCTAAACAGTTTCTCGTCTCCATTGCTTCATTGTTTGGCTAGTTTGTCTCCAGGGATAACGCATGCGCGGATTGGCTCTCATAACTCTGATTTCATTGCTCAGCCGAAAAGTATAGACCTCGAGGATTCTGCCGCATCAGTTGAGATTGAAAAACTATCGATAAGCCTCGAGTTAATGGTACAGAGAAAAGTTGGGGCGCCGATCCATGCCCAGAAGAGCCAAGCAAAGATACGCAGCCAAGTATACAAATTGTAACTATGAAACATCCAGCGCGACGATAGATCAACAGGGAAATGAGTACCTTAATGAGAGACAGAAAACCATGAGCTGCAAGATGATTACCAGTGCAAATACTGGGTGCCAAATTTTTATGAACCTAACACCTTTGAGAATCATCTCAATCATGTTATTGTTAAATTTATTGATAGAGAGCAAGTTGATTGCCTCGGTCGGCGGCAATCTCAATTCCGCGAACTGCCGCTTGCCTCTGAGATGGACGGGTAAATGGTATCAGGCCAACAAAGAGCCAATTAGAATTACCAATACAGAAATCAGTGATAAAGGCATTTGTCGTGATAAAAAGGGTGATAAGTATCTATTTGAATATCCTCAGCAATCGTGTTTAGTTTGTTTAGTGATGAACGAAAGACAATTGAATGTGCTGCAATACAAAGAGTCTTCATGTCAGTCAATTCCAGCCCAACACCAACAACAATCAATAGACCCAGACGATCACTCGCTTCTCGAGACAATTTGCTCAGATATCACTGGAGATGCCCAGTTGGAGTCTGTGTTTCGCCTTGACACCCCTCCAATCGAATGTCCAATCAGCGGAAAGTACAATTTTACCTATGACAATTGCAGGGAGCCCGTCTCCTCGATGGACACATGCATCGACAAGAAGCAGCTCAACTTTAGGTATTCGGCGTGCACTGACGCGCCGGGCTCAGAGAGCAAGACTGAGCACCTCGAGTGTTATGCAGACTGGAGTGAGGCGAACAACTTCTACATGATAGCTCGTGTAAGATATGCCTCGAATCCGGCTGAAATTGGTCGCTTCAGGTGCATCGTCTATGAGAAATCGGCCGACGGCTCAATCCAGATGGCACAGTCGCTGGAGGAGAGTTGCTATGGAATAATCAACGCAAATGAAGGCCCCAAAACACTGCGCCTGCAACCGAGGCACCAATCTAACGATAACAAATGCCACTTCCCTGGCTACATAAAAGACCAATCAGAGAACTGGCTCAGTGTTGACAACTCATTAATTTATATTTTCGACGAAAACTCAACAAGGTATCAAGTGAAAGAGACAAGAGA
>Ga0058701_10001109_pt1 | contig 18699 bp, 9 predicted proteins | sample AgamicOrMae_FD_97039 | JGI IMG/M metagenome (GOLD analysis project Ga0058701, IMG submission 97039) | Agave microbial communities from Guanajuato, Mexico - Or.Ma.e | ecosystem: Host-associated > Plants > Phyllosphere > Phylloplane/Leaf | place: Guanajuato, Mexico | collected 2012-06-04
CTCCAATCTCCACTGGAAACAGTTTTTTCGATCCTCATCTAATCTCAATCAGACGCTATCAATCATAATTCAACAGTTTTAGCGCCATTTTTCGGAGCTGCCATAAGAGCCCATGCATTTTTTTCGTAACTTTAGAATTTAATTGCGTAAAAACGGAACGGTCAAATTTTCTCAGACTTCGCCATTCGATAGACATACACATTTTGTACCAATCCTGAAAATATCAAGTCCTCTAATTTTAGCTCATTGCACTGAAATATCCTTAAAGATGTGACGTCGTCAGATGCCTTGTTCCGGAAGATATAGACCTATTGCCACCGGGCTTTCAGGGGCAAAACTTTTGGACATCTGAGTTTTTGTTGGACGAACCCGTGGAGTGTTCAGCCCAATATGTCACTGAATATTTTACCTTTTCATGCATAAAAACCATGAGTTCTTCTACGAATCCATCAGGTTTCCAGATGTAAGGTTTGGAAGCTCTTCTAGAACCTTCAATCTTTCAGCAAGGGTTTCCGTCAGTCCACACAGTTTGATATCATGCAGTCAGGAAATCTTCAAATGGATTCACTGGGCTTTCAGCCAGGTTGTTATGCAGGGATGCCGTGATTTTGCGGGGAGCTTTCAGCGAATGTTGATGAATTTTCACCCTTGCGAGCCCCGTTAGGGTGGCGAAACAACGCCAATGGCATAAAAAAATGATAGAGCATGTGAATCCATTAGTTTGCATTTGAAAAGTGTTGGTAGTCTGGAAAGGGTGGTGAGCTGAAAGAGAGCGGGCTGATGGGAGGGCAAAGCAGGGGGCTCTCTGAGCAGCGAAGAGAGCAGCAAAAGCTCAATCTGAGGGCTGCGAACGCCTTTGGAATACAAAACAGCTGATCCGCTACTAGCTACTGAATGGCGGAGAAAGCCGAAAGGAAGAAGAGCGCTCTGGCTTCCGTTGCAGCGAGAGACTCTCGCAGCGAGCGTCTCGCAGGCGACGTTTCCGGTCTCCGCGACATTTCCGGCTGATTTCCGGCCCGCTGATTCGTGCTGGGGGCACCAAGCCGCCGCCTACCACTATTATCCAATCAAACGAGACCTACACCCTCAATCCTACCAACCTCCACAACATATCGTCTACACCACCCCACACTCAAAAAGAACACCTAATATTTACGTTCCCCGTGAAGTTTGCAAGTAACCATAGTAATAAGGCACACTTAATTTGCTTCTTAAGCAGCAAATATTTACTGGGCCTTGTGCATAGATCAACTAAAAAGAAAGGTTCATTAACAATGCTTACACAACAACCCCAGGATCACTCCACATTGCTGATAAAACAATATCTTGGTAATTTCGTCTTGCTTTCAAAGCTAACGTGCTTAAATTCGTCATGCCAACCAACCTAACGCGGCCTTGGACAACTGTAAGGATATTGTTCAGATAAAACCTACAGGTCTTAAAAGCGCATATTCGTGGAGAGAAAAATAGGTGTGGAGTCAAGCCTGCAGGTAAGATGAAATATATGTTGTGCAGGATCCTATACCTGTGGCCTTTGCCACATGGCGCGGTGGGCAGGAGTTCTGAGGCCAGGGAGATCTCTGTTTTCTTCCCCGTGTGGCCAGGCCTTGCCCCAGCCCAGCCCCATCTCGACTTAAACTGCTCCCTCCGAAGCAGGGGGACGTGGTAACTGGTAAATGATGGAAAGCAAGGAGCTAGTCCTATATTTACTCCGCGTCAGGCCGCCTGCATTCAACTATCGGAGTCGCTCAGCTGCCATACATACCCGCCCATCACCACCTACACCAACATTGATTTTGGATTGCTTTCTTTCTACCTCAATTGCGATAACTAATTAAGTTATAAGACAAGTATAGCCTCGCTTGAAGGGCTTTATAATTTAAACGCTATTTATAAAAGTTTAATTCAAACTGACGCAAACAGAGAGAAACAGTTCCCAAACAGCACTCTAGGTCAATAGACCAGGCTTGGGGCGTTCATAGTCCTCAAGTGGACGTGAAAAGGAAGTCTTGAGACAAAAGCGCCCTTCACTCCCGATTTCAATTCTTTCTCAGCTTTTTAAACATAAGTCCATCACAGCAATACATTTCGTTATAGAACTAGCCCAAACACATTCTCAAGATATGTGTGTAGCTGTCACTGGGGATCAGAACTTGCCTTTTCCATGTCAAAATAAAATTTCCGCGCCTTTTCTACGTCAAAATAGAATTCTCGAAGCTATTTCTTACTAAGTTCGAAGCAAAAACCCTTCTTCGGGGTTCGCAAAGAGATCCCTTGCAGCCTAAAGAGGTGGTGGAAGACGAACTTTAGAGAGACGATCTGTTTGTGGACGATGTGGAATGTGTCTGGTATGGAAAATTCCACCTTTTGATTTAGGGTACATGCCGTCTGCTGCATGCCTGTAGACTACCCTCAGCCGACTCTAGCCAGTCAGACCGGGTGATCACGAATGTTAACCAGGAGCTAAGTAGTGATTACAGGTCGGGCCGGGCCGGCATTCGGGCGAAAGAAATGGAGCGGGTGTCCGGCCGGGCCGGAGTGCAATCAGTCTGTCACGTCCCAGAGTTGGGCACAATGCCGACGGTCGCACGTAAATCATTTCATTCGCCGAGAAGAGGGCTGTGATAAAAACTGAATATTCAGCGGCGTTCGTTGCGGAAGTTTTGGAGCTGAACGTGCCCGCTCATATTTACCATTTTTAATCCATCCAACTCTCATTGCGGCCTTGTTCCGTAATCCTCTTACTTGCAAACCGAGCGCACCTGAGGAAAGAACTTTAATCTTTTCGATGTTTCCCAAATCGCGGGGGAGAGCAAATGGCCAAGAATAACGCCTACCAGCCAGTCCGATACGACGCACTTGGCTGTCTGCACTCGAGCGCTATTAGCTCGTATTTCCACTTCATTGGGGAGGGGGACACCGTCAAGTTTCCACCTTTCCTCGGGATATCTTTTTGGAAACCGCCGTCTCAGTAGGGTTCATGAGATTTCCGGCATTTACTCTCGTTTCAGCACCTTAAAAAAATCCCATATAGTTTCTGTACCTAGTTGAACTAAAAGGACGAGTTTCTTACTTGGGTTAAGACAAAATTAGTGAGTTTCAAGATATCATAAACATTTCATCTCGTTTTTTTGACAATAAAAAGGATTAGCACCCTCGGCTGTTTTTATAAGTGGATTTTCGCGCTTTCATGCCAATCGCTTGAAAGTAGCTCATATTTCGGGAATTGGGCGCCATCGATAAATTGTATTTTCGGCGGCAAAAATAGACTACTGTCAATGGAGGAGCGGGGGTTTGATCGGCGCTATTGTGCGAGCAATAGGCCGATGGCTTGCCAATCAGCAAGTGCGCGACGACGCGACACGACGGGAGCGACCCTCTAGGCAGGCCGTCCGGCCGGCCAGGGACGAATCTAATGGGGAGTTGAGTGTTAGTTGGCCGGAGCGGTTATAAATGGCGATGCTAGCAATCACACGCCGTCAGGCGGCTTCGATCTGCGGGCTTTCCGTCGGCCCGGAGGCGGTAGCCGGCTAGCGAAGAGCTCCACTGGAGAGGGAGGAAGAATAGACGGTGAGGGGGTAAGACCGGGGGCGGGCGGCCGGCTGGGGGGCAATATTGATTTAGCACCAGAGTGACGCTCTCCTCGGGAAACCGCCGCTGCTGCCGCTGCCACCGACAGGGAATACGACGGAGATGAGGCGGGCGCTCGCCGGGGAAGGGAAGGGACGGGGTCGACACGGCCTGGATATTGGGTTTAAGAGAACACCTCCCACTCAAATCTCTTTGCACTACTTAGAAAAAGCAGAGCCGATAACCGTGGCGGCCTAGACTCAATCTTGAGAAGCCCCCAGCGGGGTGCAGACCACCTGGAGTCTTGCAATAATCTGCGAGGCACCCAACGCCGCCGCCGCCCCGCCTGGGCCGTGCGCGCCAGCGCGGGGCGCTCACGTGCGAGCCAATTGAAGGGAGCCTCTATTTAGACTACAACAATAGAGAGCGACCGGAACACGCTGCGAGCGGGCGGCCGAGTATATATATATCGGTAGTCGGGCGGGGAAGCCTTCCCCGGGAAGGACATGACGAGGGTGGCTAGAGAATGGCGGCAGTACTCGCTTCACTTGCTTGTTACAAAGGGCGCAACCCCAGTAAGTGAAAGCACACAAGACGCACTAAGGGTGGCCGTGGTGAGCCGTGCCGTGTGGGGTCACGTTCGGGGAGGGGACTGCCGCAACAATAACATAGGTCGTGTAGTCGAGACAAGAAGTGACGCTCCGGTGCCCACCCCAGCCCGGCGCAGCCCAACGAAGGCCAGAAGCGACGTCGTGTGGCTTATCACAACCAGATACATGCTACCACCTGCCCCTGCTTCGACGTCCATCTTGGAACGAACACATGGGAGTGACGGCAAGGTACCACCATATCTGGCCTTCTCGACGACCTTTTCCGACCGTCTACGTCCTGAGAGAAAATAGCCTTTAGGAGACTAAATGTTAACACTAAATTTGAAAAAAAAAAATAGAATTCTCGACTTTTAGCGTAAAACCCTGTCGTCGCCAAGCTGAACGGAGAGATAGAGAAGAGAGCTAGAAGGTACCAACTTCACCTGGCATCGTCAGCAAGCCTGAAAGCAGTTACGACCCCGCCGAGAATTATAGGCGGCAACAGGCTTAGCGACAGCAGAGCAGAGCGAAATAAAAGAGCACCAAACCTTAAGTACGCGGTTGTATGTCGTTAATGGTGATAGTGAAGATGTTAGCAATAAAGGAACGACAGAGCACAAAATGTAGACAAGGTAACGAGTAGAATTTAGTGTAAGAGGAACGAAGGTGTTCGGAGCGACACCAGAAAGTCGAGAATCACGACTTCTTCCCGCTTTAAGCCAACAGCTAATCCTGTTTGCACGCTTTCCCTACATCAGCTCACTTCAAATGCTGCCTCCAAGGACAGGTTGTGCAAATAGACGGGTCGCACAAGGGGAATATAAAAAAGCGGAGAGGGGCGAAGTAAGAGTTTCAAATCATTGAGACATCTGGACGTTTCAGCAGCCAACTTTTACGGCGCGCGCAGCTCACCTTCCGAAGATATCCTCAACCTGAATACTGTTTAACTAAGTCGATACCTGATCTGATATTACTTTTTATTCCCTGTTCCTTTCACCTTTCCCCAGACTTTCAAATCGCGTTTTACTTCATGGCTACTCAATCTACTTACATTTTTTTCTGGTTGACATAATTTTACATTTACAAGTTTACCTACGTTTCATTAACATGGAATCTTTCAAAAGATGGAGTTTTCCGCCATCAGTACTTTCGAGTTTTAATTTTTCATTATGATACTGTATAAGAATCGACTATTCCAACCAAGTGAATTGGGACGTGTTAGCCGAGGCCGCACGTTGAATTAACCTTAGAGTAGGCTAGTGCCTAGGAGACAAAAAAATAAATAAAAAAATAAAAAAACAAAAAAAAACAAACGCAATTTCAAATTTACAGAGTGAGATGCTTAAAACTTAAAAGCTTTCATAGACTTCACCTTTAGTATATTAAAACTCGTGGTTGCACCTCATGTTGAGATAGGTATATCGCAAACGGATCATTACTCAGAGATAGTAAAACCACTACGAAATTTAAAGGAATAGCAAGCGTTTGCCATTTAAAAAAGGTTTTCCAAACATGAATACACCTGAAAATTGAATTTAAGCAACGGACATGGCGCCACCGACATGGGTGTTTCACTTACGCATTCACCGCAGCAGCCGTTTATTCGCTCACCTATAACAAAAGAGAAAAAGAATCAGAACACAAAAATTGTAGAATCGGTAACTGTCAACGAGGGGTCGCCAGCAGAGTGCTATTGAAACAGCAAGGTCGATAAATCTGCGAACGTTGAGCTGGGAATCCGCACTCGGCGCGCCACACCAGGTCGATGGACGACCGGCGACAGTGCCCCTCACGCACCGTAGGGCATGCCCTACGCTCGCCTTAGGGCTCGGCCCTATGCACACTGGGTATATACCATCTGCACCCTATCAAAAAAGGCGTACCCTTGCCGCGCGGCGTAATTTGTCTGAAAGGAAATTAGATGGTGGCCAGTTCTACCCTAATTTCCGACTATTATCTAGCAGCGCACCTGTAGGGGCAACGGTGTTTGACAGCCAGATGGAATATAAGGCACATGTCTTTCAGCAGGCAGAGCGGCTGGTGATATATGACAGTGCGAATCATTCCAGCCACGCAACCCGGCTTGCCTCTCAACGCAATTTCTTGAGGAATTCCTTCTTCTGATGGATAACCATGGGGCAACAGCGCTCACATACCGAGCTGGTAAAAAGGTCTAAGCGACAGCGAACCGAAATCTAGATAAAACGTATTGCAGAGCGGAGGGTCAAACGACACACTGTGTTTGTAAACAACAGAGATTACTAAGTCTCTCTTGATGATTATTGATACTTGAGTTGACCCGATAAAAATAGCTGTTCCAATGAACGTGGGAGAGTTCCGATCCTTCGAAACAAAGAATCAACCAAGGGATGAGCTGATTTGAACAATCGACCAAGTGAAAGTAAGCGTTCTAACAATCAACCAATGATTGTTAACCAAAGCAGTTACCGAAGGTCGATTGTTGAAACGCACGCTTTCACTTGGTTGATTACTCAAATCGATGCTTTTACTTGGTCGTTTTTCTTTGGTAGGATCGATCTTGTATGGTCCACAGGACTTAGGGCGAAGGAAATTTAGCGCTGTACGGCTTCATGCATAGTATCACAAGTCGAGAATTCGTTACATGTATTTTTACAAGGATGCCGTTTTACCGTGCCAGATTGTTGGGTATTCTGTGAGTTTGGACAGACACTATTTCGAGTCTAGTGAGAACTTGTGCAACGCAGAAAACAGTAAGATGGTGCTCGGACTCGATAGAGCTCCATGATTTGCTTCTGCGAAGGTCATTCCGGGTGGATTGTTGGCCTGACACAGACAAATTACTTGGTGGGGGTGTGGAAAGCGAGAGCTTTCAGAAAGCCTCTTGGACGGAGAAGACAAAAAGAAGGGAGAGGAGGGAAGGGTTCTAAGATGGATCAGTTCCAACCTGGGAACCGCTTACGCTCGCCCTTCCAAATCACTAATGCCGAAAAGTACATTCTATTGATCCAAAATTAGCAAGGGGGAAAGTAGTCTATGCCGACGCTCCATAACTCAGTCGACGGAAATAAACGTGTCCGTCACAAGTTATCCGGTTTTCTACTGAAGCAGCTTCGGGTCAAAACGGAACCTAGAGAGCGGCGGCTGCGAAACCGGAAGCCCTGAATCAAACTCGGGTCGATGTGACCCAAGGGGGCCAACTGCGGTCACCAATGTTGCTCAAATTTCGACGTGGTACCGAAGCACATTTGGCAGAGCAGTAATTCCTAAGTCTTCGTACCACGGAGCAGAAAACAGCAGGTAGTCTTCGACTGAAGTCTGCTCCCGTCACGACGAGAAAGATTGGAAGTCTATACGGGAAATACCCAAGTCTGCAATCTATCGCAAGTTGCTTTGTGACGTGCGAGTGCATGATGTTTTGGTGCGTCAAGAGATAATGCCTTTCTCCTCGAGAGAACGGTATAGTTTAAGTGATACTCGCTGATGCTGTATCGAACAGTCATCCTGAGTCGAGTCAGATTTTGATTGTGACAAGGATAGTATTTTTTCCCAGAAGACGCCTCTCTAAAATTATTCTGGAAGTTCCGCGCGATGAAATAGAAGACCTGAAGGATAGGATCAGATTCAGGTGTATCCACTATCCAGGTTATCAGAACCATAGCCGCGATGTCTGATCCTCTGGAAAGTTCGGAAGCGCTAAACGGATGAGGCAGACGAGCCATGAACAATTATTTAAATCGGGGAGGGCTGCGAAGCAACACACCCTCCCCTTGAGACATTAAAAGCTCCATTATTTTGTCATAGATTTGTATAGTTCGATGGCTAGTTAGCTACCTGTAAAAGTTTGCGTTGTTGTATTGAAACAAATTAAACAACGTACGGGTGGTGGGAGATCGCTCACCATTTCCACCCTAAAACACTAACAACCTCATCTTGGACAATTGCGTGTACGTCACGGACCGCGGAGGGGTGGACCACCTCGGGAGTCCCCGCGCACCTGAGATTTGACGCCCCAGCTTCCCCAAAACGTCGTCTCATTTGTTGTGTCCGGACCCGGACGTTGCGACAAAGGCGGCTTGGGTTAGTTCCAAGCATCGAGGTGTTACGAACAACCACAGAAATAACTCTGGCGGTAATAATGAAACAAAGTTAGACTGCGGATAGATCTTCGTATACAGTTCGGATGCGTCACTTCTCCTCAGTGTGGACACTATCAGCTTTCTTTACATTGGTGACTGCGTAGAGTCGCGGCGCGCGGATTCCCGGAGGACTAGAAGTTCGCACATCGCGGTGGCGCGGCGTCATAAATCTGCACGAGGAAGCGCGGTGTCGGACACGCGAACTGCCGGCGCAGAGCAGCGCGCCGTCCTGGTGCCCCGATAGAGAACGACACGCACGCTGTCAATGCAGAAAACATGATTCATGACTCGGATGTGGCAGCCGCAAAGACGCGTCGCGACCCCGCGACCCGCCAACCCCGGCGTCGAGCCCAAGCCGGCGACACCGCCACCAGGTCCATCCAATCACTTAGGCATAATTGCAAGTGGGCGGTTTACAACGTGGGTGGCGGCTTTCGTCGACGGTGGCCTCTAGATGCCAATCAACAATATCATTTCCGCGTGGCCTCCGGCCACTAAACTATTTTGACTTATCCCTCCTTGGCATAATGGTCAAGCCCACGTTCAAACAACATTTCCATGATTGTTTTCAGAAAGAAAATGTAAAAGCTTTCATTGACAAGTCACAAATCAGTTGCAGCGAGTTCCACATCGCGATGATCTTCTGTTGGTTGCTTTCAATTACAACACATCTGCAACGAGATGAGTTCCCACATACAAAGTAGTCTATGTGAGGTGCTGCAGAAACATATCAAGATATGACGTTTGAAAAGAACGAAATTAGATCCGCCCTGATGGGTTATCGATCTCTTTTCTTTTTGAGGCCAAGTGCTTAACTACAATTATGTTTTTTTTTGTTGTTGTTTTTTTGGTCCTGAAATATTTAAGAAAAGGCAGACTTTTTCATTTCCACGTAATTCGAAAAATAAATAAAAGTGTTTTCTTCCGATGACAAAGCAAAATTTATATCACGTCCAAAACGACGCCCGTCAGGCATAACCCCCTCACAGGTCGAGGATACGAGCGTTGGGGCTTTACGGCGAAGAAAAGTCGGTAATTTCAAATGAGTCCGAATTCTTCAAGCTAAAGATTCTACTTTACAGAAGTCTATTCCCCGAGGAGGCGAAAAAGGATCACATCATAAATATGTTGTTACAAGCATGTTTGATGTAGGATCCCTAAAACGAGGATGAGTTGTGGCACGGCAAAGTTGTCGCCACCGTTCCGAGCTGCGAACAGGCAGTCCCCCGGAAGCCCCCCGGCAGCCCCCCGCCAGGGGAGATAACCCCGACATGAGTCGACCTTCTTCCATATTTCAACTTTTCTTCCATTACGTTTCGCGTGGCGCGGCAAAACACGCACTTCTGAAACGATGATGCGATGCCGGATGGATACGAGGCTACCCTTCAATTCGTCTGATAATTGTAATAGGCCGCCGGGGGCGGGCCAGAGCTGTCGTGACCTCGCCTCGCGTGAGCATAAGCAATATTGGAACCACCAACCGGGGTGCGCAAGTCACCTCAATCGAACCACTGGTCTTTTCCACACTCCCATCTACTGATAAAGTAAAGTCCCTTCAACACCTGCTGACAGCCCGAAACCTTTTCTTGCCCACGCCTCTATTGAGACTTCATAGTCCACCTGCCGTGGCCCTTTAAAATGGCTGTCCCCGGCCACCTCTGAGCATTTACATTAACCAGTTCACAACTCAATCTTTGAGGACGTTATTTTCCCCGTCCGCTACGAAGCTTTTGGAGGTGGAAACCTCACATCGTTGGTTCACGCTAGTTGCCATTGGAAACCTCTGAGCAAAAACGTCGGTTCTGTTTCACCTGAAACCATTCGACGAATTCTTCGAGTTATCTTGATTAAGGATTTTTTCACAACAGCAATTTTACGTATAGGGCCTACGTCACACATCCTCCATGTAAACAGGACAAAACTTCACTGCGGGATGTTTCCTCAACGTGGGTGTTCACGTTCACTGTTAATCTGAATCAGTCACTGATTCCCAGCGAGTTCCAGGTTCAGGAATGGCCTGTGAGGTATTAGGATGTACCAGTCGAACCAATAGTCCTTTAGCCTGAGAAAGTAGAATCCCTTCAACACCTGCTGACAGCCCCAAACCTTTTCCTGCCTCCGCCTCCGCATTGAGACTACATAGCGACCCACTTCATCTGTCTCCACCTAAATGGCTTCAAAAAATGGTCGGTCCCTTTGATCTTAACTCGGGTTTTCTACGCCCACGTCACCCGCCATCGCATCTTAATCCAGAAACGTAACGTTTCTGCAACGCGAATATGCCTGGTCTACATTGAGACATTCCGCCTCTGATCGTTAATCTCCGTCCGACTCACTCACTCACTATCTCTGTCGCTCTTTTCCCCTGGAGCTAACAAAGCAGTTTAAGTTTTCTACTAATTGATTTATGGCTTTTCGGTTGAATCGCCACCAATAGCATTATGGCGCGGCTCGGCGTAGTGGGAGGTGGTGGTGTGGCTCAACGGAGCGGACACAGCCTGCGCCCGTCCATTCCCACCGCGCAATCTGATAACTGACGATCCAAAAATGGAGCGCCCAACTCAGCCCAACCGGCCGTGCTATCGCAACTGCGCTTGCTAAAAATATTCACAATCAATCAACCCAACCGACTCTGGGCGCTTTCTTCGGCCGCCCGCTCAGGCGCCTTCCCCGCGACTGAATCGCCATATCGCACCCCCAAACCACCTCGACGTTTGACACGCTCAAACTACTTCCATTGTGCCTACAATCGAATTGTGAATGGTTGCAATTTCTACATTTTGCGTACATATCGGACAAGTCAGCGCGGAGTGGAGCGGGGCACAGACCACTTAACTTGTCATCAAGACTGATAATGCCGCTACTTTTGGAGTCACCAAACTCAATCGTAACTATACTGAAGTAAGCACCTTCTTGGACAGAGGCGAAACGACGCCGCAGTCACCGAATCTACGCGGCTGCATACAATGGGTCACAAAAGTCATGACCCTTGCCATGATGAATACATAAAAGTTGGGGTAATTACTTTTTTGGCCCACAGTATATTATTAATTAATCTCGATATATGATAGCCAAAACAAGGGTGGAACACACTAGAAAACTCAGCCATTAGAACCTGGTAGGTGCGCTACGGCAAGTCACGCTAAAATTTACCGGTATAAAAGTCAACAAAAAGGTTAATAAAAAAATAATAGTTACTGTCGTTTAAGATAAATAACGGAAGGAAATAAAAAAGACGGAAAATTCAAACAATCTAATCCAGCAAACATAAATCAACTCATTGCACAAGTTTAATAGCTTACCTAAAAAAGGGGCGGGGGGAATGACAAGCTCAAAGATGAATTTATCTCTAATAACGAGTAAACTTAAGGACAGGAAGCTTGAAAATTACGGCTAATTAAGTAATTCGGAATTTACGTCAGTAATCATGCACATTAAGCTCCGAGTAATAGGTCTTATTAGAAACCAATTGCTGAGGAGTACAAAAACAAGGGGTAACACCTTGCTGGAAATTTGTACACCGGATAAAAGGATCTTAAAGATATCAACCGGCAGAGGTATTTTAAACGGGTATTAAGAGAGAACATTGACCAAATTGATTTCAATTAAATACCTGACAGATTCCATCAAGTCACAAAAATATATTTGCTGGATACACCTGGATATTAGCCAAATATCAGTTAACACTGGTAAGAGTAAAAAAAAAGAAAAAAAGGAAATCACTGAAAGCCTTATTTCTGAAAAAATATTTTATGTATAACAGGTAAGACCTCCATGCCGAAAACACATTACCCTAAAAAGGTTAGGTTTTGCGATAAACGTTTAATGGCCGTTGAGATCAATGGGCAGCTCTCTTTGGGCCCTTTCGTTTGGTATGAAACGAGTGTCATCTTCTTAGAGAGTTGTTCAGTGCGTATATGATTTAAATTGTTCTTCCGAGAAGATAGGAGGGTTTTGAAACATAAGCTTGCTCAGCACAGTCGACTGAATTGCGTTTTACATTCGTATTTTCGTGGCGTTCAATCAAACTATGAAGGAAAATACAACGTTTTTAATCACTTTTAGTATCCATTGATAAATTTCAATCGTAATACCTTAAAAATTCACATTGAAATTTTTGGGCCGAAAATTGGAAAAAAAGCAAGGGGGTACCCCTCGGTTTTTTTCGATTTTTAGCTTAAAAATTTGTATTTGAATTTTCAAGATAAAACGATTAAAATCCACCAAGGGATACTAAAAACGAATGAAACGGTTGCAGGTTTCTTCATATTTTGATCGAACGCCTTGAAAATGTGAATGTAAAATGCGATTTTTGTCGAATGCAAAAGCAATGAATCAAGAAGGAAGAATACTAAGCAAGCTTTCAAGTCAAAACCCTTCGGCAATACTGAAATAAATAAATAAATAAGTTTATTTATTTAGTAATATTTGTCATAAAATACATTAATTGATAAAAATTTTATAAAGCAAGAGGAAAGGGCTCCCATGTTACCAAAAGCCTGCTGAAAAAGACCTGGTTACATTCGCAAAGTGTTCATAGCATTAAAAAACTTTAATACTTAAATTAACTTAAATACTGAATTTCAGTGGGATAATGGTGACTATCGCATACAGCAATAAAGTGTTAAGAATAATGTGAACAGCAGGAGAGTCCGGATGAAAAGATCTGAAAGGATGCCAAGAGTTTTGGTACCATACACAATATTGGTCAACTGCTGCTTCCAGTGGGGAATGTATCCGTAGAACCTTTTCTTGCGTTATTGTTGCGCGTCCGATTCCAGGCCGAAATTTTTTCTGGGGAGCTGACAAAAAAAGTGTTTCTCAGAACTCAAGGTTAGACTAACAGGCCCTATTGACGCAATGCAAACCCAGCAGGTCCTCTGCCACTTTCACTCGGACCTTTGTCCTGCGGTCCTTTTTTTCCCTGCCCTTATATTGCGGGGCAACGGCAACGGCGACCCAAGGTGCGCTCGCCTGCGGGCCACGGACAGGAGCAAGCCCACGAAGGGAGGCCTGCCTTTTCAAAGACGCAATAAAGTAGAGCGCCAAGACAATAGAGGGCTCAAGGCTAGAGGGTCCTTGCTGGCCAAATTCGACCTAGGGATCGAAACGACACCTTTATAACGTCATCTTTGTCCTGTCCAATTGACCTCCGACCGTTCAAACCACTTCCGATTTTTGCAGCTCGTAACGGACTTATCTTGGCCAATCAATATAGTCATAAACATTGAATATTGCTTTGGAAAATTGAAATTTTCCCCGCTTTGAATTCCATTCTAATTCAATCTTTCATTCAGCTGAGCAGAAGCCTTGTGTATCGCTTCACTCACAATCAGTATTGAGCAACTGGCACATCATAAGAAGTAGAGAATGCAACCTACAATTTAGAAAATCTCGACCCACCGAAATATCGTCATAAAGGTTGCATTATCTCGATGCAGGTTGCATAAATCAATTCTGTTTATTTTCGTAATTTTTCGAGTTCACTTTTTGCTCACCTATTAGCTCACAAACCCATTTTCCCATGTACCAATTTGCCGCTTTATTCATATAGTTTACTGTTCTAATTTAACAGAGGCCGAAACTGTTCACATACTTTTGAGATCACTCCAGCATAGGTGACTGATATTGCGGTGCGAATCGGTTAAGTTAAGAGCACACGTGTTATAATTTTTACCGACGAACGTCACTGTGTGCTTGTCAAGGACGCAAAATTACCAGGGAAAACCTTGCTAAAAAGAAAGAAAAATACACAGGAGCCAGAACCGGTATGGTTTGGGAACGAACTCGGAAAAAAAGTTAAATGAAAGACATGCCTCTACGCCTAACCGTAGAAGTCTCCCTTTTGTAACAGAAGGCACACCTGGAAAATGTTAACATACAATGTTTGAAAGCGCCGCTGCTGGTATTTTTACCGATGTTTCAATCAGTAAATTTTTTAAAGCAATATTGCTCTAATAATAATATTATTATTACGGTAAAAAAGAAAAGGTGATCGTAAAACAGGTTGATTTCAGACCCAATCTCGTAAAAAATTATGTCTGGACAAGATTTCATTTTATTTTGGGCTATACCCTACCAGATAATTAGGGTAGGGTAGCCAACAACCCTACCAGTAGGATAGTACTGTATATTTTCTTTCCTTGCATCCTACCTTTAAGATGTCTTTGATCTGCTACAGTTGTGACTTTGTGAACCTCTCTAACAGTACCCCCACGTCATCAATGCATACATTACACCCCAAAATCTAAATAAGGAAAGAACGAAGAATCCAGATGACCAATCGTCGTTTGTTTACTGTTTCCCTTTGAACTAGAATGGTATCCAATGTAATACGTCAATTAAAATAAGATAAATACACACAAAATCAAACGCGGTATTGCTTATTTAAATAATGGTAATGAGAACAGCAACGTCATGCGTTCTGCCGCCAGGAATGCAGCAAACCAAAATATAATGCAAAGACAAACATAAAGTAGATTGTCATGTTAGTCATGAATACTGTACTGTCTGCCTAAAGAATTAATTCTATTTTTTTGCAGGTTTCGGGATTAGCGACGAGTCTGCATATCAAGAAATCTGTCAACAATTAATTGAGAAAGAGTATTTTGTATTGTATAACAATTCACATTCTCATCACTAGAACATCTACGTCAGTGGTTTTCGCTACGCTACATGTTTGTCAGCCGGCCTGATTGAAGTATATGGGTACTTAAAGCTGGTTGCTGCTCCATTTCCGACGCAGCTTTCCACTAATTATATTTTTGTAACAAGAGGTAAATATCAATCATCAGTTCGATAAATAACCGTCTTATAATGGAGTGCAGAGTACGTACACTTCCCAGCCATGTCATCGATGTTATCCATTACGATTTCAAATAAATCGTAATGGGAAAAATGGTAAAAGGATATAACATTCATAAAAATCCGGAGATATAAAAAATTCTTTTCCTTTGAGCCATAAGAGTAAAGATTCATTTGAACAAGTTTTCAGCTAACTTGTTATTATGTAAGCGCTTCCCATGTATATAAAAACTGACCCATTAGAAATAAATTAACATCGTTAATTCAATCTAAGCAAAAATAGTATGTGACAAGTCAACATTATTATTACTCGCTCAGTGGCAGATCGGTAACGAGGACTCAAAGTCTAGTTATGATAGTTCTAGATGGGCTACAGATAGATATTATGATTTATCTACAAGCAGTTACCAACATTTACATTCTATCGGGTGTTTCATATTTTTTTTTAGAATTCACACAATTTTTTTTTGTTTGTATAAAAACTCAAATGAAAAAGTATTTCCACTATAATTGTTTTATTTTATATACGTCGTTCTACAGTTTCAAACCGAATACCACTTAAAAGACACACGGACATCCTATCTTGCAGCTTTTGCCACATTTTCAGTGGAAAGAGCTTGATTTCATACGGGTGAAAATTCAATTTCGCCGCTTCAATCCTAACTACTGTAATTTGCGAGGCTGGAAAATACAAAGAAAGCATCATAAAGTACAGTGATTTTGCCATCGTTTAACTCGAGCGGGCGAGGTGAGGAAATTCCTTAATGAAACTGTTTAACAAACACTCATAATACTTAGGTACATAATTGAGGTGTAAGACAACCCAGGAAACGACCTCTAATTGTCGTCATTTTTCTCGGCTACGAGAACAGGCCAATAAATTGTACCGGCAGGAAACACAAAAACGATCCGAGCCGAGCAAATCGCATGCACGCACGCTAAACATCAATAGCCCGGTGCTCCGCCTGTGTGAACACAGCTACCGTGAGGCCCTGAGCGAGCCTCAGCACGGTCCCGCTCCTGCAGCGACCAGCGCCCTCTGACGGCAACCGCCCGCACTTAACCCGGTCCCGGAGTCTCTGCGCGGTCGTCTATACTCCGACTGGAGACATTTTCACGAGGGATGCGCTGCTCATCCCCCGCTGGACCTACCCCGAGTAGACTTCCTTGAGTTCCAGGATATCGCCTTGGAAATGCCCTTCACAGCGCAGATACTGAGTTAAAGTAAAAGATTTGATTTCCCTTACATGTAGCAAAACACTTTGACCAATGCACAAGAATCACAGATTTTCGTCTTGGGACAAAATTTCTGCTCTTCTGGGATGCATTTTTGTCGAGTTCTGGTGTGCACGTAAAATCAGAAATCCTACAAAGAGGAGATCTGCTTCATTCCAGGGCATTGGATGACGAACTATGCAACACTAACGCAGTGAGTCAGAGGCAGTCTATTTCGGAACATATACGGTTTGGAAGACAAGAATTTGCCCTGTGAGTGATTCAGTCCACAAACACTGCAGATAAATCAGTGATATCTGCAGAGTAGAGACCGACTCGTTAGCATCATCAGCCGATTTGCGAAATTTGCAAAATAATAATTGCTCGTCCAGTTAGAAACGAATAGATAAAGCATTAGAGGCTTTCTGCTGCATTGCGAGGACATAAATCAAAAACGTCGACTTTCATGCTAACGTCTGCAAATGTCAGCCATTTTGAGCGTCATCCATGCAAACAGGCAACGAAACAGAAGGAAAAGAAAACAAAGAGTCTCTCCAGCCCTTCGGCTCTTCAAATCGGAGGAAGTAAGTGAATACGCTTATGAACCTGTCGACAACAAGAATGATGGCTTTCGCACCGTCTGCATTTAGTATCCTTTGCCAAGGAGATTCACTGAAGTATCCGGGGTTAAAAAGTCCATGGGTTGACGGGTGTGTTGACATGTTTGACATGGACAGAATCGAGACATCATGATATGCTTAAGGCAACAATTGCTCCAGCAAATGGACTTCGTACTGATGCAGGTGCGAGGTACTGTACGTTCTTCGGAGTCTTCCATGATACCGAAGAAATCTTCAACAACTGGCTATGATTTTTGCCATATGTTTCCGAGAATCATCTCGAGTCTCTTCAAGGTGAGTAGGTAACAGTGGATGTTGAAGATGATATGTTGAAGATAATCAGAGTAGGGTAGCTGAACTAAAACCATGTCGAACCCTGTTAATGAAAATGAGACTTGTCTCACAATATTATACATACATTTTTCTATTTAAAAAAATTAAAACTAAGATTTTGGAGTGATCTGGAATTTTGGAAGTTCTATCTATTTCAAGATTAGAGAGTAGGTCCTCAACAAATAATATCCGAGGAGGCATAGATCACCATCCTATCACACCATGAGCCTTTACGTATGAGAGCCGTTATTATGAACTTCTTGCTCTTCAACAACAAGTCTCGATGCATGCTAAAGTTTCTTTTCGTCCTCTGCGATAAAACAATCTGCTCTTAGAGTAGGTATAAGACACGCCACTCTAGAAGTGATCCCCAACACAAAACCAGCGATGGAGCAAGTGGGGTTGCATAGATTGCGGTCCCAACCCTCCCAGAACGAGCTACAGCCAGCGTTTAAGTTTTAGCATTCAACTAATTGCCTCGTGGTAACGTTCTCACAACGACAAGTCTGAGTGCTTTGAAAGACTGTGTACGTCACTTTGTCCAAGTAAGGGACCCGGCATGTCCGTCACCGCTCCGGCCTCCATACATATATACATACCAAGAGCCCGGCGGAGTAGGCCTTGCTGGGCTCCAGCGGCCACAATAAGACTAAGCATTGGTATAAATAAGATGTCAGATCCCCCATCAAATCCATCGCTACTCAAATTGAGACAAGACACTATAAATTACCGTCTGTCGGATGTTCGGAGCGACAGTGTCGCGTCTCGCTGGCCGCGTCTCGCTGGCGAGACGTGGCGAGACGCGTTACGTTCGACATCGCCAAGATACTAGCGGTGGTCTGCATTGCGACTTACAACATGACGCACTGGCGAACGTCTCCATCTAAAACAAGTCCTCCGAGCACGTCTCTTTGGTAAAGCCATTTCCGATGGAATCGACCGTCATTCTATCTAGCCGAATATGGAATACTTTTAGGCTACATGGAATATTGAGCTCATGTGTAGACCTTAATCCTTCACTTTGAGCTATTTAAATTCTATCAGAACAAAACAATCATCAGCTGAAAGTTTCGAAAAAACATTTTTCAACTCAACTATTTCAAGATTAAAATGAAAAATCCATGTTTCCGTCAAAATTTTGCAAATCCGAGACGAGATACTTTTTGCACCTTCAATGGACATAATTTTCAAATACTGAAAATTTTCAAAAAGCGTCATTTTTGACAGATTCGGCCTTTCTCTTGCGTTTATTTTTAAAATTCGATCTTTCTCTGATGTTTCTTTTTCCTCTACTCATTTTTAAAAATGTTTTTAAACAATATTTTTACGCGCCGGAAAGTATAGACGAGCGAATGTGTATTTATATACTGAACGTTCGACATGCGAGTGGACTCGGAATTTAATTTGAAACCAAAGTAAATAGTCGATACAAACAAGTAAACATGATCA
>Ga0058701_10001110_pt1 | contig 18699 bp, 8 predicted proteins | sample AgamicOrMae_FD_97039 | JGI IMG/M metagenome (GOLD analysis project Ga0058701, IMG submission 97039) | Agave microbial communities from Guanajuato, Mexico - Or.Ma.e | ecosystem: Host-associated > Plants > Phyllosphere > Phylloplane/Leaf | place: Guanajuato, Mexico | collected 2012-06-04
AGGGCCTTGAATTTTCTAAAAACCGGATTTAAAAATTAGCAATTCACAAACAAAAATTAAAAGTCAGCTCGAGCTCGTATAAAAAAAAAATATGTTCAACGTATTTTTTTTATGATACATGTAACAGGAGGGTAGAGAAAGTGACCACATTTTCTGGTTAAAATAAAGATATCAACACGTTCGGAGTAAGAAACATTGGCTGAGATTTAGCAATTGTTGATGAGGGCGGCAAGGTTATAGGAATCGCTCGGGTCAACGAAAGAGTGATTGTCCTCAAAATGGAAAGCAAATTAAATTGGTCGGACAAGAAGTGACAAATTGTAGACAGAGAAAGAAAACACGATTCAATTCACTTGACAGATGAGCAAATATACCCCAAGTCACGCACTGGATTCAAGGAATAGTCACGGTACAAATATTTGTTTAGTAAGCTCAACACATCTGTGAGTCGATTAGAAAATTTTTCATATTAATGACTTCGAGGAGGGGGGAAATCAGTGCTTTGACAAGTAGGCCTACAGCTACAACGATGTTTCACCTTGCAAACACCAGTTCACGGCTTGACTCTGCCGGAGATCGAAATGACTTAACATTGTTGTAGTTGTTGTATCAAGCTTCATTTAAGCAATGGTTTACTGTATAATTTGTTATAACTTGTATCAAGAATTTCTAATACATCACTTTTCCGTTTGTTATTAGTATAAAGTTATTCCGCTAGAAGTATGTTTTAGGTGTGATTACAGGCAAGTAGTAGCAACACTTAAGTTAAAAGTATGTTTGAAAAAACTGGAGTGCCCCCTTATTGCGTACATTTGTTCTAAATTCCCAAACTGCGCAGTTTGATTGTCGGTTTAATATTTTTAGATAACGTCTATTATTTTTAACGAAAATTTTAGGGCTAGCATGTGTGAGAGATGCAGCGACACATTCGCACATACACACTCGACTAATCTTATCTAAAATTCAGTTTATCTCTGTTTGAAATAGTCTGACAGTTATCGTAACAAAAATCTTTCATTGTATAACTCGATGTTACATTTTACCGGGTTTTGCTTTTGAATAATTCATATCAGCAAGGAGTGTTTGACTTTGTTTTTAGATGTAGAAACAAAGTGATTATGTTTTTCTACTCAAACGCGTTAAGAGAAAAGAAAAAGATTTCTACTAGCTTAAAACGATGCGACTCACTTGAACGGCCCCAAAAAGATAAACCCTTACACTGAAACATCGAATAGAGCATAGGCCAAACTTTTATAGGAAAGCTTAGTCTTCTGTAATGCAAAAATAAAATTATAAACCCAACTATTTCGATAATTCGATTTATTTTAGACATCTTTTTTTTTTCGTGCTGGCCAGCGAATTTAATCTTGTTTTAAAGATTGCGTCGCAAATCAGAACGTACTGATTAGCGGAAGCCCGCCACGCCCAGCAAAGTCGGACTCCGCCCTTCCATCGGCCCTTCGGCCCTTCAACCCTTCGCCCTCCTGATTGACAGATGTTTACTGCTTTAATGAGCGGAGACCGGTGAGTGAGCGGAGCGGACAGCCAGCGGATGGCTAGCGGATGGCCAGCGGACGACGCCAGACGAGCCCTAGCCAGCCGGAAGCTTTATCTAAACTCCATCAAGGTGCGTTTGCCTTATTTAACATTTTTTTCACTTAACTTAATGGTTTATCGTGCCCAGAGACATTAAGGCAATCGATCTTGGCCTATATCAGTCAAAAATAGCTTCGCACTTCCTCGCGGTTATCTTACTTTTAGTTCCTCAAGGTTTGGCAAGTCAGGGCGGTACAGTCGAGGGCATAAGGTGAAAGTGATTTTTCGTTGTTTTGAATTTAAGTTGGCAACACCTTTGAAATAGACTGAAACGCGGGAGCGCGCTCCTATCCAAATACATGAGTAGTACCAACTCAAATTGAAAAAAGAGATCAAATCGCTTGTCAGCCATTTACGCCCCCGTCTGTACACTGAAAATTTTAAGCGCTCGTTTCTAGCTTCTGCCTTTTTTTCCATCGCAAAGCCGAGTGAAGCATAAGGTACTTAACCTAACCTAACCTGCAGCCTCTCTAGATAACGGTTCGCGGTGGCAGGCTGCTACTGCCACCGAGAAATATGCGCCATCAGAATTGGTGACTGACAATGAGGTAGAGAAGCAGGGCATATGGTCAGATTTAATGGATAATATAGAACTTTTATTGGGTAGCGGTCATAAGCGCCAACGCCGCAAGCGCCAATCCGTAACCGCCAAACGAGAAAAGTCGCAAACGCCAAAGGTCTTAACCGCAATACTAACCTTACCTTACCTAATCTAACTTAGCCTAATCTAACTTAACCTAACTTGACCTAACCTAACCTATACGAACTTTGGCGTTTGCAACTTTTCTCGTTTGGCGGTTACGGACTGGCGCTTGTGGCATTGGCGCTTGTGGTTTTTGGCGCTATCGAATGCCCCCCCTTTTATTCACATTGCGGACTTCTCATTAGAGCCAAAAAATGGCCTACTTCGGATAGGGGGAAGATCAAAATTTCGGCTCATGATCTATTATATAAAGGATCAATAGATTAAAAAAAGGAATTGAATTTCTGTTTCACGTGGGATCTTGTGATTTCGAGCATAAAAACGTTGCGTATTTTGGATGGCTGATGAGGCGCAATAGAGGATCCCAAAAAAGGGTCTGTCGGTCCACAGATGTTGTGTGTCTCACTATTTGATGTGGTCTGGTGAACTGATGCAAAAGCCGTGTCATAGCCTACTCCCCTCTGTCCCGTTCCGTGTGAGCATCTCGCAGGTGGCAGCCCTGCCGGGTCAACACTCCTCTGTTTTTGCGCTTTTGGCGGGAAAAAGCGGTTTCAAATTTCTATGCCTTCCCCAAAACGATAAGCTTACAACTATCCCCGTTTATGCCGTAAACTAATGGTTTAGTGGAACTTACATTCAATTCAATATAAATAAATCGTCGTTTAAAATGAAGGCATCTTGGACTGAATTCGAGGTTAGGACTTACTTTTCGGAAGACGAGAGAGCAGCATGCGAGTCTTATCTGCATACCGATCACGCCCAACTGGAAGGTAACATGCGCGGTCAACAAAGTCCGCAGAAAAATGCAGGCGACGATGCTGCCCGATAATGCAAGTGCATAGTCTTGAGTCATTTCCGAGTTTGGGCTAAAATACTCCAGCAGTCGCCCCAAGAGAATGGGATTCAGTGTCCTGGAAAAAAGAACTTTCCTGTTAGACCTTTTTTATATGCAAAAGTGAAGTTAAGGTGAACTCCACGTTTATGTTTAGCACAAGGTTCTTGGTTAAAAGGTACGTGACTTCTTAAATTATGAATTTCTACAAAGATTCTCGCTCACAGGTGTGTCCTTTCTCATGACGACAGCTACTGTTCATTAGTACCGATACACATCGTACACTGACAGATATTTATCTTTTAATAACCAAAGTAAAGTTTTCGTGCTATGAGATAAACTCATTCGATTGGGGAGAAAAAAATTGGAAAAAAAATAACTCGTATGATATGAGAAGAACATGTCTACATTTTTTCAAATGCAGGAGATACTATTTTTTGTTTCATCACAAATTCAATTAAAAATGCGAAAAAAAATGGCTGTCCACATCTCATCCATCTCTGCTCTGAGCCGGAGATCGGGTCAGCTTGCAGCAAGTCCGAGAGCGACATGATAGTTCATATTGGTGAGCTCGTGGCTTTCCGGCAATAAGAACTCTGCCGTAAGGAAAGGTTGAGCGTCACTATGAAGGTACTCACCGTATGCCAAACTCCGAGATGAGCAGGAAAATTCCAGTATACGCAAATTTCTTCCAGAACATTTTCGCGAGGACTTTCTTGAGGCTCGGCTGTCTTCCGCGACTTTTGGCCACTTCCACTTCTTGTAGCCATATCCTGAATCATGAAAATGAGCTGTCAACATCATCAGCATGACATCGAATTTGCGACGCGCTGATTTTGACAACGATACTAAGTTTTCCCCCAAGGACCAGCAGGCAAGGCCCTTCTCAAGTCTACCAACTGTTGCATGACGATAAGTACGCTTGTGCCATTAGCAACGTTGTGATCATCTACCGGAACGAATTGGCAGCCCTGCTTCTTTCTACCACGTGCTAAACTTTTTTAAGGAGTCTCTGCTCATTGTCAAAGAGTCCCTACAATGTTTAATTAAGTTGGCAGGCGTGCGCACAAAGCCCGCCATTTTTCAAAAGCGAAAGGTAAGGCGCAGACTTTGAAAACAATTTTCAAGGTTTCTGCTAAGGCCATATTTACAATAATCTTAAGAGGAAAGTCGTCACAAGTGGAGTGAGGACTCCAAAAAAGCGCTTGAAAGGAAGCGTTACATTCAATTATCGATACTACCCCTCCCAAAAGGAATCATACGCTGGAATTATCAGCAAAACCTCGCTTTGTACGTTATACTTACTTTTCTAATTTATCTCCCAGCCGGTTTGACCTGTCTTTCTCTCGTGCAGGATCCAGATCTTCGATTCCATATTGTTTCTTCCATCCTGTCCAAAATATTGGGATGGTCCACCTTCAGAAGGAAAAAAACAACAACAAAAAAACAAAAAAAGACAATTAAAAATACAGAAAAACGGAGTGTCAACGACACCCACCAAAGAATTATCCTCATGCAGGATGTCAAACAAGAGGATGCAAAATGCTACGTCAGTACACAACAAATCGTTCCCTATCTAGCCCCATTTTCGTAAAGCGTAATATTATCTCATACTGCCATGGTCTCTAGTGGGACAAATCTGAAAAATGATTATCTTTTTTTGTGGGAATGAAGTTATCAGAATGAGATCCCTCTCATAGGTGCGTGAGAAAGGAAACATTTAATAAGCATGCCTTGCTTACTAATTAGTACACGTTGTCTGCTCTCTGTATACGTCCTGTTGAACCGTAAAATAGCCGCATTAAAACACTTACAAATATCCGTGTATGATTATCCATGCGTAGGTAACCTTGTAACATGGGCATCATTCATGAATTTCAGTAAATTTCTACGACGTTATGTGTAACAGCAAAAATTATTGACGTTATCATAAACACCCATATGAGTATTTACGGATTACTGAAGTAGATAAACGTCAACGAAGATGTCGTGACTATGACAAAACACGAGCAAAATACTAAAAATGTAGCAGGAAAAGCAACCAAAATTTTTCAAATTATGAAAGATTTTGATGCTAATCTGGAGTCGACGATGAAAAAAACTACAGTGATTCAGCAGTAAAAATTCCAGACTGCACGCCTAAACGTTTCTAACACATTTAATCGTTTCTCCGAAATTAGAATATCTAGATTCCTTCTCACAGAATAGGTGTACCGTACTGCCTGCGTCAAATGGTTCTTATCATTACTACGGGGATTTCGTCAGCGGAGCGCGCAAGCACTGCCATACCGTTATTCCGCAACTGTTATAAGACTTGCCACAAAACTGTGTAATAACACAGCCAAAAACTATAATTTGTTCGACACCCTCTCAGTTTGAAGATACTATTTTCTACATTTTATGTTCTACCCTCCATTTTCTGATGGTGCTTACGAACTGCTGCTGAGAACTATTCAGCACCAGGCGGCATCCTGATTTTCGAAAACTCTTGACAGGTTGACTAGAGCAGTCACAGCTAACTCCTCAACATACGCTGCTATGCAATATGCATAGCTATCGCTGACATTTTTGTTTTTGCATGCAAAGTATGAGAGTTGAACTCACAGCAAAAATAATTCTAATAAGATCTTGCGCTATCTCCACTATAGCTTCTGCTATTCCTGTCATACTCAACGTGTATAAGTTTACATTAAACAAGATAGCTACGGTTTCTCCACGAAATGAAGTCGTGCATTAACCAAAGATAAGGTACTTTTAACGTAAGCAGCTGCAGGTGAGGTCATTCTCATCTAGCAAGCTGACGTTTATAGACGAATACAGCATGCTCAATGAGTGAATTACACGTATAATTACGACGAAAGGCCTGGGCAAACATGGTTTCTTAATTGATGCGATACTCATTATTATTCCGATTGACCGAAACTGAAGTATTCTAGAAATCTCAAGCAACTAGGGTAAGTCAATGTTGCTTCCACAGTCCACAGTCTAGGATTCTGACGCTAGGAAAAATGTTACCTCTCGATAAATTTGAGATTTGATTGGTCTAAACTACAGACTTAGCCTTCATATACAAATACCACTCATCAAAACGCAAATTGGACGATTATTTTGTAGCAACAGAAGTATAGGCAGTAAAGTATAGCGGCAACTATCAATAACCAGAATAACAGCACTTGGCTTAAAACTTTCCATAAACGGGACTAAATAAATACTAAAAAAGAATAAAATATTGATGCTGTAAGGGTGATTTTGAAAAATTAAGGGGGCCTTATGGCTAAAGGACATCGGTGGTGCTTGCATTTTAGAAGATTTTCCAGGTAAATGCCACGGCTACGCTAACACGCGTATGAGATAAGCAAAAATAAACATAGACCATGCATCGTCACGTGAATTTCCTTCTTGCGCATTATGAATAATTTATAGGTCTATTAAACGATTTCCATGATATATTTTAAAAATTTTGAAAGGAAAAACATCATTTTGCAAATCTAATTAAGGGAATGATATACAATATACATACGAGGCGATTACCGCATTTACTAGCCTACTGCTCAAATCCTTATCACGTGTCACTTAAAGCCTGGCGTAAGTTACTATCTCCATTCACGGAACTCCCGAAAAATCTCATTCGCCGTCCATTTCCTTGGCGTTTTAATTGAGCATGGTTTACGACATGATTCTCAAAGAGGTTACTTTACTCTTTATGTGTTCTGTGTTTAAAATGTTTTTCTTGTGACTAATGCTTTCTTAAGTATTAGTCTGTATTAATTTGTTCAAAAACAGGGAATACGGAATGTTGATACTAATGGTTCTTAGCAAACGGCGAAATGGTAAGGCGGCATGAATGGTGATTTATGGCGTTCTCAGAAGTCGAAACAAAAATATGCGTACAACGAAGTTAAGTCACTACTTTAAAAAAAATTACAAAGAAAAGATCTTTGAAATATACTTTTATGATGTCGTTTTAGTTGTTCTAATCGTTAAGACATTCCTTGGATCTTCCATTGAAGAGCGTTATCGCGGCAGTTTTCATCCTCTGAAGAACGAGTTCTGCATTGCGTAAGTCCCCTTGCACTTGCCGCTTGTTTCAAGTGCCAAAGAAACTACCACATTGTTGGGTCAGGTTAGCAGAGCAAAGTCTGTTGGAACCAACATTTCAGTCAGAGAACTCCAGCGACACGGATCTTCTTGAACTTCATTATTGATATCGTCTCCCAGCGTAAAAATTCGTCTCAAACGTTTGGAGCGGACTCTCGCGCTCAATATTCGAGATATTGTGTCTGCTTTAATTAAACTATTACTCTTGAAAATATTTTTGGATGTGGCTTATGCTGGTGCTACGTAATGGCTTGATTAGAAATAGCTGCATTGATTTAATCCAACAGTTTGATTGATTCTGGCAAATTCATCATGGTCTTTAAGCTTTTGGTCTCCACAGTAAAAACGAAGCACCTGTTTTTTGGAATTCTGTACTTTTTTGGGAACTAAAACGGGAATAGTACGTATTTTGGGTATTTTTCAAGACAGACCAATGTTCAGCCATACAATTGGAATGGTCTCGGCGAGGGCTTTCCATTCATGTGGTTGAACATAAGTCTATCTTAAAAAATTACTAAATTGCCTACCACCCTTTCAGTTTCACACCCAAAACAGGCATAGCATTCTCTTATCCAGGTGTTTGGTTTTTACTGGGTGGGGGATCGGTCTTAGGTCTGAAAGCTTGCGTTAGGTTCAGGCATATAATCAGAATTGACTAATTATTTACTTCCGATCACGTCAAAAGAGGTGACTTCGTGAATGAAATTTAAAAACTACCGTGACTCGCGTGAGGAACTATCTCCAACTCCCACCTACACGAATCCTTTCAGCGCTCGAAAATGAATCTTGCCAAGTTATTCACTCTGGAGCCAGCTTCCGATGTTTCAATATCCGAATACGCAAAGTGGATCCCAAAACCTTGGCCCTGAAGCATGTGGGTTAGCGGGTTAAACGCGGAGAGCTATACTTTTACCCGAAAAAGAGCAGGGAGATACAGTTGGCAGTTTCACTGGGGTTTTTCTGTTTGTGGGCTTCTTTTGTCGTCATGTTGAGAAGATCGACGCTGCTGGCAGCGCGTTGGTGTGCCAAGCCGCGCTCCGCTCCCCTTGCGCGTCACTTCGCGTCGCTTCGTTTCGCTTCGCGTCGCGTCACGTCGCCTGCCGTCGCTTGGCGTCGCCTCCCGTCGCTTGGCGTCGCCCCGCGTTGTCTCCTCTCAGGAGCGCACCGTCTTCTCCGCAGAGGATCTCGAGCTGGTCCAGTTGGGGCTCCGTTTTTCTCGGCGCTGATAACAGTTATCAGTTGGCTGGTGCTTCTGGCGAGGGGGAGGGGGAGGGCGGCGGGGGCGGCTGCAGGACGCCCACGGATAACGCTAACGACCGCATTTCCCTTCCCTGCGCAAATCCAAACTTTCACTCAAAATTTTTTATATCTTGTGCGTCAGCCAGCCAAAATTTTACTTTCTTCTCGAAAGGAAAACTTTTTTTTTCACAGAGTACTATTTAGGTTCTCCGGAGGTCTGGGAAGTTGCACAACAAAACTGAAACCTAACTCAACAATTAACAAATAACGAACATTGCATAACTCAACAATTACACGGTATAAAAGGTTTTGATATACGTACCAATAAAATCATTAGTTAAAAGTAGGGATAACAAAAATATTTTGTTACAACAACAAAATGATTAGTTCTATCAACAAAACGTTTAGTTGCTGCGACAAAATTTTTGGTTGCAGCAACAAAAAAATTATTTGTTATCCCTAATTTTGTTGTCGTAAAAAAACATTCTTTTCCGTGCACTCATTCCTGACCTAATCTAACCTTCTAAACATAATGTACCCAAGTCGATTCTAATTAAATCTTTACTGATTAATTTTGGAATACAGTGAATTTTAATGGATATTTATGATTTTTAAATAATATTGAGTAATATTGGAAATATTAGGTAAGCGTATTACAAAACATCTTATATCTTTTCTAGCCTTAAAAAAATATTAAGTGAACGACGAAAGTGTCCAAAAACTTGTGTGAAATGTATTTTCATCTCTTCCATTTAGATGACATTGAATCAAACTCTTTAATTTTGTCATTTACGGCGAGACATTCTCGATAAATGACAACTTTTCTAAGCATTCTTCCGGCAAAATCTGTTTATGGGTTAGGTACTTTTACACGAAAAAGACTGCCATAACTTTTGATCTCCATTGTACATGAACTGCTGATACACAGTCTAGATAGAGCACGAGCAGGTAGCTATTTTTGGACTTGCATAACGATTCGCTGAATCCCAAGACACTTTGACTCGATTCAGACATATTTGAACGTCATGTTTTGAATAATTGAATTCCGCATTTCAACAAATACTACGTTACTTGTCCCTTCACCTAATCTCCTTAAAACTAGAATTGTTAATTGAAAACATACTTTGCTTTCAACGCTGTTACTTTCAGGTCCGTAGTATGGGAATATTTGATTACCACCATACGATTTTTTCATTTTGGTTACGAGATTTTTGGGGGAAAAGTACTTGTTATAAAGGAAATCGTCCACTTTACCAGCGTTCAACATACCACCAAAAACCTCCGTTCGATTCATTGTTTCTAATTTTCTTTTTGAGTTCATTCAAATTTCATTGAATTCATTCAGATATCAAATCTCAATAAATAAAAGACGTTTATAAAAAAAACAAAACCAAAAAACTTGATTTTTTAGAGTAAAAAAGGGTTGATCTTATGTTTTATTTTGATGAAAATGTGATACATATTCTCACACTCACTTCATGATAACGTCAGAGGGAAGAGCATTTTTCAATAAAAATTCATAGGTTTGCATTCGGGCAAAAAACAATCACTGAAACATCAACATAAGGAGGACATTGGAATCAATAAAGCAGTGGTGATCAAACCTTTTTTGGCGGGAATATTTTGGCAGAAAACAGAGCGTTGAAAAAAATAGCTTCGCGTAAGAATCGATGTTGAGCGATGCAAACTCTGAATTTGTTTTTACATTTGCGTTATTATTATTAATTCCTGGGCCTAGCAGAAATGAATATTTTACCTTATGCAACGTAATTATCCCATGACCGGCTCTCAACACAAAAACGCACCAACTCACTACCCTAACAAAGTATCGAAAACATGGAAAACTGAAGCACGGACTAGAGGTCGTAAATCAAAGGAAGTTCGTGCACTACTAACGTTTTAAAACTATTATGCTTTGCTTCAACCGAGTGGATGAGGAAAGACATTATCGCGTTGGCTCAGAATCAGTGTTTCGGATTTAGAAAACAGCAAAATATTTGGTTGGGATAGGAAAATTTTACTGCTTAAGCACCGAGAAATGAATGGGTACGATTGTCAAAAGTGGTGCTCTTTTTTGGGTGAATATTTTTGATTATTATGATTTTTCATTAAAATGGTAACACGAAATCAACATATGTGAAGTCTTTGATAATCTCAGAAAAATATAATTTCTTAGTAAATAATAACTTTTTATATAGCAGAGAACACAGTTTTCTCGAATCAAATTCACTGGTTTTCTTGGACCAAGAAACATTTGCTTCTTGGATCATCATGTTTTACTGTTCTCTTTTCCCCTGAAGGATTTTTTTTACTATCTTCAGAACTGAAGATATGATTGGGGGAGAGTATTTTTTTAAACTTATCCATAGATGAGGCTTGATTCGTTCAGGTAAAGCAGGCTTAGATTGGGCTGGGCTGGCTGACATCAAATTAAGCGAAATTTTCTAATATAAACTCAATCATGGCGCCTGAATGTACCAACGTGACAACAAAATAGTGACGGATGAGCGCATAGATAGTCCAAATCACCTAACCTAATCTTGAAGCAGAATTCATCCAGAGATAGAGAACACAAGCAAACGCAACCTTTCTCTGATTGAAGTTAGCAAGAGACTTTCTTGTGCTTCAGAAAAACATGGCCGCGAAATCTCCGGAAAATTAAACTATTAAAGAAAAATTTTCGGCTTCGCAGTTTGGCAAGAATGCGTTTGTTAACCGCTCTATGACCATTCCAATCCCCAGCCTCCATTCAGTTATAAAACAATCAGTTTAGCGTAGCGGCGCAAACAAAGGCTGTTTTGCTTGGCGTTCAGTTGGGAACAATACTTTATTCTGGCGGCGGTGGCGACGGCGTGGCGACGGTGGCGCCGCCGCCGACCAAAACCCCCCCTAAGAGTCTCGGCGGTGCGTTTTAAAAATGAAATATGCCCTTGCACAACGCCGATCTCAAAAGCAACCCGGAATGATATGTTTCCGGGCGAGTATATCGTGAACAATTTGAAACCCAGAGAGAAACGACATACAGTAAAGAGACGCGCTGATGACCTACTTCTCAAAGAAATCGTTCGTACTGTCAAAATTGCCAACTAGTAAATGCCTATATCCACAGTTTGTAGGATGTGTACGGTAGAGTGTAGCACGTATTTGCAGTTTCTCGGTAATCTAACAAAATATGCGGACTCCATTTTACATTTTTTCCCTAAAATCAACGGATTTTTTAAAAAGAGAAATTTACTTATTGATGCAACGTCAAAGATTGATTTCTATTTTTTTGGCAGACATTTTTAGGTGTAATTATTAGGATAGAGGTTAGGTTAAGTTAGGTTAAACAAGAGTAGGGAGGGGAGGGTAAAGTGACATTCGGATTTGTAAGTTAAACTATATAACAACTAGGGTTGGTTACCTGGTTTTAGCGGATACCAGCAATTATTGCTAAATCGCTTAAATAACGCAGAAGAAATTTTAGGTTTCATTTGCCTATGAGAAGAAAGCTACTCTTTGTCATTTTTAGAACTCAAAAACCCCTATAAAACATCTGAACCAGTCCATTTAAAGCAGTCTTAGGTGCAGGATATCAATTCTCTCTCTGATCTCGAGTTTGTTTTCCTAAATTCTTCTTCAGTTGACCGTAAAAAGTTATATTTGCCTTATCAGCCGCATTTTGTGGCTGATTTGCGCATGGCACGGAACCGGCCCCAATCGCAAATTTGCCATACGTGAAAATCACGATAAAATAATGTATTAAAAATTGCAACACCATAAAAATTGGAAGAAAATACCCGGTTTCCAAGACGTTCTAATTCCGGGATCGGTTGATAAGAAAGTTTGGTGGCAAGCTAGCGATGGAGCTGTTGACATAGTGTTGTGTTCTACAGGTGCCTGGCCTGTATGCTGTACTCTACAGGTTGTGGTGTGGTTTGGTTTCGACAGGTGGCCCTTTTGGACTACAGGTGCCCAACACTAGCGCAATCGCCGCGCCTTCAACTACAGGTGGGCTCACCATTGACAGCTACAGCAGCAAACTACGTAAATATATAAGAAAGGCAATGAGATGTACACAGGTACTTGGAAAAAAAATAGTTTTGTTACGGCAACAAAATTAGGGACAACAAATTAATATTTTGTTGCTGCAACCACAAATTTTGCTGCAGCAACCAAACGTTTTGTTGATAGAACTAAAAAAATTGTTGTTGTAACAAAATATTTTTGTTATCCCTATTTTAACAAATGATTTTGTTGGTATAACAAAACCTTCGTGACCGAGCTTTAGTTTTAATGACTGCAGAGCATGTTCTACTTCTTATGCCAGTCCCTCGAGTTTCAGCGAGGCAGTAGCTGAGAGAACACGGAGAAGCCTAGTTTGTTGCCTCAACAAACGATAGTATGGACTCAGCAGATCAGAATTGTTGCGGTGACTGTTTCAATTGTTACAATAGGAATCAAAAGAAAATGAAACCTTTAAAACTGAGGAAAAAGAAACCGCCTGCTTGGCCAAGGAAACGGAAAGCTTGGAGCCCATGGTTTCGCTTTTTCCATAGTGGAATATTTTTCATGTAGTGCGTTACCTGTGTTTAACGGAGCGAGCCTATCTTTCTCTTTTAGCAGATAAACAGGAAGGAGTTGCCGGTGTAGTGAACTTCAACAATTGGGGTCACCTGAAATGGAAAGACATAATTGTGTCACTGGTATTTAGATAAAATATAGGAGTCTAACATCCAGAGGAACTTAGGTACCTACACTTATACTTAAGATTTCCTTGTATCCGGGCAGATCAGCTTAAGTATGTTTACAAGGAGATATCTAAAGGTGTCCGCCTCGGACATGCTTAAAAAAAGAGGCTAAATATGTTGAGGTGGCCCATGTTAAAATATTTTCAGGCTGAAAATTAGCGGCTTGATTCTTAATTAGACTGTGATAAAAATAGCGTTAATAAAACTTGAGCAAAAGTAACGTATTTTGCAGACCCCCTCCCCCATAAAAAAGAATAGACACATCATAATCGAAAGAGAAGCTCCTTATGAGACAAACATTTCATGGATATTGCGATATCTTTATCATCTTTGGAGCTGATGCTGCTACATCGAATTAGTTTTGCATGTTGTAAAGTGGGGGGAATTTTCAAGGCGTTTGCTTTTGGCCACTCGCTCTAATAAGCATGCGTTTCCTCTCTCGTTATGGATTCGTTATGCGACACCTAATGCATAAAATATGTTTTCAAAGCTGCGCGACATAAAAAAGGAGAGATCGTTTAAATATCTTATAGAACACGGAAAACTCGCTACATTAAGAAAATATAATTAGAGGGAAGCATTTAAGCAATATTTTTAAAACTGCGCATGCGTCCGACGAATGTTAATTAATTAATACTTGAAGTTTGTTTTAGATGAGCTCAACCCGACCACAATGCGGAGTGACCCGAAATCTGCCGAACGGCAATGACGTAATAACTACTGTACTCGCTTTTTTTTTCTCGCTCTCGTTTGATGTGGCGCTTTGTTTATTTTGTTTTTTTACACAAAAAATTGTAAGAGGGTTTCAAAGTTCCTTCTAGTGTAAATCCATTGAGAGTTGAGAAAAATTATTTTCTACAAATACAAGAATATACGATACATTTTATAGAAGGGTGATAAACGTATCCCACTTCTGAAAAAAAGAAAAAAAAAACGGTGAGATCAGCGACTAATACGAGAGCTAAGGGACTCACTTATCATTTAGGTGAGCCGGCAAGGACGTCAATTGACTGAAGCTGACGTAACTAACAAACATTAATTACGTCTAAAACGATTACGTCTAGACTGAATTTTCAACGAATAAGAGATAGTGTTTCAAATTCAAAATTTGTATATAAAAGCCCCGTAGTCGTTTTGAGTCGTAAAATAAAGGCCATAAATAAGTATTTTGGTTTGATTTTTCTGATATATCAATAATAGCCGAAAAGGCTCATCAAAAGAAGACAGCACTCTATTAAAATGTCTAATTCAAGGCCTCTGTTTTAAAACAACACAAAATGCAAGTTAAATTCAGCGTTCATCTTTCCCACATGAGACTTAAAAAAATCAAGTATTTTTCTTTATTAGATACGGAGTCTGACAGTGGTTACCTGATAGGTTAGGCTATTTCCTCATACCAATTATACAGCCTAATGTCATATCATACCTGATTCCTTAAAAATACTGCCGTCGGGTGAAAGGCATGCAAAGCGATTCTCGCGAGCTTTTCTTCCTATAGTTTGAAGATAAATAAAGCACCGAATTTAGCTTACCATGAGATAAAAAGGTTTAAAAAATGAGGCACACCCCTCCCCCTCCTCTTCTAACCCAGAAACACTTCATTAAAAAGCTATATAAAAATAGGCCTATAGTATAGAAGTTGAGGAAGACAATACCTCAACAGGTTCGACGTGTACCGCAGATGCAGTCATTTTGGACGTGGAAAAATGAACGTAATTTAAAGTGACTGAAAAAGGATTAATTTGGAGATGAATACAAGGTCTGTACTGTTTCATAAATTACGCCCATCAATCCTGTTTCGGCGCCAAGACGCCGTAATTTTATGCTCATATAATTTAATTCAAAATAACAACCGCTGGTAAAAGAAAAAAAAAGAAAAAAAAATGTGTTTAGAACTTAAGGCTTCAATAGATAGACTGATTTCTGTGAAAGAGGTTGGCAATTGTTTTTACTTCTACGTCCATACTAATGGATAAAATCGAGAGAAAACTCGATTTGAGTAATTTAAAACTGAAATAATTCAAAGGTTATATTGAAAGTTAGCTAACTGTACAAAATATGGAGTCGCAAAATTTGGTAGCACTGCTCAATGCAAAGTCTACTGACTGGATATGAGCTTAGCTTGTTCCAAAAGCGCGCGCTGGGTGTAAGTAAAGCGACGGGGGCAGGTTAAGATGGGTCCCCGAGAAGTTTGTGTAAAGCGCTTATTTAGGTTACGCGCGCGCAGGGCTTAGCAATCTAACCATAGACTAAGAGTAAACCATTCTTGGCGACGTCGAGATCCAATTAGTCGTTGGCTTGAGTCCAGCGTTGCAGTCAGCAAATCATCGCCACCTTCTCCCTCTCTTCGCTCTAATTCCACTTCACCTTTTTTTCTTCCTCTTTGTGTGCCCTTTCAATGTCACAGCCAGAATTGTCGTGATGGAGAACGCTCCATAGACTAAATATGTAGACTGCAGCTCTGTTGCGCGCGCGTAATTGGTATTTAACGAGCGGAGTTGCAATAGAAGGCTGCGTTCGAATCTATAACCCATTAGCCAAGGCTGCATATTTTTTACCTACCCTCGCCACAATATCTTCCCATGCGGTCTGAGTCTGAAGCTATAATCAACGGGATTTTTGTACATTCCTCTATTTTTGTAGCCTCCTTTGTTTTACCCCCCCCCCCCTCTCCATAAAAAAGGGATGCTGGGGCGCATGAGTTACATTACGATGACGCAGAAAAATGTAACCCCTTATTATGAAGCTTTTCAACCAAAGCAGATTTTAAAACTCAAACAAAAATGCCTTTTTTTCTTTTTTTTAATATCTCTTTTGTCCCCCTCATAGTCTTCCACTAATTAAGATGCTTGCCCACATAAAACTAAATAATTTACTAGGATTTGGTAAACTTCGGTTGCTTATTACCTTCAGGTTAACCTATGCTAGGTAAACCTGGGTGTTATAACCCTAACCTAGGTTAGATGCCTTTTTGCTCTCTCCGCTACCACTCCACTCATCTAACGCACAGCTTGATGCCGCTTTTAGGCAACAGGCTTCCAACACTGAGAAGCAAGAGGCATCAGGTTTAACGCATCTGTTAGGTTAACTTAGGTTAGGTTAAGTCTGTAGCACCTCGCTCTTTCCGGCTTGGCGAATAGAAGGGAAATGGAACCTGTAAGGTTTCTTGGGAAACTAATGTAATGAGGCGACTGGAGAGCTTCGTTTGCCAGTTGTTCACCGCTGGTCCCAATTGTGATGTCAAGCGCCATTCGTCTCCGCTGAGAGAGAACTTCATAAAACCAATTTCGGCTGAGCATCCTTCAAAAACACCCTTAATTTTTTTTGTAGTACTCGTCCATCTCCCAATTGAGGGGAAAAGAAGAATCATTACTTACGATTTTGGCAGGAAAAGTGCCGTCGTTCGCGGATAACTCAAACCTTGGATTCATTTCCTTGAGGATGTTCTTTAAGTTCAAAGAAGGTTTTTTCGTTTGTTCCGAATAGTGTTTGTTCAATCGCTGTTCTGGTGAGTACGTTCTGCTGAAGTATACGCTTCGAAGAGGTATTCCAGGTAATGTGTAAGTTCGATCCGGTAGACGAAGAGAAGAAGTCCAGCAGTGCCTCCGTGTTGTGAGTCATCTTCTACTATTTTTTTAATTTTAAGTTCAGGAACTACTGACGACTCGAACAAATTTAAGGAAATTTGAAATAAAGATGGACATCAAAACGAACTCTTAAGCGTCCAGACGCTAATTATGAGGTTTCCGGTTATCTGTCTTTGAGATGAGGTGGCTCTCACTCCTTGTTCCTGTCCATGTTCCAGAAACCACTTCGTCGGAAGACCAGTGAACTCCTACCCTCTCGTATATCCTCCATGACTCCGAAACTGTTTTCCAGAACCCATCTCCCCGAAAGACAAATCCCGAACTGCATATCTCCCAAACGAAGGTATCCCGAACAGCACATGGCTAAAACAACAACCAAACAAAGCCGAATTACTTAGCTCGAGTTTGGCGCAGTTCGCTACCGCATTGAGCAAGGAAATCGGCATGGGGAGAGGAAAGTAGGGGAACATCCGACGAAATGTAGGAAGGAACACGCTTAGAGTGGAATTGTAAAGATGCATCGTCCTGATCCGGCACTATGACAGAATTTCAAAACGAACAGGCCGGCACCCACACATCACAGTGGACTTCTTCAGCCAGGCAATCAAAGCTGCGCCAAAACCAAGTGGCTGACAACACAAACAAGACTCACCACCACTACCCCGGGTTGAAGTGTCCATGCCGAATTATCCATTTACTGTGGATATACAAAGGGATGTCCCTATGTATATGCTACATCCATGAACAATGGATGTCCATTCGAGTATTTTCAAGAGAATGGATTTTTCGTCAGGGATATTAACATACTGCATGGATACTTTAATCTGGGACCTTAAACCCAACATATAAACAAGAAAATTGTGCCGAGTAAAAGAAAGTACGTAACAATGTCATTCCGTTAGCCTGTTTCTAGGCAAGATTCAGAACTATAAGAAGGATAAGAGAAATTACATTGATTAGCTATGTTACGTTTCACAAAATAATCAAGATCATAGAAATACTGCCTTAGAAACACAATTGCGTCCTTTATGAATGTGGCGTAAAAACTGGTGATTCGCAAATATGAGTTCATCTTGAGTGCCTAAATGAGGAAAATCGCTAATGAAGTGCTGAGAGCGCTTCCCGCCAAAAAAAAACAGTTTGAACGTCGTAAGTTTTTCGTGGGGCACGGCAGAGCCTCTCTAAGTTTAAAGCTGACAGTCTCGTGCAGTAAGTCACATTGTAAGCGGTCGGGCCGCACCCGATTTTGACACAAATGGCTTCTCTTAGTTTTGATGTGGCGAAATCCATTTATTTTGGACCTTTGTCCCGCTTCTCAGCGGGGAGGTCCAAACTTTTCTTTTGTGCTCGCCGAGATTAATTTTTCATACGCAACTGAGACGTGTAGGGGTAATGCACACTAAGTTTTGCGGATGGAAATAAGTTGTAGCTGAAACACTTTTGGGGAATGGCAGGCGAAACTTTATGTAGCGTGGCTGATTTCCTTTTTTTTTCCGATGTTGTTGCGACTCGGTGCCCTTGAAACTCAGCCTCGAGGAAGATAATGCCTAGAGCTAACAAAGTCGTGGGCTGGAAGGATATTCCTTTGTAATTTAAACCCAGCACAAGGCGAGGCACATTAAGTGAGAAGACAGTGCTTGTAAAATTAAGTCCGTAACTTAGGGGGTCTGAAAGAAAGACGTGGCCCATCACGCCCGCGTCGACACTAGTCGGTGTACTCAAGTTTTGGAGGTTTATATCTGTTGTCCACAGACGCCTGACTCAGAGATTGATATATGATGTAATTATAGATATAAAGTATGTTCTTACTGAATCTAAGACAAGCCAATGTGTGATTACGCATCTATACTGGATGTAACCTATTATGAATGAGGACTTAATCGACATCTGGTTCGAGTGAACAAACCCTAAGTA
>Ga0058701_10001111_pt1 | contig 18698 bp, 18 predicted proteins | sample AgamicOrMae_FD_97039 | JGI IMG/M metagenome (GOLD analysis project Ga0058701, IMG submission 97039) | Agave microbial communities from Guanajuato, Mexico - Or.Ma.e | ecosystem: Host-associated > Plants > Phyllosphere > Phylloplane/Leaf | place: Guanajuato, Mexico | collected 2012-06-04
AAAAAAAAAAAAAAAAAAAAAAAAAAAAAAAAGGTAAGATCCTTGGGAAACGAAAAATACAATTATGTTGAATTCCTTTGAAACTTTGAGCAAGGTAAAATTTTCATACACATCAACAAGCAGTACGTCGAATTCATCCTATTTTGTATAGGGTAATGTGAGCCTCATGAATACCTTGGGATAAAGACGTTCGCCTAATTGTTGTTGGTGTGGATTTAGATGTTCATTATGCGATCTTGAATCCATGCTTCCATCCGCGCTTGGCGGCGAGAAGGGTCTAGCATCGTAGGACAAGGACCGCCTCGGTTCGCGAACTCGCTGCGTCGTTGACGAACGCTGCGAAAACAAACGAAGCTGTTAGATACAGTTCCAGCTCCACGCAACAAGTCATTCGAGACTCACGTGTGGCTGCCTGCGAATGTTTTCCCGCTCCCGCGTTCTCATCCGTGGCAAAACGTTGTAAGGCGCGTAACCTCGGGACCCGACTTGAGCTGATTCCAGGTTCGGTAACTTTTCGTCAGCCAACAGAGCCTGAAAAGCAGAAGACAAGCCATTAACTCACAACGCATCGAAATAATGGAAGGAGCAACAATATCTTCTTAAGTATTCAAACATCTTTTTAGGACAAAAAGGCGATATCACAAATACGTCAGCCTCGCGTGTGGCGTCGTACTTACTTCGGCAATGGCAGTGTAGAAGCTACGTGTGACCCCGGATCCTTCAGCAGGCTCATCCTTAAACGTAACTTTGACTCGGCCCACCGCCAGCGGCGGTTGTGACCCAGACCCGCGTCTGTGGTAAGTGTTATACTGGCTGTTGAGTTCCTTCATGGCTTGAACTATCAGTGCATTCCGTTCGCGTTCCATCTGAAGACAATACCACATTAGATCTCTCGTATTACACGTCGTTTTATTACTGGAAGAGAGTTTGAGTACATTACCTTGTGCAGGTTCAAGTCTCGCGCCTGCTGGGAACTTCTCATCTTCTCCATTTCCCTACGGAACTTGGCCTCCTTGACAGGGAAGCCGCCCAGCTCAGAGACGACGGAGCCTGGCTCTAAACCCACGTCCTCCATGAAGACTCTTCCGAACAAGTCGAGCGACAGCCGCCAGCGACCTAAGAGGAGGTTGTGACAAGCGGACTGACCGATACTTGGCTGCGGCCTGAATAAAAAAAAAAATGGTTTTTAATTCTTCATGATAGATAAGTTATACTTGATCCTGCTGCGAAAGTTTACCTTAAGGGCATCGGCGGAGAGGTTTCCACGGTGACGTGCGCAGTTATGTCCTCGCAGTCGGCCACAGTTTCAGTCTGGTCGCCGGGTTGGCGGGAGTCTCCCGTCGGGATGACGAGAACGTCGGGGGCCTCGCCTCGGTTCATCTGCAAGCGAACCAAGCAACCCAGTTAGCGCGATTCTAGACAGCGTGGTCCCGATGATGAGGCTAATGAGCACGTACTGTGCTGGCAGAGGGTACGGACGGTCCCGCGCGTACGATCACGCTCGGCAAGGCAGATTCCGTCTTGGGGGCTGCTGATCTCGAGCTGCTCGTGGACGGCGCGGATCGCGACGAGCTGCTGTTGCCGTTGTTCAACAGGTTGGCCGTCGCGGCAGCGATCGCCGCAGCCACTTTCCGCGGGGACACGATGATGGGAGCCCGGACCAAACCGGACGAACATCTTTGGTTTGAATCGCCGCTTTCTGGACGCCAAGACGGACCGGCTCCTGAACAGTAGCACGCTACATTTTTCATACTGGACAAAATTTCTCATACGTGATTAAGTTTCGACTGGATTTCTCAACCTTCTCACTAGAACTTGGTTTTAGTTTCTGCCTACGAGATTGCGAAGGCAACTCACCATCTACAGATCCAGACGAGCCTCCGAATTCAGCATTATCCACGTCCATTTTAACTTCTTTGTTTTGAGAATTGCCAGTGTTTTGGTTGCTCCCTGAGAGTAAAAATCACGGTTGAGGGTACGAGAAATTTGAGTTTGAGCTCCAGATTGGGTGCTGACTTACCGGTTCGCCTTGCGCTCGTCTCCGATTCGTCCGTCTCGTGCTCTGGTTCGTCTTTCCCGAGTTCACGAAGAAGATGGTCGAACGAGTCGTAGCCGAATATCTTTCCTCCGAAAAGCTTGTCGTTATCGGCGTCCCCGTTCGTCATTGTCGCCACCGAAGCCTGCGACAGATATCGTCATTAGCATCGAACTTCTTCGTGAACTTTAGAAGCCGAGGAAGGTGGAGCAAGTACCTGGCTGGCGGTTTGTTGGGAAGTGCTGGTAGTCGGTGCCGAAACGGACGAAGCAGAAGGCGCTGAAGTTGAAGCAGAAGCTGAAGGATTAGATGAACTCTGACTGGCCGTAGGTCCGTTGTCCGCCGTACGAACAGAGAGGCCCAGTCTGGTAGGAAGAACTTCCAATGGGTTCAGCGATCCAGGCGGGGCAGAACCTATGCAAAAATAGAGGAATCAGCACGGATAGTGGCTTCAATAAATAGCTTCACGTACATGTTTAGAAAATGGATATCGAATTTTTCGTTAAAAACGGATAGATTCTTCCCGGGGAACGAACGTTCGCCGAAAATTCCGACCTTCGATCCAAAGCCTAACGCACTTTTTAATACCGATTACTGAATGATTTAGGGCACAGCGGCAAGGAGAAGCGAGCCAAACTCACCCGTCGATGGGACGGTGATGGGCTGCTTGGGTATGCCGAAGAGCTCCTCCCTTCTGGCGTTGGGCTGCAGCAGGTGGGGCTGGTCGGCCAGAGGCAGCGCCTGCGCCAGGGGCAGCTCGAAGGGGTCGGGCGGCGCGCAGCCCAGGCACAGGGTCGAGTTGGAGCGCTGGAAGAAGGGGTGCTTGCGGCCGCGGTTGGCGGCGCCCGACGGAGTCACCGGGGTGCCCGGCTCGCTCTTGACCGCGATTGGACAGCCGCTGCCCAGCAGGCCGGATCCGGCGCTCTGATTGGCCGCGCCACTCGCGGGAGCACCAGGCGTCGCGCCGCCCGCTACGCCGCTGTTCACCTCCAGGTCCTCGACGGAGTCTGTCTCCATGGCAACAGTGTGGCTCGTATCTTCGTCTGCTTCGTCGTTGTCGTTCTCGTCCTGGAAGCAAAGTATTATTTTACATTATGCGCTTTTCTTCCGCAGTTTTGCCTTTGAAAACTTATTTTTTTCCAATGGCGTAGTAATTTTCAACATCATCCGTTCGCATAGTTTTGCTCGCAATAAATTCATCCGGACGTGAGTAAATGATGCTAACCTGATCATTCCAGGGTTCAACGGTGTCCCCGAGAAGATCTGGGTCGGGCGTCGGCGTCTCGATCCCGGAGCGCATGTAGTAAATGAGCGCGTCGAAGACGTAGGCGATGTGCTTGAGCGCAGACACGTCCAGGACCGGCAGGCTGTCCAGGTGCTCGGCGTTGTGGGCGCGCATCAGGGACAGGCAGTACGACAGGAACTCCCGCCGGGATGAATGAGGATCAACTGCTCAAACAAATCGCACAATACTTGAAATGGTGACCTTTCCATGTGATGATGATGCTTGGTTAGGCCAAGAAATAAATGCCTCATGTCCCTCCAACTACGACATGAATGTACAAGATTAACATCGTCTAAAACGTCTTGTAGCGACGTTTCTAAAGCTACCTCTACCCAGAATCTAAAACAGCGAGTGCTGTATGGAAGCTGTGACAATGGGTGTAGATACACGGTGTCCACCGATTCTCGTAGTAAATTGCATAAACGTTATGAAACAAAAGGTTTAAAGATATTTGCTTTTTGTTAATCCTTTAAATCGCCTCGTTAGACACGGCGCGGCGGGGTCTACACAAGAGGAGCGGTGTAGCCAGGTGTTAGACTAAGTCAAGTTTCAAAACGGTCAATGATTCAAGAACCACTTGAGATAGTCTTGCACGCATCCTATGTTTTGGATTGTTGTTGAGATAAGCAATGCCAAAACAGTGATCATCACTAGGTCATCGTTCCGCGTTAAAAAGCCGGTCGAATTTAAAAGTGACGAGAATCGGGGAATGATGCGTCATCGATGCGGTGAGGCACTAACCTTCGCGGTCTCGGACAGCCCGCTGCGTGTCGGTGGTGAAGCCCACAATGCGCGGATTGTTGGTGGCGGCTGCGCCGGAGGCGGCGACGGAGCGGTGCGCGGTGGAGGCGGAGGCGGCAGCTCGGCTCGAGCCGCTAAGCATCGCCTGCGATCCCAGGCCGCTGCTAGAGGAGCCTGTCACACACCAAGCTGGTCACAGTCTAGTCCTAGAGGCACAAGCGCAACACTCAGGCGGGTGGGGCGCAACGGTTACCTGACGGGGCGTGCAGCGGGTGGCCCGGGTGGGTCGGGTCTGATGACTGCGTGAGCGCGGCGCCGAAACGCAGCTGCGCTTCCGTCGAGTCCATCACCGTCAGAAGCCAGTCCCACGTGGGCTTCAGATGATACTCCAAATATACCTACAAAAACAATCATTTGAGTTTCCTTCCTGTAGCTTGTTGCGGCGGCACTGCCGTCACATTTTGCTCCGCGAGAGCTTAGTACGAACCTGCAACTGAATCGACTCCTGGAATGTGATCTCAAGAGTTCGAGGAGGTATCTGATGGCAATCTTGCAGCATGGTGAGCAGGTCGGCGATCTGGCGGACGACGATGCCGAAGGCCCTGGCCAGGCAGGAAGCCGTGGTGGCCATGGTCTGTGGCTCGAGGTGGGTGGCCACCGCCTGCTGGGCGGCCGCGGCGGCCACGGCGCCCGCCGTCGCGGTGCCGCGTCGCAGCGTCGGGTCGATCAGCACCATCGAGCCGCCCCCTGGAACACGCACCCCTTGTTGTCAACGCAGGGCAAACGCACACTCCCGTCATTTCAACCAATTCAGCAGTACTTCAGGCCGTTCAAGGATCTTCAACAGATAGTTTGCAGCCCATCACGCAGGGTACGTACCTCCGCCCCTGACGGTGCTGTCCCGAGTCCTGATGGCCCACTGCATTGATTGGGGCGCCAGGTTGTTGCGTTGGCCGTGAGCGCTGTTGGACCTGTAACGCACAAGTTATCTATTTAGAAATCATTTCCCGGTAAGCCGAAGGAAATTGTTCAAAGAGCGCTCTGTGTGTACTCACGTCCTGCGTTCGAGCAGCTCGTCCCCGAGAGCCATCTCCTCCTGCGTGTCCTGCTCGTCGCTTTCGCCCGCCTCGGACTCCTCCTCCTCCTGCTGGCTGGACTCGGCCGAGTCGTCGTCCGGGTAGAGCAGCAGCGAGGCCATGCCCGTGTCGGAGCCGGTGGTGGCGCCCGTCTGCACGCTCCGCTGCTGCGACGCCGCGTCCTGGTTGCTCTGGTTGTCGTCGCTGTCCGACTCGGTCTCCGCCAGCAGGTCCAGCTCGGTGTCGGACTCGGGGTCCGGCGGGGGGTCGTCCTGGCCGGCGGCGTGCACCGCCTCCACGACCCGGGAGATCTGGTCCAGCATGGCGCGCTCGGCGGTGCGCCGGTCGGCCTCGGCGCTGATCACTTCCCGGAGGAGGACCGGGCTGCGCTGCGGCAGGTCGCGGTCCCGGTCGCGGTCGCGGTCCCGCTCCCGGTCCCGATCGCGCTGCCGGTCGCGCTCGCGCTCGCTCTCCCGATCGGCCTCTACGCCCGGGCCGCGGTCCGGGTTGTCTTCCGCGTCGCTGCCGTTGTCTTCACCGTCTTCCCCTCCAAGGCCTGGAAAAACACGTTATTACACTTTTAGAAAGTAAAATACATATAAAGAATTACTTTCCACAACGACTGGAAAATGCTTCATTTTAGGAGACTTTGGACGAGTTTTTTTCCAATGCGTCGCCCTTTTAATTCCTACGATTAAGAGACGTTAGTTCAAGTTAAGGGGAGCTACTTGAGTTGAGTTCGGTTAAAGAAAGGTTTATTTACTTAACCCACAACCACCCAAAGTACTTAGAGTAAAATTTAGCGTAAGAGAACATGGAGGGATTTTTTTCCATTAAAATACGCAGTTTTAAGCTTTGTGAAAAGCCTAAATGATTAAATTTCGGGTTTCCAGAGGGGTGATATTTTTTAAATTGTGACCATACTGAACTGAAAAGATTCTCTAAAACATTTTTTTCTGTTTGCGAACGGAATCGCTGGGCGGTTGGGGGTTAAGTGAGGTTTACAGTTGGACATAATAGCATCCTTACCATCGCCTCCGTCCGTGTCGTCGAGTTCCATAGCAGCAGCTCTGGCTCTGGCCACACTGGCGGCGACTCCGAGAGTGCGGCCCGCTTCTTCGATGCTCATGACCCCCGAGATGATGGCCGCTTCGTTGGACAGCCTCCCCGCCGCTCCGCTGCCGTTCAGCGCCAGAGGCTCGACGGAGAACAGTTCTTCGGAGCCCTGCAATCACCAAGCAATCGTTAAGACCCGCCCCACTCGGCAGCTCCCTCCCACACCCGGCGAAGCCTTACGTTGATGACGTCGATCGTGGAGTTGGCCAGCGTGAAGGGCGCGGTGGGCCTCACGACTCCCAGCCTGACCGGCGCGATCAGACTGTCGGCGGTCTCGCACAGCTCCTCCACGGCGAACCGGATCAGGGCTTGGAAAACGCGCTTGCACTTCATCAGCGGGAGCGAGATGTGGCAACTTCTGAAAAAAAGATTCGTCAGAGAGACTTTGTCCAGGCTGATAACGAGATCTGATTGGTGGAAAACCTACACGCTCTTCTTGCTGATTTGCGGGGCCATCTCGATGCTGAAGATGACGAAGATCCTCGCAACGGACCTCACGAACCGGCGGGCCACGACTTTCGCTTCCGCCTGCCGGCCGGGTGTCGCTTCGTTTTGTAGTTCGCGGATCAATGTTGTCAGCAGGGTATCAAACATCTGAAAACAATCAGCCAATCAGTGCACACGTTTCGACTAACTTTTATTCCATTTTCGACTTTTTGCTCTCCCCTTGTAGCGACTTAATGGAGTAAAAAATGGCTTTAAATAAAAATAAATACATCATAAAAATTAAAAACAAATGCAACGGAAATACAATGGGTGAAAATCTCAGAATTAGCAAAAATTCACTCGTCGGGAATAACCTTTGGGCCATAAAATTCAGAGAGCAATGGGTTTGTTTTTAGTTTTCCACTTTTAAAAGCTACATGAGATATGAGTGCACTCGATATGTAGGATTACCAATTATCAAGTGAAATCTCACTTATACTACTTTCAGAGGACCAACCAAACATTTTCTTATCTGTATGCATCGTTTGACTGGATATCTAAATATCTACTTAAAATAGGTAACGGGACCCACGAAAAAAGGCGTTAATTGCTGCGAACCCTATTAATTTATAATATTTATTCATAAGACTGGATGGGTCGTAACGCTAAGTTTAGTATCAGTGAGATTATTGCGAATCTTTTGAGATAAATTTGCATTTAAAGCGATCTGATAACGTTAATAAACAAAATCAATGCGGGTTCTACTTACATCCCCGCTGCACTTGACGAGAAGGCAATGTGTGAACTTGTCGAGGAGGGTGGTGCCGCTCTGGTTTCGGAGATAGGCCAGAGAGTCCTCGTAGGAGGACGTGCCAGTGTTCGGGGCGCTGCCCGACTCGCGCACCCCTGACATGATCATGGCCCGGACGGCGGGCCAGTCGTTCAGGAGGCGCTCCAGGGCGCGCCGGCTGAACCTGGGGGGCTCCAGGTCGTGGTCCGGCATGTCCACCTCCACGTCCGACGACGGCGCTTTCCTGGAGTTGGTCGGGGTGCCTCTGGGGCGCGCGGAGTGGAACTGCCGCTGCTCGACCATTTGCCTTCCCACCGTTTGCACCAGGAAAAGTAGAATGTTTTCTCCCCTGTGAAGGCAAAAAGAATCTTCTATGATAGCTATCTATGAACATGAACAACGCGTAGGTTTCATTACTTCTACACAAATCAGACACTCCCAAGCTGTCATTGAGTTTCCCCTGCATGGAAACCGCGAAAGTTAAGGGAGATTTTCATCACAAGAGTTTCTTTAAGGGAATAAACGTAGTCAGACACTCCCAAGCTGTCATTGAGTTTCCCCTCCATGGAAACCGCGAAAGTTACAGGAGATTTTCGTCATGAGTTTCTTTTAAGGAATAAACATAGTCAGACTCTCCCAAGCTGTCATTGAGTTCCCCCTCGATGGAAACCGCGAAAGTTACGGGAGATTTTCATCACAAGAGTTTCTTTAAGTGAATACACGTAGTCACACACTCCCAAGCTGTCATTAAGTTTCCCCTCCATTGAAACCGCAAAAGTTAAGGGAAATTTTCATCACAAGAGTTCCTTTTAGGGAATAAACATAGTCAGACACTCCCAAGCTGTCATTGAGTTTCCCCTCCATGGAAACCACGAAAGTTAAGGGAGATTTTCATCATGAGTTTCTTTTAAGGAATAAACGTAGTTAGACACTCCCAAGCTGTCATTGAGTTTCCCCTCCATGGAAACCACGAAAGTTAAGGGAGATTTTCATCACAAGAGTTTCTTTTAGGAAATAAATAAATAAGTCAGACACTCCCAAGCTGTCATTAAGTTTCCCCTCCATGGAAACCGCGAAAGTTAAGGGAGATTTTCATCACAAGAGTTTCTTTTAGGGAATAAACATCGTCAGACACTCCCAAGCTGTCATTGAGTTCCCCCTCCATGGAAACCGCGAAAGTTAAGGGAGATTTTCATCACAAGAGTTTCTTTAAGGGAATACACGTAGTCAGACACTCCCAAGCTGTCATTGAGTTTCCCCTCCATGGAAACCGCGAAAGTTAAGAGAGATTTTCATCATAAGAGTTTCTTTTAGGGAATAAACATCGTCAGACACTCCCAAGCTGTCATTGAGTTCCCCCTCCATGGAAACCGCGAAAGTTAAGGGAGATTTTCATCATGAGTTTCTTTTAAGGAATAAACGTAGTCAGACACTCCCAAAGCTGTCAATGGATTTCCCCTCCATGGAAACCGCGAAAGTTAAGGGAGATTTTCATCATAAGAGTTTCTTTTAGGGAATAAACATAGACACTCCCAAGCTGTCATTGAGTTTCCCCTCCATGGAAACCGCGAAAGTCAAGGGAGATTTTCATCATCTTAACAATGAAATCGTTCGTAGATACCAAGGGCGAAAGGAATTGCCAGCATCAGTTAAAGGTGAGTTGTCATCAGCGCTTCTCTGATAGCAAATACTCAAAATAAGACATCATGTGCTGGCAACAGGGTAACTAACCTATATACATGCACTGCGAGCATTAGAATCTACACAAAGAGGGGTTGAAGTGTTTTCTTTGTGCAGTGTTCAATTTTTTTGAAATTGTTGATTTTACTAGTCAATTCGAGTGCATTTTGGAATGGGCCTAATATTGTTCAAGCCTTGACGTTCACAAATTTCTCGAAACCTTTGTGAACACATTTCCTCCTTTTTCGTACGATTTTGCTTGTCCCTCTGGCGCAGCCGGAAGCGCCTCATTAAGAAAGCGTTTGATACGAAGTTGCAACATTTTATTCAAAAGATCTCTACATAACAGTGCGTATACGATCCGGATGTTCATTCCGGAAGGTGGCGGGGCTCCGACGGGCGCGGTTGCTCAGCCGATTCCGCGAATATCGCCTTTTTCATTTGCGTTTTCGGGGCGTTCAACCAAATATCGAAGCAACAGGCAACGTTTTTAAAAACTGCCAGTGTCCCTCAATAATACTCAACAGTAATTACTTAAAAATTAAAAAATAGTTTTTTGACCAAAAATAAAAAAAAAAGCTAGGGGGTACCTCTTGCTAATTTTTCGATTTTCAGCCAAAAAAATTATTTTTGAATTTTCAAGTTTGTACGACTGGAATTTATCGGGGGTTACTAAAAGTGATTAAAAACGGCGCCTATTGGTTCGTTATTTCATTGAACGCCCCGAGAACGCAAGTGATGTAAACTGCGATTTTCGCCCAATGAACTGAACAAACTTTTCAGTCGGAACTATGCAATCTACGATGAAATGACGAAGCAACAGGGACGTTTGAAATGACTTTTTACGTCCCTCGATCATTTTCAATCATTATAACTTTGAAATTCAAAAATTTTGATTTTTTTAGAATATACCTAGCTTTTTTTAAATTTTGGTCAACATTTTTTTTTTAATTTTACGGTTATTACGGTTTGAATTTGTCGAAAGATCCTAAAAATATTAAAAAAGTTGCCAATTGCGTCAATTTGATTGCACGCCTCGAAAATGCGAATGAAATGAGCGATTATCGCCGAATCAACTGAGCAAGGGTTCCTGTCAGGACGCCGGCACCTCCTGGGATAAACGATTTGAATCATATACGCAGTGTTAACAAAGGTCAATCAAAATATTGAACACTTTGCGTTTCGTATCAAAGGAAAAGGCTTAAAGAGAGCTGCTCATTGATCAGCACAAAACGAAAATCACACTTGAGAAAAGACAGCGATATTGAAGCACAAATAGTTTCCTACATTCGTACTCAAGAGCTGGTTGTACAAACCCTTGCCTTCTTTGCACACGGTTCAATTATTACAAAATGTTAGCCAATCTTGAAATGTTCGTTTCTCCTATCAAATCAAAATCGAATCCCACATCTTTCTTTCGATTGTTGCAGGTTTCCCTTGTTTCTGAGGTTGGGTAACGTACCTTGCATTGGGCAGTTCCACGAGCTGCGTCTCCGTGACCAGGCGACACAGCAAGTTGAACCTGGCGTCCTGCTGGCCCGCCACCAGCGCCTTGCACTTGCACTTCTCCCAGCAGTCGCAGTAGGCCGTCGGCGAGGTGTGCTTCAGCTTGCAGTCGTGGCCCTTGTGGCAGACGCGCGCGCACTCCGTGCAGCAGCACAGCGAGCCGGTCAGGCCGCACGTGCGGCACTCGAAGATGTCCTGGTTGATGTGCTCGGCTCCTGTCCACGTGAAGCTGCACGTGTCGTTGCAGCACACCACGTGCAGGGGGTTGCTATCACAGTGCGATCCTGCCGGGTAGATCATCTCGGTGTGGAAGCTCTTCCGCGAGTTGTCCCGGCCGCGGGCCGCCTTGGGCCTGTCCTTGCGCTCCGCGCCCGCGTCGCCGCCGTCCTTGTCGGCCTCCACGCCGTCGTCCGCCGCCGCCCGCTGCTCCGCCCTCTCGTTGGCGAGCCGCGAAGCCACGCCGTGGATGGTCGTCAGCAGGACGAGCGCGGCAGGGTAGGCCCGTGACGTCACCGCTAACATAAACGGCGTCTGGCCAGTTGCGTCCCTGAACGACACAGCCCACAGTAAATAAACAGAACCAAACACAGAAACCCCAATTCACGCTGCGCACAGAAAAATATAAAAAAGTCCTCATTTAAGGATATTCCCTCGTGGAAAACTAATAAACTTCACATGGAACTGTTAAATGCATGTTAAGAATAATCTAGAGCTTAGAATCTCTTTAGGACAGACTAACATACGGGTCCAATATTCATCTACCATTACATCTGTTGATTTCGAAATTTCAAAAAAAAAATACAGTTGCTGATTTTACTTTTTTTTTACGAAAAATGCGTATTCTTATGAAGTTTTCCTCGCATTTCTCTTAAATTAAACGGTAAATTTCAATTCTCTGAGCTCAAAAGTTTTGAAATGGGGTTTAAACTGAATGAAATATTTTTTTAATCTCTTGTCTTCAATTCTCAATTCCTCGATTACGCTCTTTCTTTAATGAGATCTCCATATATCACAATGTATTCTATGTCACTTTTGCCAAGCTCAAACTCGGAAACCAGATGTTGAAACTTGTTTTACTTTGACAACTATGCGAGGATGTATGATAGCTACAAACTATATCGATTTCAGCTTTTTATCTTCATTTTGTCACCGCGGATTAATATCCTTAAATATTGACTAGCTTTTAAGAGAACTTCATGAAACAAAGAAAGCCAAGACTGGACGGTGGCTAGAATCTTACTTTGCACCGAGCAGTTCGTGGAGGTGTGGTTGGAGCGCCCGGCAGTCGCACATGAGGCGCAGCGCCTGCAGCGCCGCCGAGCGTCGCTCTTGCGGGTTGAGCAGCGCGCTGCCTGAACTTCCGCTGCTGCCCGCCAATCCGAGGGCCGCCCCGACGCCGCTGGCGGAACTTCCGCGTCCCAGCGCACCGGCGCTCCCTGAACCCATCAGGCTGTCTTCGTCACCGGAACCGGCCGCGTCGAAGGCTTCTGGATGCCACGATAGCGCCGGGATGTGCTCATCTGCTGCGCTCTGCCCGACTGAACAACGCATTCCAATCGGAAACGTGGTGAAAAAGCAATAAAAGCAAGGTTAAGGAAATGGGTGTTGCTATTGACCCGACATGCATTAATAAAGGGAGACTTGAACGCACGGAACCTAACCTAATATATTTTAAATGAGAGGTGACTTGAACGCATGGAACCCTGCCTAATACATTGTAAATGGGGCAGTCGGGTCAATAGACTAAGAAATTAATTTTACAACGTTTCCCGCTTTTAAAATAATACTTTACTTATAGAGACCGCATATCTTTATTTTTCATACGAGAAGCAACAAGAAAACAGCGGAAAACAATTGTGCGTGTACAGGTAAAGGACAAGAAAATCGCGAATTGAAGGAGTATTTTCGGTATGAAAGAAACCATAACGGATGTAGAAGTAAAACTGTTTAAAATACGCATTAACTGACTTTCCACGAGGATTAAGATTACGCGTTGGTTATTTGCACGGCAGACAAATATTACTCACTTTGATTGGCTAATTCCGAGTTGGTCGCTTGGGTAGCTCTCCTCATCATCTCTCTCAGACTCATAGGGGAGTTGGTGAGGCTCATCGACTCCATGCAGACGCCGGGGCCCGCCGACGAGCCGCTGCTTCCGGCGGGGCCCGAAGCGGCGTTGCCGCCGCTTGCGGCCGGGCCGCCGGAGCTGGCGATGCCGCTAGATGGCGCGCTGCTGCCGGACGAGTCGGACAGGACGTCTTTGTTGGACGTCGGGGCGCACTGCGAGACGCACGCGTGGAAGATGTTGCGGTTGCCGTCGCAGCGCTCCTGCAGAATGCTGCTCACCATGGATGATCTGCGAACACACACCGAGCGTCAAGAATCCGCCATCCCAACGGTCAGGACTGATCAAAGACTGAAGGTAAAAGTTTCATAAAAAGCAAACCATCCCTATATTTTTTCCCAGTTTCTCACACAACTAAGGACTTCAGCTTCTCTTTCATCAGTCAGGACAATCCAGAACAGTCCCAGAAAGGGTACACTTTCTGCATGTAGTTGACTTACCTTCCTTCGGGATCCAGGGCACTGAGGACATGTTTAACGCCCTCCAAATCGCAGCGAAGCACCTTCGACATGAGCGTGGGCGAGTCGAGGGCAAGCACCAACAGAGCAGCCTGGTTCTTCAGATTTGAGGTCGGAGCGACGGACGCCAGCGCGTGGATGCCCGTGCCGATGCACCGAACCTGCAACCACAAAGTCAGTCAACTCTTTCGGGACAACCTAACTTCGCAAGATCTTAACGATACATACAGGAGGCAAATCTAGCCAATGAGGATCCCGGATGGCATTGACGCAGTCCTTGGCGAGAGGGCAAATTGCGCTGTTGCCGTCTCGCAATATCAGCACACTGTGAGAACTGTCCCCCGTGCTTGTCAGGCTCACTGCCTTGCTGTCCAGTCCAAGGAACGCTGCGGTGTCCGTAGGGAACGGGCTATCCTGTAATGAGAAACGAAAGTTGTGAAGAAATTATTCGTATAATTTATCTGAAAAAGCAAAAAGCTAAAAATAATAGTTTAGGAAAACAAGTAGAGATTCCAAGCAACGCACAGATTAAGATAGTGCGAATACGACGGACAGAAAATTATGTCTTTGGTTGGCATGAAATATTAATAAAGGAACGCGAGCCACGACCAATTCTTAAATGAACCTAAAACATGAATACTAAGCTTCGTCTAAGAACGCAAAAGATGCTTAACATTGTACTCTCAAACAATATTTTTTTAAAAAATCAGCAAAGATTATTTCGTAAAATAGTATGTATACTAATTTTCAATCACTCTCCATCGAGTGCCAAGTTACTACAATACTAATTAATCCTTCTAAGCAGGTAAGAAATAAAAAACTTGGTAGACAAACCTGTGTACGGCCGGTGCTGACGTTGTAAACGACATAGCTGAGTTTGGAGCCGTTCTTGACGATGGCATGGATTCCTCGGCCGTCCACGGCGACCGTGAGGATCTGGCCACTGTTGTCGGGGATGTTGACTCTGCGCGGCGTCCGCTGGAAGCAGTCCGGCGCTCGCGACGTGCTCGTCGACTTCATCACCTAACATAAACCGACCGACCACTCATTTTCAAAGATTTCATTTCCCACCCGACGAAAAGTGGAACACGACAAGAGGAATACTCTCCCCTATTTACAGGGTGTTTTGCTTTGTACGTACTTGCAAGTCGTCCTTCCTCATAAGGCGGCACTCCTGCAGAAGGCTCATCATGTCGTCCGGCGTGGAGGCCGCGTCTTTCGAGTCTTTGTTGCTGCTCCCGCAGACGTCTTTGGACGCGTGGAAGCGCACCGCGGCGTACGCGCCGTCCACCTTCAGCACTCGCCCGATCGGAACGCTCTTCACATCCTCCACGAAGATCACGTCCTATCAACAAATACGCAACTTATTTTATCCGATTTCATCTTTGACAATGATCTTGCTAAACATAGGTCTTCGTCAAGCAACCTAACGAAGTACCAGACCAGACCGCCTGGCAACTCACTCACCTTAAGCGGCCACTCCTCCTCGTCCTTCTTCTCGGCGTCCTCCCCTTTGGGCGCCGGCCGCTTCTGGCGCTTCATGCTGGACGTGCTGCTGGGGGTGTCGGAGCAGGTGCTGGAGGCCGGCGACGGCGGCGGCGGCATGTCCAGGCGGTCCGCCGTCTCCTTGTGGTGGTTGCTCTTGCTCGCCGAGCCGCAGCTGGGGCCCGCCCCGCCGGCCACGTTGTTGGCGCCGCTCGACGCGTCGCGCGAGCGCCCGTGCAGCTGCTCCAGTGTCACCCCGCTCTGGCTGCCCCCGCCCGTCGAGTTGGGCACCAGCTTGAACCGGCACGTGTCCGTCAGGTTCCACGCCGAGTTCAACAGCTGACCCACTTTCGGGACTCCGTTCGAGATCGTGAAACCTGGGAACATGAACGTCGTTGCATGTTTACGTTTCGTCTATGAGTGATGCATAAGTTTTCAATGATGCCCAGTAAGTCTGCTAAATGACGTCAGTCCAAAAAAATTATGACCGGTTTTGCATTATCGCAAAAGTGGGAGCTCCATTTCAAAAAAGACGTAGAGTTGGACTTACCTATAGCACCCGCTTGATACATCGGGCTGACTTTCATGCAAACTTGGCTGCCGCAGGTTATGTCCGCCGAGAAGGCCGTCGAAGGGCGGTGTTTACGCGTTTTGGCTCGATACTTTTCCCACAGTCGTTTTCGTTGGGCGAAAGGCAAGATTCCCCACCAGTACAAAGCGCCGCTGGCAAGTTGAGCGACTGGAAACGGAAACAAAAAGTGAGCATTCGAGAACCAACAACCTGATATTCCACACTTCACTAAAAATTTGAGAGGTTTTGTTTCCAACCACCTAAGTTTATTTCTCCGCTCGGCGGAGCAACAGTACAACACAAGAGGTGGAAATTTCAAACTTTGAAGTTTATTGAAGAGATTTGGCTGTACCTGTGAAGAGCGTGCAAGTATGCAACGCCACGATGTTATCGACTTGGAATTCGGTGAAGCTCTGCGCCGGATGCTCGAGTCGCCCTGCGGCGTGTTGCAGAAGCTCGTCCAGCCAGGTCGCTACTCTCCCAGTTTCGGTTGCGACTGAGCAGCGGATTTGCGATGCCGAGATGAGAGTGATCCTCTCGTTAAGGAGACCTAGAGGAATCGTCTTTGGGTGGTGCGAAGCAGGGTTCTGCAAACAAGCAATTCGTCAGTGCTCTGGCGGCGAAAGCCTGTTTAGATAACTCCACCTACACGGCTGCTTATCGTTCACCCTCGAATTGAAATTTTAAACCAGGATGGACCGACCAAATGAGGTAGATTATTCCGCCTTTGAAAATGACAGAGTACCAAGGAAACTACAAATTTGCATATTTGCGTTTGAGCTAACATATCTTTACCTCTGGGTGTCGATAGGGTTCCGGATCGAGCCACCGCCACTGGTAGATCTGGCCGGTGGACGACAGCGCAATCAGCTCGCTGTGGAGTCCCACGATGTTGACGAACTTTGGCAGGGGCTCTCCCGGATTCCTGTCCGGCCAGAATTCGAGCTCGTCCGATATCCAGAGGGGGCTCTGCTGCGCGTACTCTTTCTTCTTGCTCTCCTGGTCCCGGTCGTAGCTGGTGTCCCTGAGCGCCGACTCGAGCCAGCGCCGCGGCCCCAGGTACTGGCGGTCCCTCCACCTCGAGAAGCTGTCCCGGTCCCTGTCCCGCTCGCCGTCGCGATCCCGGTCCGACGTCGACGTCGTCAAGCGCCGGCTCCCGCTCGAGCCACCTCGACTGTGCAAAACATGGTTACACTCAGGGCTGCCACTCCTTCAAACTAAAACGCGGCAACAGCCTAGACCGCGACTACGCAATGCCAATAGCAACTTACTTCCTCATGGCAGAGTATCCGATCATGTCTTCGGGGAACATAGCATCCGCGTCGATGAGGAGAGACGAGTGGTCCGTGTGGAAGCCGCCGTCCAGGAGCGACATGAGGTCTTCGGGGACGTACGTATCCTGAGCGTCGTCGCCATCGTCGGCTTCTTCGTCGTCACGTGACAGAAGGTTGTTCACTGCCAGGTTCAGATCTAAGTTGGTCCGCTGTAACCAAAGTAAGTGTTCACTCACTGTTCCAACAAATTATGAATAAGCACCGTCACCTCAAACTTAAAGTCTGATGAGTGATAGAAGACTAGTGTTTGAAGCTTCAAGTGACAAGAGGCGGGAAATGCTGCCTTTCAGATTTACTATATTCGAAGATCAAACGTGGGTAGGCCTACCTGTAATTCTCTGATGATGACGTTGCGGCTCTTGCCTTGCAGGACGCCGTGCGCCTGAAGAACCAGGTCCTCGGGGACGTAGGGCACGAGGGGCCGGGTGCCGGGCGGGGCGGCGCTGGCCGAGCCGCTGTTGATGATGACGCCGGCGGAGCTGCGGGCGCCCGCCGCGCTGCGCAGCGCCCCGCTGGACCGCATGATGCGGGCCCGCGTCCGCGTGATCTGCCGGCCCGCCCCGCCGCCACCACCTCCTCCGCCAGGACGGCTGCGCACACAAAAGCAACGTGCCAAACACTCGACACTCCCCAACTATCCACTCCAACACAAAACATATTATGCTTAAGAATGCCTTCAAATGTTCTGAATGGAAAAAAATATTTCAGTTCTAAAATTTGGCTGGTATATCTACAGAACATTTTTTTTGCATAATTTATTTCGTTTTTGCTTATTATAAGCTGCCCTGTGATGTATACTAAGTATAAATTTATATCATGCCCTGTTTGGGCTTGTCCCATTTGGACGCAAGAAAATACTAATAATAAAAAACATTCATTGAAACCATTTTGGAGACTAAAAGGGATTCCGAGCTTATTGTGAAAATAATTTATATGGCATGTCCAAATGTTAACACTGAAAATCAATGATCTGGCAAACATGAGAATGAACAATAACTCATACATTTTAACAGTAAATATGTTCACTGTAAAACAACCATAGCGGGGAAAACTGCTTCAAATGAAGTTGCAGAGAGCAAAAACATTTCAAAAAGTTCTGCGAGACACTGTAGTTACTTACTTTTTTTTCTGATCATTGGGATCATTTTTGCTGAGATCGAGTCTGTCTGAAATTATGGAAAACGAAACTCTGCAGACACGACCATCTTCAAGCAGTAGAGCCAGATGGGAAGGACCCACTACTATCTGCTTGACTGGAACCTTTAGGTTGCAGAGGGCAGCCGGATTTGTGTAGCCAAATCTGTTTAGCTTGTCTGACACCTCTTTTAACCTGGGAAACAAAGATGTATAAATATTGTTGGTCAAAAATAGTATGGTAAGCTTCTTGACCTGTTCTGTTTGCAGTAGCTATTCAGCAAGTTCAAAGCAAATGGCTAACTACACAGTAGTGAAGAGACCAAAATTGATGCACTTCTTTCAACAGAGGTCTTGAAATGGTGCAAGTAAATCTTGCTTTAGACCTCTCTAGGCGTTGTCAATTCAAAAAATTATATTAAAAAAAATTATGTTCATCCCAACCAAACAAAACAACTACACTTCATACAGAAGAGCCAATAAAAATGTCTTTTATTACATCCCATGAAACAATTATGCCACTGATAAAAAATCTAGTTGCCAAATTTCAAAGCAAGAAATTAATTAGCACTGAGGCTAGAAACAAAATATCCCAACTTAGATCATTGCAGTCTAGGTATTACAATAAGTTAGGCTCATTTTATGAGTGTTACCTATTATTAAAGATCGACCACTTTCACAGGAAGCCCATCTGAGCTTTTTTATACTGAACAGAATAAATGACAAATATTACAGCACAATATTCATATACTAATTCAGAGCCCACAGGGCATGATGATAACAGACAATAATAATGATACTCAGTTAGAGGTGATGATAAATGCAGGAATATAATTAAAGTGCTGAGTCTATTACACCTTATTTATCTTTTACAATGAATCTCTAAGGTATCTTAACACAAAAAATGCAACAGCTCCAAATTTAACACATGAAAGG
>Ga0058701_10001113_pt1 | contig 18681 bp, 20 predicted proteins | sample AgamicOrMae_FD_97039 | JGI IMG/M metagenome (GOLD analysis project Ga0058701, IMG submission 97039) | Agave microbial communities from Guanajuato, Mexico - Or.Ma.e | ecosystem: Host-associated > Plants > Phyllosphere > Phylloplane/Leaf | place: Guanajuato, Mexico | collected 2012-06-04
CGGTTCAGCGCGCTGAACCGCGCGGGGCCGCCGGAGAGCGCGAGTAGGATCAGCGTCGACCACTTGTCCCCGAGCCGGTCGAGCACGTCGCGCACGGGGCAGCCGGCAGGATCGAAGTGAAGCACCTGCCACGACGCGAACTTAGCAGCGAGCTCGTCCCGGGCGCCCTCCGCGGCGGTTCCCTCGGCCTCACCTTGTTCCAAGAAACTGCCTCCTTCACCACCCACTTGGTCTCATCTAGTTCCCTTGTCTCTCGATAGAAGCAAGAGGAACCAACCTATGAGTTCAAATCATCCGACCCGCCTGTTCGTGACGGGCGCTACGGGGCAGCTCGGCCGGCTCGTCGTCGAAGCGTTGCTCCGGACGGTGCCGCCCGGCCGGATCGTGGCAGGCGTGCGCGACCCTGCGAGCGAAACTGCGCGGCGGATCGCCGACCTCGGCGTCGAGCTTCGGATCGCGGATTACGGGCGCCCCGAGACCCTCGACGCCGCCTTCCAGGGGATCGGCCGGCTTCTCATGATCTCATCGAGCGAGATCGGGCAGCGGGTCGCCCAGCATCGCAACGTGATCGAGGCGGCCAAGCGCGCTGGGATCGCCTCGGTTGCCTACACGAGCCTCCTCCATGCCGACACCACGCCGCTCGCCCTCGGCGAGGAGCATCGCCGCACGGAGGCGCTGCTGCGCGCGTCCGGCCTGCCGTTCACGATCCTGCGCAACGGCTGGTACACGGAGAACTACACCGCCTCGATCCCGGCCGCCCTCGCTCACGGCGCCCTGCTCGGCTGCGCAGGCGACGGACGCATCGCCTCGGCTGCCCGCGCGGACTACGCCGACGCGGCGGCCGCCGTGCTGACCGGAGCCGACGCATCCGGCGCGATCCACGAGCTTGCCGGTGACGAGGCCTACACCCTCGCCGAGTTCGCCGCCGCCGTCGCCGAGCTGTCGGGGCGGCCCGTCGCGTACCGGGACCTGACGGAGGCTGCGTTCAAGGACGCGCTGATCGGGGCGGGACTTCCGGATGCCTTCGCAGGCCTCCTCTCGAATTCCGACGCGGGCGCGGCGAAGGGCGCCCTCTACGACGGCGGCCGAACCCTCGCCGCGCTGATCGGCCGGCCGACGACGCCCTGGCGCGTCACCATCAAGCAGGCCCTGCGGAGCTGAGCCGGGCGAAGGCGATTCAGGTCCCTGCTTCCTGTACGCGCAGGTCGGAAACGCTATATTGCGATGCGAGAGCGGCCGGCGCCTGCCGGCCGCGGAGACAGGCATGCCCCGCACCCTCATCGCTCCCTCGATCCTCTCGGCCGACTTCGCCCGGCTCGGCGAGGAGGTGCGTGCCGTGGACGCGGCGGGGGGCGACTGGATCCATCTCGACGTGATGGACGGGCACTTCGTCCCGAACCTCACCTTCGGCCCGCCCGTGGTGAAGGCCCTGCGGCGCTTCACGGACAAGCCCTTCGACGTCCGCCTGATGATCGCCCCGGCCGACCCCTACCTCGCCGCCTTCGCGGAGGCCGGCGCCGACACCATCACGGTCCATGTCGAGGCCGGCCCCCACGCCCACCGCTCGCTCCAGACGATCCGGGGGCTCGGCAAGCGGGCGGGGCTCGCCCTCAACCCCGGGACGCCGGCCGCCATGGTCGAGCCGCTGATCGACATGGTCGATCTCGTGCTGGTGATGACCGTGAACCCCGGCTTCGGCGGCCAGAGCTTCCTCGACAGCGCGCTGGAGACCGTCTCCCGCGTGCGGGCGATGACGGCGGGCCGCGACATCGACATCGAGGTCGACGGCGGCATCGGCCCGGAAACGGTCGGCCGTGCGGCGGCGGCGGGCGCCAACGCGTTCGTGGCCGGCAACGCCGTGTTCAAGGACGGACCCGAGCGCTACGCCGCCCGCATCGATGCGATCCGCGACGCGGCGGATCGAGCTTCCGGCAGGACGCTCGCGTGCTGAGGGCGCTGATCTTCGACGTCGACGGCACGCTCGCCGAGACCGAGGACCTGCACCGCCGGGCCTTCAACCGGGCCTTCGCGCAGCTGGGCTTGCCCTGGCACTGGGAGCCGGCCCTCTACGCCGATCTGCTCAAGGTGATGGGCGGCAAGGAGCGGCTCGCCCACTACATCGAGATGGCCCATCCCGGGGAGGCCGCCGATCTCCTGGCGCGGCTGCCGGAGATCCACGACCTCAAGACGCAGTTCTACGGTGCGCTCGTCGCCGACGGCGCGCTGCCGCTGCGCCCCGGCGTCGCCCGGCTGATCGCCGAGGCGCGCTCGGCGGGCGTGAAGCTCGCGGTCGCCACCACCACCACCCGCCCGAACGTCGACGCGCTCGTCGCCGCCAACTTCGCCCCGGGCGAGCGGCCCTTCGACGTGATCGCCGCCGGCGACGAGGCCGCCCGCAAGAAGCCCGCGCCCGACGTGTTCCTCCTCGCCCTGGAGCGCCTCGGCGTCGCGGCGGAAGATGCCGTGGCCTTCGAGGATTCAGCCGCCGGCATCCGCTCGGCGCTCGACGCGGGCCTGCCGGTCCTCGCCACCCGCAGCCGCTACACGGAAGGGCACCGGCTCGACGGGGCCTTCTCCGCCGTCTCGGACCTCGGGGAGCCGGGCGCCCCGCACCGGCACCTCGCCGGCCGCGCCTGGCCCGGCGGGATCGTCACCCTCGAGGCGCTGCGCGCCTGGCACGGACCGGCCCGCAGCGCCGCCTGAGATCGCGCGGCGGCGCCTCGCAGCCGCCCTTTGCCGGCCTCGGGAACAGGAGCGCGCCTCCGGCCAGGCCGAGGAGGAGCGCGAGCAGGCTGCGTCCGGGTCTCATCTCCTCACAACGCGTGGGCGCGGCGCAGGGCTCCCCGCGTTGCCTCCGCGGGGCGGGCGCGCCTATAAACCGGTCCTCTCCCGACGCGCGGCGCCGGGGCGGCCTTCACGCCCCGCGACCGGACACTCAGCGGTTCCCATGGCCGGCCATTCCCAGTTCAAGAACATCATGCACCGCAAGGGGCGGGTGGATGCCGTCCGCTCGAAGCTCTTCGGCAAGCTCGCCCGCGAGATCACGGTCGCGGCCAAGCTCGGCACGCCGGACCCCGCCATGAACCCGCGCCTGCGCGCGGCGGTGCTCGCGGCCCGCGCCGAGAACATGCCCAAGGACAACATCGAGCGGGCGATCAAGAAGGCGGCCGGCGGCGAGGGCGAGAACTACGAGGAGATCCGCTACGAGGGCTACGGTCCCGGCGGGGCAGCGCTCATCGTCGAGGCGCAGACCGACAACCGCAACCGCACCGCCTCCGACGTGCGCTCGGCCTTCACCAAGTCCGGCGGCAGCCTCGCCGAGACCGGGGCCGTCGCCTTCATGTTCGACCGGGTCGGCGTCGTGGCCTTCCCGGCCTCCGTGGCGGACGCCGACACCATGCTGGAGGCGGCGATCGAGGCCGGCGCCGACGACGTGCGCTCCGACGAGGACGGCCACGAGGTCACCTGCGCCCAGGATTCCTACGGCGAGGTCTCGAAGGCGCTGGAGGCCCGCTTCGGCGAGCCGACCCGCACCGCCCTGATCTGGAAGGCGCAGAACACCGTCGACGTCGACGACGAGACCGGCGAGAAGCTGATGCGCCTCGTCGAGGTCATCGAGGATCAGGACGACGTGCAGAACGTCTACGTCAACTTCGCCCTCTCCGAGGCGCTGATCGCCAAGCTCCAGGGCTGAGGCCGCGCGGCGCGATGGGACGGATCACGGCATGAGCGAGACCGTCCGCATCCTCGGCATCGATCCGGGCCTGCGCCGCACCGGCTGGGGCATCATCACGGCGACGGGCACCAAGCTCTCCTACGGGGATTGCGGCGTCGTCACCTCCGACGGCGACCTGCCGCTCGCGCTGCGCCTGCGCGAGCTCTACGAGGGCATCGGCCGGGTGGTCGCCGCGACGAAGCCCGACGAGGTCTCCGTCGAGGAGACCTTCGTCAACAAGGACGCGCAGGCGACGCTGAAGCTCGGCCACGCCCGCGCTGTGGCGCTCCTGGTGCCGGCGCTCGCCGGCATCCCGGTGTCGGAATACTCGGCGAACCTCATCAAGAAGACCGTCGCCGGCTCCGGCCACGCCGAGAAGGTCCAGATCCAGGCGATGGTGAGGTTCCTGCTGCCGAAGGCCGAGTTCAAGCTCGCCGATGCGGCCGACGCGCTGGCCATCGCCATCACCCACGCGAGCCACCGCGGCGCCCACGCGCTCGCCAAGGCGCACGCGCCGGCCGCGCTCTCCGGGCCGGCGGCGGCGCGGATCGCCGCCGCGCTGGCCAGGGGCTGAGACCCCCTACTCGGCCGCCTTGAACTCGCCCTCGAGGCGCAGCGTCACCTCGTCGCCGAGGATCGGCAGGAAGGCGTTGATCCCGAAGTCCGAGCGCTTGATCACCGTGCGACCATCGAAGCCGACCGTGTACTTCTTGTCGGTCGGCGCGATGCCGGCCTGGTTGAAGGTGGCGTCGATGGCGATCGGCTTCGTCACGCCCTTCAGGGTCAGGTCGCCGAGGATGCGCGCCGTCGTCGGGCTGGTCGGCTCGACGGAGGTCGTGGTGAAGGTGGCGGTCGGGAACTTCGCCGTGTCGAAGAAGTCCGGCGTCTTGACGTGCTGGTTGAGCCGGTCGTTGAGGCCGTTGACGCTGTCCGTCCTAACCGTGACCGTGACGCGGCTCTTCCCCGGCTCCTTCGGATCGAGGGTGGCCTTCGCCTCCACGTCGGTGATCTGCCCGTAATAGGTCGAGAAGCCGAGATGGTTAAGCGACCAGGTGATCTTGCCGTGGGCGGGATCGAGCACGTAGGCGCCGGGCCGCACCTGCGTCGGGTCGGCGCTAGGCGCGGGTGGCGCGTCCTGCTGCGCGAGGACCGGCGCGGCCGAGAGGGCCAGGGAAGCGGTGAGAGCGGCAAGCAGGGTCCGGCGCATCGTCTCGGTGGGTCTCCGTTGCGGGCCTCCCGTCTTTCATGAAGCGGCGCTGCCCTCAAGCCGTGGCGCGGGACGCCACCGGACTGTAGGGCTGGCGCGGCGGCCGCCTCGGGCGTGCGGCGGCGGGGACTCCAGCGGATGATCGGCAAACTGAAGGGCGTGGTCGATTCCTACGGCGAGGACTTCGTAATCCTCGACGTCCACGGCGTCGGCTACCTCGTGCACTGCTCGGCCCGCACCCTTCAGCGTCTGCCCCAGCCGGGCGAGGCGGCGGAACTCGCCATCGAGACGCATGTCCGCGAGGACATGATCCGCCTCTACGGCTTCCGCTCCGATGCGGAGCGGGAGTGGTTCCGCCTGCTCCAGACCGTGCAGGGCGTCGGCACGCGGGTGGCGCTCGGCGTGCTCTCGGTGCTGGAGCCCGGGGCGCTCGCCACCGCCATCGCCACCGGCGACAAGGGCGGCATCGCCCGGGCGCCCGGCGTCGGCCCCCGCCTCGCCGCCCGGCTCGTCGCGGAGCTGAAGGACAAGGCGCCCGCCTTCGCGCCCATCGATCCCGCGCTCATCGCGCTGACCGGGGCCGTGGAGGAACGCACCGCGCCCCAGCCCGTCGCCGACGCGATCTCGGCGCTCGTCAATCTCGGCTATCCCCAGATCCAGGCCTCGGCCGCCATCGCCGCGGCGCTGAGGGAGGCCGGCGAGGGTGCGGAAACGAAGACGCTCATCAAGCTCGGCCTGCGCGAGCTCGCCCGATAGGGCGCGACCGGATCGCGCACGTTGGAATCGCCCCCTTGACCCGGAGCGCGCACGATGTCATCTGCCCTCCGCGCGCTAAGAGCTTGAAAAACCTCTACTTTTCAAGAGTTCTAAACTGGCGCGCACGCCGATGGCAATGGGAATGTTCCGCACGCTCGGTGCGGAAGGCCGGGGACCGGGTCGCGCATGATCGTCTGCTCCTGCAACGTGCTGTCGGACGGCGCGGTTCGCGGCTGCCTCGTCGACGGACCCGGCTGTCCCCGCACCCCCGCGCAGGTCTATGCCTGCCTCGGCTGCAGCCCGAAGTGCGGACGCTGCGCCCGCACCATCCGCTCGATCATGCGCAACGCCCTCGAGGAAGCGGCGGCGACGTCCGCCCATGCGTGCGCGACGGGTTGCCACAGCCCGTGTAGTTTGGTTCAATTCCAAACTACGGCCGAGGAGATGGCAGCCTGAACGCGTGAGTCGCCGCGCTCTCTCCCGGACCGTCACGGACGATCTGAACGGAGAGCATGGGAATGAAGGGCGACACCAAGGTCATCGAGTATCTCAACCGTGGCCTGCGCAGCGAGCTGACCGCCGTCAGCCAGTACTGGCTGCATTTCCGCATGCTCAACGACTGGGGCTACATCGACCTCGCTAAGACCTGGCGCAAGGAGTCGATCGAGGAGATGAACCACGCCGACAAGTTCATCGACCGGATCCTGTTCCTCGAAGGCTTCCCGAACCTCCAGGAGCTCGACCCGCTGCGCATCGGCCAGAACGTGCAGGAGATCATCGAGTCCGACCTCGCCGCCGAGAACGAGGCCCGCGCCCTCTACCTGGAGGCGGCGCAGTACTGCGAGTCGATCAACGACCGCGTCTCGAAGAACCTCTTCGAGCACCTCGCCGAGGACGAGGAGGGCCATATCGACTTCCTCGAGACGCAGCTCGAGCTGATCAGCCAGGTCGGCCTGCAGCTCTACGCCCAGTGCCATATCGGCGGCCTGGAGAAGATCGAGCCCGAGGCCAACTGAGGCCGCGGCGCCGGAGCGAACCCCGCTCCGGCGCGGCAGCGGGATGACCGGGCGCCGTGCCGGCCCGAGGCAGCGCTCACGGCTCCGGCGGCCTCGAACCGCCGCTTAGACATCCCTGCTGGGGCGGGCTAGGAGGGGCGCTCCGCCTCTCGAGCCCGCCGAGCCAGCCCGCCACTTGAGCAAGCCGAAATCCCTTCTCAACCCGGAGAGCCGGCCCGACGACGTCGACCAGTCGATCCGGCCGCTGAACCTGTCCGAGTTCATCGGGCAGAAGGCCGCCCGCGCCAACATGCGCATCTTCATCGAGGCGGCGAAGAAGACCGGCGATGCCCTCGACCACGTGCTGTTCGTCGGCCCCCCCGGCCTCGGCAAGACGACGCTCGCGCAGATCGTCGCCCGGGAGCTCGGCGTGAACTTCCGCTCGACCTCGGGGCCGGTGATCGCCAAGGCGGGCGACCTCGCCGCGCAGCTCACCAACCTCGAAGAGCGCGATGTGCTCTTCATCGACGAGATCCACCGCCTCAACCCGGCGGTGGAGGAGATCCTCTATCCGGCGATGGAGGACTACCAGCTCGACCTCATCATCGGCGAGGGGCCGGCGGCGCGCTCGGTGAAGATCGAGCTGCCGAAGTTCACGCTGGTCGGTGCCACAACCCGGGCGGGGCTTCTCACGACGCCGCTGCGCGACCGCTTCGGCATCCCCATCCGGCTCGAGTTCTACGACGTGGACGAGTTGCGCCTCATCGTCAGCCGAGGGGCGCGCGTCCTCGGCATCGGCATGTCGGAGGAAGGCGCCGACGAGATCGCGCGGCGCGCCCGTGGGACACCCCGCATCGCCGGGCGTCTGCTGCGTCGGGTGCGCGACTTCGCCATCGTCGAGGACGCACCGACCGTGACGCGTGCGGTGGCCGACCGGGCGCTCCAGCTCCTCGACGTCGACCCGGCCGGGCTCGACGTGATGGACCGCAAGTACCTGACGCTGATCGCCGCCTCCTTCGGCGGCGGCCCCGTCGGCATCGAGACCATCGCCGCCGCGCTCTCCGAGCCGCGCGACGCCATCGAAGACATCATCGAGCCCTATCTGATCCAGAAGGGCTTCGTGCAGCGCACCCCCCGTGGGCGCATCCTCACGCCCCATGCCTTCCGCCACATGGGCTTCGCCGAGCCCGCCCGCGATCCGAGCGTGCAGTTCGGGCTGTTCTCAGGCGCCGACGAGCCGGACGCCTGAGCCCGTGGACACCGCCCACACCCTCCCCGTGCGCGTCTACTACGAGGACACCGACTTCTCGGGCTTCGTCTATCATGCGAGCTACCTGCGCTTCATGGAGCGGGGCCGCACGGAGCTGCTGCGGGGGCTCGCCGGCGACCAGTCGGACCTGCACCGGGAGGCGGGCGGGCTCGTCTTCGTGGTGCGGAAGATGACACTCGACTACCTGCGCCCGGCGCGCATGGACGACGAACTGACGGTCCACACCGAGACGCGGGAGCTTCGCGGCGCCTCGATGCACCTCACGCAAAGCGTGCGCCGGGGCGGGGAGGTGCTGGTGAGCGCCGAGGTGGTCGTCGCCTGCATCCGCGACGGGCGGGCGGTGCGCATGCCCGACGCGCTGCGCCGCCGCCTCGAGCCCCCGGCCGCAAAGCGCGCCTGAGCAAGGGATTGTTAACCGTAAGGGGGCCTTAACTCGGTCGCGGAGTTCCGCTCATGCCGCAGTGCAAGCGCGGCCCTTACTTTCGACAGATTCGCCCGCGATAGCCCTGATATCGCTCGCCAATTTCGTCGCGAAAGCGAGGACCCCGCCGCGGCGTCCGCGAGGACCGCGCGAGGATCGCAGCCGAGGGCCGCCCGCCATGAACCCAGCCGACGCCATGCAGGCCGCCCAGCCCGTCGCGGACATGAGCCTGTTCGGCCTGTTCTGGCAGGCCCACCTCGTCGTGAAGATCGTGATGCTGGGGCTGCTCGGCGCCTCGGTCTGGTGCTGGTCGATCATCGTCGACAAGACGCTGCTCTTCCGCCGCACCAAGGAGGAGATGGACGCCTTCGAGGACGCCTTCTGGTCCGGCCGCTCGCTCGAAGAACTCTACCGCTCCTTCAACGACCGCCCCGCCACCGGCCTCGCGGCCCTGTTCGTCGCGGCGATGCGCGAGTGGAAGCGCTCCTTCGAGGGCTCGGGCCGGCAGATCCAGTCCCTCTCCCAGCGCATCGACAAGGTGCTCGACGTGACCATCCAGCGAGAGGTCGAGCGGCTCGATTCGAAGCTGCTGTTCCTCGCCTCGATCGGCTCGGCCGGCCCCTATATCGGCCTGTTCGGCACGGTCTGGGGCATCATGACGGCCTTCACCTCGATCGCCGCCTCCAAGAACACCTCGCTCGCCGTGGTGGCGCCGGGCATCGCCGAGGCGCTGTTCGCCACCGCCATCGGCCTGTTCGCGGCGATTCCCGCGGTGCTCGCCTACAACAAGCTCCAGGCGAGCGTGGCGAAGTCGCAGTCGCGGCTCGAGGGCTTCGCCGACGAGTTCTCCGCCATCCTCTCCCGGCAGATCGACGAGCGCCTCTCGCTCGCCGCCTGAAGCAAGGACACGCGCGACATGGCTATGGCCGGAGCGGCAGCGGGGGGCGGCAAGCGCAGGCGGCGCGGACGCCGCGGCGCCCCCATCAACGAGATCAACATGACGCCGTTCATCGACGTCGTGCTGGTTCTGCTGATCGTGTTCATGGTCGCGGCCCCAATGATGACGGTCGGCGTGCCCCTCGACCTGCCGCAGTCGAAGGCGAGCCCCCTCAACTCCGACACCAAGCCCGTGACCCTCTCGATCCGGCAGACCGGCCAAGTCTTCCTGGAGAACGCCGAGCTCACCGACGACACCATCATCCCGAGGCTCACCGAGACCGCGAAGTCCGGCTTCGAGGAGCGAGTGTTCGTGCGCGGCGACAAGCGGGTCGACTACGGGCGCGTAGCCCAGGTGATGGCGATCGTGACCGGCGGCGGCTTCAAGAAGGTCGCCCTCGTCACCGAGCCCGACCAGCGCTGAGCGGGGGAGGCCGGCTGAGGTGAGGCTCTCCTTCGACCGCAGGGAACCGGGCGTCTGGATCTCGGCCGCCGTGCACGCGGGGCTGCTCGGCTTCGCGCTGTTCGCCGTGGTTGCGCAGGCGATGCCGGAGGCCCAGGAGGGCGTGCCGGTCGAGGTGATGACCGAGAACCAGTTCTCGGAGCTGACCAAGGGCGTGCGTGAGGCCGACAAGCCGATGCCGAACGCCACGCCCCGCGCCGACCGCAAGGCCGAGAAGATCGAGGAGCGCGAGCCCGAGAACGCCGCCAAGGATGCGCCGGCCGCACCCACCCGCACCGCGCAGATGAAGCTCGCCTCCGTCGACGAGATGCCGCTCCGTAGCGAGAGCCTGGAGCGCGCCGAGGAGGCGAAAGCCGCCAAGCTCGCCCAGGAGAAGGCGGAAGCGGCGAAGGCGGAGGCTGCCAGGGCCGAAGCGGCGAAAGCCGCGGCCGAGAAGGCTGCCGCGGCCAAGGCGGAAGCGAAGGCCAAGGCGGAGGCTGCGAAAGCGGAAGCCGAGAAGCGCGAGCAGCTCACGAAGCTGATCGAGCGCGAGGAGGCGGAGGCCGCCGCGGAAGCCAAGGCCAAGGCGGATGCGGCCGCCAAGGCGAAAGCGGAGGCCGCCGCAAAGGCCCGGGCGGAGGCCAAGGCGAAAGCGGAGGCCGAAGCCAAGGCCGAGGCGGAGCGCGAGAAGGCGGAAGAGGCCAGGGAGAAGGCCGAGGCCGCCAAGGCTGAAGCCGCCGCCAAGGCGAAAGCGGAGGCCGCCGCGAAAGCCAAGGCGGAGGCGGCCGCCAAGGCCAAGGCCGACGCGGAGGCCAAGGCCCGCAAGCAGGCCGAGCTCGCCGACAAGTTCAACGCCGGCGACATCAAGACCATGCTCGCCTCGAAAGCGCCCTCGCAGTCCACGGGCTCGACCGGCCACGAAGTGCAGAAGATGGCGGCGCTGGGTGCCGCGACGGGCACCTCGCAGCGGCTCTCGCCCTCGATGCGCGACGCCCTCGTCGGCATGCTCCAGCAGCAGATCGAGCGCTGCTACGCGGCGCCGCCGGGCGCGGCGCAGGGCGTAGTGCTGCCGATGCTCGACATCCGCCTGAACCAGAACGGATCGCTCGGGGCCGAGCCCCGGATCATGCGCGGCGGCGCCAGCGCCGTCGACCAGTCCATCGCCCAGGCCGCGCTGCGCGCCGTGCGGCGTTGCGCGCCCTACAAGATCCCGGCCCAGTACGCGCCCTATTACAACGACTGGAAGGCCATCAACGCGGAGTTCGAGTTCTCGGCGACCTGAGAACGCCGGACCCGTCCGCGACCGCCCTCATCGCTCCGCCGGAGCCCGGACAGGACCCATGACGCACAGCCTCTCGAAACGGCGCCCGTCGGCGCCCGTCGCCCTTCTCCTCGCGCTGTTCGCGGCCCTCTTCGTCGGCCTCGCCCCCGCGCCGGCCCGCGCGCAGCTCCAGCTGCGCATCGGCGGCGGCAGCTTCCAGCCGATGCCGATCGCGGTGGCCGAGTTCACCGGCGACCCGAGCCTCGGCGGCCTCGTCGCCAGCGTCGTCACGAACAACCTGCGCCGCTCCGGCTACTTCGCGCCCCTCGACAAGGCGCGCTTCCCCGAGCAGCCGCCCTTCGACGCCGCCCCGAGCTTCGAGAAGTGGCGGGATGCCGGCGTCCAGGGTCTCGTCACGGGCCGGGTCTCGCGGGACGGCGGCGGCCGCCTCAAGGTCGAGTTCCGCCTCTGGGACGTGACCTCGGGCCAGCAGATGACCGGCCAGCAATACGCCACCGACCCGGCCAACGCCCGCCGCACCGGGCACCTGATCTCGGATTCGGTCTACACCAAGATCACCGGGCTGGGTCCCTGGTTCGACAGCCGCATCGCCTTCGTCGACGAGTCCGGCCCCAAGGAGAACCGCCGCAAGCGCCTGATGGTCATGGACCAGGACGGCGCGAACGTGCGGGCGCTGACCTCGGGCGACCTCTCCGTGGTCGCGCCCCGCTACTCGCCGGCCACCCAGGACATCGCCTTCATGGCCCAGGCCACCGGCCACCAACCGCGCGTGCAGGTGATCAACCTCGAGACCGGCTCCCGCCAGAACCTCGGCAACGTCGAATCGATGAGCACCAGCCCCCGCTTCTCGCCGGACGGCCGCCGCCTCGTGATGAGCGTCCAGCAGGGCGGCAACGCCGACATCGTGTCGATGGACCTCGCCTCGAAGGCGCAGACCCCGATCACCAACGGCATGGCCATCGACACCTCGCCGACCTATTCGCCCGACGGCAGCCAGATCGTGTTCGAGTCGGATCGCGGCGGCTCGCAGCAGATCTACGTGATGGGTGCCGACGGCTCGAACCCCCGCCGCATCTCCTTCGGCGAGGGCTCGGCCTCGCAGCCGGCCTGGTCTCCGCGGGGCGACCTCATCGCCTTCACCCGTCAGCGCAAGGGCGGCTTCGCGATTTGCGTGATGAAGTCCGACGGCACCGGCGAGCGCGTGCTCACGGAGGGCTTCCACAACGAGGGCCCGACCTTCGCGCCAAACGGCCAGTACGTGCTGTTCTTCCGCGACCCCGGCGGCCAGGGCGGCGGCAAGCTCTACATGGTCGACGTGACCGGCAAGGTGGAGCAGCCAGTGCCGACGCCGTCCTACGCCTCAGATCCCACTTGGTCCCCCCTGCTGGCCGGTCGGTAAAGGGCCCGAAACGGCCCTTGGACCAAAGTCTTAGGGCCAGGCGGCGCCCTCACGCCGTCGTGAAAGGAAGGCCAGGAACCTTGCAAGGCGGCCCCTGTTAGCGCACCGGCTGCGACCAGCGTGGCCGCGAGGGCGCGGGGGTCGAGATGGGCGAGCTTGGTTCCACGGCGGCGGAGACGACGCGCGCCCCGTCGACGCGGACCCTGCGCGGGCTCGACGCCCTCAACTTCTTCCTGGCCGACGTCCGCGACGGCCTCGGGCCCTATCTCGCCATCTATCTCCTGGCGGTCCGGGGCCCGGATCAGGGCTGGAACGAGGCCACGATCGGCCTCGTGATCACCATCGCGGGTCTCGTCGGTCTGATCGCGCAGACGCCGGCCGGCGCCCTCATCGACCGCACGCGCTCGAAGCGGGCGATCGTCATCGCGGCGGCGGTCGCCGTGACGCTGAGCAGCCTCGCCCTGCCCTTCGTCTCGAACTTCGCCCTCGTCGCCGCGACGCAGTCCATCGCCGCGATCGCTGGCGCCATCTTCCCGCCCGCGCTCGCCGCGATCACGCTGGGCATCGTGGGGCCCAAGGCGTTCTCGAAGCGCATCTGCCGCAACGAGGGCTTCAACCACGCCGGCAACGCCACCTCCGCGGCCATCGCCGGCGGCACCGCCTACCTGTTCGGCCCCATCGTCGTGTTCTGGCTGATGGCGGCGCTGGCGGCCGCCTCGATCGTCGCGATGCTGATGATCCCCGCCGAGGCCATCGACGACGATCTCGCCCGCGGCCTCGACGACGGCGACGCGCAGAGCGCGGACCACGCTCCGTCCGGCTTCGCGGCGCTGCTCTCGAACCGCAACCTGCTGCTCTTCGCGGGCCTCTGCGCCGCCTTCCACCTCGCCAACGCGGCGATGCTGCCCTCGGTCGGCCAGTTCCTGACCAAGGTCGTCGGCAAGGACTACGCGACATCGCTCATCGCGCTCTGCATCGTCGCGGCCCAGTGCGTGATGGTGCCGATCGCCGTCTTCGTCGGCGCCCGCGCCGACGCCATCGGCCGCAAGCCGATCTTCCTGGCCGCCTTCGGCTTCCTGGCCTTGCGCGGCGTGCTCTACACCTTCTCGGACAACCCGTTCTGGCTCGTGACCGTGCAGTGCCTCGACGGCATCGGCGCGGGTATCTACGGCGCGCTCTTCCCGATCGTGGTCGCCGACCTCACCCGCGGCACCGGCCGCTTCAACGTCGCCCAGGGGGCGGTGGCGACCGCCCAGGGGCTCGGCGCCTCCTTCTCCGCGACGCTCGCGGGCCTCGTCATCGTCGGCGCCGGCTTCAGCGCCGCCTTCCTGACGCTGGCCGCGATCGCGGCGGCGGGCTTCGTCGTCTACCTGACCCTGATGCCCGAGACGCGCGACTACGAGCCGCCCGTAGCCTCGACTCCGAGCGGCGGCTCCACGACCGGCGTCGCGCCGGCGATCGCCTGAGCGCGTCCGGGGGGATCGGCGGCCATGGCCAAGGCATCGAAGGGCGGCGCGAAGGCGCCGTTCGTCTTCCTCCACGTCGGCGACCTGCATCTCGTCGCACCGAAGGAGGACGACACGCCCGCGGATGCGCGGGAGAAGCAGCGACTCGAGGCGGACGTGAACGCGATCCTCGCCGAGATCGCGACGCTGCGCGGAGAGGGGTTCGATTTCGTCTACCTGCCGGGCGACATCGCCGACGACGGCGAGGCCGACCAGTACGCGATCCTCGAAGCGGCGCTGAGGGACCATCCGGCCGGGCCGCTCCACCTCATCCCCGGCGATCACGACCGCCAGCACGGCCGCATGGAGGATTTCGAGCGGTTCCGGAACGGAACGGGGCTGCCGAAGCCGTTCGTCCACGAGGTGGACATGGACGGCGATGCCGTCACGCTGCGCCAGTACTACTACGCCGCCACGATCAACGACGTGCGCTGCCTGTTCCTCGACATGGTCAGCGCCGGCCACGGCCGGAAGGGCGTCGGCCTCGATTTCCGGCTCGGCAAGGCGCAGGCGCAGTGGTTCGCGGATCAGGTGCGCGACACGCTCCGGGAGGACGGCACCGCCCGGATTCCCTGTGCCGTCTTCATGCACACCTACCCCGCCGACATTCGGGTCCGCTCCGAGGCGACGGACGTCGCCGGCGCGATCTGGAACGGGCGCGTCCGGCTCGTGGAGATGGGCCACACCCACTACAACGAGATCACGCCCGACGGGCGCACGCACTACGCCGCCGCCCGCTCCGTGGGGCAGAACGAGGACGGCTCGACGGGCTACGCCGTCTGCGCCCTCGACGGCGGGGTCGTCAGCTGGCGCTTCAAGCCCTCCGACCGGGACTGGCCCTTCGTGATGATCACGGCCCCGGCCGACCGCCGCGTCGCGACCGCCGGCCGGGAGGATGCCGACACGATCGCCCTGCGCGCTCGTGCTGAGCGACCGCGCGGACGTGCGCTGCCGCTGCCGCGCCGACGACGGCTTCTGGCAGCCGATGGCGCCCCCCGCCAAGGGCGAGCGCTGCTTCACCGCGAACGTCCCGTGGCCGGAAGGCGCGAAGCGGATCACCGTCGAGGCCTGGCACACCGCAGAGGACGGCGAGACCGTGACCGCCTTCGACCGCGACGCCATCGAGCCGGTCGGCATCGCCTTCGCGACGCTCCCACGCCCGCTGCGGATCGGCACGGACGACCTCCACCTCCCCGCCTGGCCCGACAAGGGCCTGCGCGGCGACCCGCTCGGCCCCAACCGGGCCGGGCGCGACTGGTGAGCGCGCTCGCCTCGCCCCTCTGAACCACCCCCATCACGAAGACGACGGATCATGGGCGCGCTCACGCTGACACCCCATCTCGCGACCTGGATCATCGCCGGCCTCGCTACCTTCGGCGTGATCGTGCGGCCCTTCGCCTGGCCCGAGGCGATCTGGGCCGTGCTCGGCGCCGCCGCGCTCGTCCTCTTCGGCCTCCTGCCGCTCGCGAGCGCCTGGACCGGCATCGCCAAGGGGACGGACGTCTACCTGTTCCTGATCGGCATGATGCTGCTCGCCGAGATCGCCCGGAAGGAGGGGCTGTTCGACTGGCTCGCCGCCCTCGCGGTGCGCTTCGCGAAGGGTTCGGCGACGCGGCTCTTCGCCCTGGTCTACGCGGTCGGGACCGTGGTCACGGTGTTCCTCTCGAACGACGCCTGCGCCGTGGTGCTGACGCCCGCCGTCTACGCCGCGGCCCGCGCCGCCAAGGCCGAGCCGCTGCCCTACCTGTTCATCTGCGCCTTCATCGCCAACGCGGCGAGCTTCGTGCTGCCGATCTCGAACCCGGCCAATCTCGTCGTCTACGCCGCGCACATGCCGCCGCTCGGGGCCTGGCTCGCGCGCTTCGCCCTGCCCTCGCTTCTCTCCATCGCCGTCACCTACGCGGTGCTCCGCCTGACCCAGGCCGGCGCCCTGCGGGAGATGCGGATCGAGAGCACGGTCGAGACGAAGCCGCTCTCGACGACCGGCAAGGTGGCCGCCGCCGGCATCTTCGCCACGGCGCTGGCGCTGATGGCGGCCTCCGCAGCCGATCTCGACCTCGGCTTGCCGACCTTCGTCGCGGGCCTCGCGACGGCGCTCGTGGTGCTCGCCATCCGCCGGGGCGGCCTCGTCGACACGATGCGCGACATCTCCTGGAGCGTGCTGCCCCTCGTCGCCGGCCTGTTCGTGCTAGTCGAGGCGCTCGGCGCCACCGGCGTCCTCGCCCGCCTCGCCGATCTCCTGCGGGCCGCCGCCACCGCCCATCCCGACGCGACCGCCTGGGGGGCGGGCGGCCTCGTGGCCGTGCTCTGCAACCTCGTGAACAACCTGCCCGCCGGCCTCGTCGCGGGCGCCGCCGTCCAGGCCGCCGACGTGCCCGAGCGGGTCGCCGCCGCGATCCTGATCGGCGTCGACCTCGGGCCGAACCTCTCGGTCACGGGCTCGCTCGCCACCATCCTGTGGCTGACGGCCATCCGCCGCGAGGGCGAATCGGTGGGCGCCTGGCGGTTCCTGAAGCTCGGCCTGCTGGTGATGCCGCCGGCCCTAGCGGCGGCGCTCGCCGGCCTCCTGCTCGTGACGCCGTGACCGGCGGAGGCGGCCCCGCGCCCGATCCTTCTCGACGCGCCCATCCTCGGCAGGCTGGCGATGAGCGCCGGCATCGTCCCGTTCGCGGCGTTCCGGCCCCTATCGGCGCAGGAACGGGTAGGTGCCCTCGTAGACGCCGGGCAGGGGCTTCGGTCCGCCTGCCATCCGCTCGGCCGTCCGCAGGAGCATGCGGAACGCGTCGACGGGCCCGATCCGCTCGTCCGTGACGGCCTGGACGAGGTCCCGCAGGCTGCCGACGTCGGGCACCTCGCCGAAGATGAAGCGCGTCATCCGTTCCAGGGCGACCTGGGGGCCGAGCGCCGCCAGCGTCGCCGCGATGGGAAGGTTCTCCGCGTGCCGGACGAGCTCGGCGGTCGTCCAGCGGGGCGGCCCGGCAATCAGCGCCTCGACGGTCAGGGGGCGATCGTCGGACGCATCCGCGGCAGGGAACAGGATCTCCGAAAGGGCGAGCCCGCTCGCCTCGTCCACGAGCCGGAGGCGGCGCCCCGCCCCCAACGGCACCCGCGCCCGAAAACCGTGATGCCCGTGGCCGAGCCCCGCCGCGAACAGGTCGGCGCGATACCGGTCGGCGATGGCCCGGACCGAGATGCCGTCCTCGGCGGCCAGCAGCGCCGTGCGCGGCCTCCCGCCGCCGTCCAGGGCGAGCCAGCCCTCGACGATACCTCCGGCTACGCCGGTGATCGCGCCCCGGACCATGCGCCTCAGCGCTCGCGCAGGCCGTGGCTGACCCGGTCGAAGAGCGGCCCGAGCAGGTAGTCGAGGGGCGTCTGCTCGCCGGTCGTGATGATCACGTCGGCCTGGATGCCGGGCTTGAGGCTGTCGCGGATCTCGTCGGGGATCGTCTCCGGATCGACCGTCACCTCGCCCTGGAAATAGTAGTTGCCCGGGTTCTGAGGGTCGGCCACCCGGTCGTAGGAGACCGAGCGCATCTTGCCGAACATCCGCGGCACCCGGCGGGAGTGGAAGGTCGGCAACTTGATCTCGGCCTTGAGCCCTTCCATCACCGCGTCGATCTCGCTCGGCGGGATCTGGACGCTGACGCTCAGCTCCTCGCCGGTCGGCGCGATCTCGAGGATGGTGTCGCCCGGCTTCACGACCGCGCCGATGGTGAAGAAGGCCAGCCCCTGCACGATGCCGGCTTTCGGTGCGCGCACCTCGACGCGCGAGAGCACGTCGCGGGCGACGTTCTCCCTCTCGTTGAGGTCCGAGAGGGTCTTGCGGATGTCGATGAGGTCCGAGGCGACCTGCTGCAGGAACTGCTGGCGGATCTGCTCGATCTGGAACTTCGTCTCGCTGATGCCCTGTTCGGCCTTGGCGCCGTCCGAGACGGCCCGGTCCTGAAGGCCCTGGAGGCGGGCGCGCTCGCGCTCCAGCGTGGTCACGCGGGTCACGGCCACGAGCTGCTTGGCGAGAAGCCCCTTCAGGCCCGGCAGCTCCTGGTCGATGGTGGCGATCTGGTCGCGGGCGGCCTGGGCGTCGTTGCGCAGGGCTTTGATTTCCTGCTCCGCCTGGGCGATGCGGGCGTTGAGGGTGTCCACCTGCGAGCGCAGGTAGGTGGCGCGCTCGCGCAGGCTGGCGTTCTGGTCGGCGAGCGCCCGTGGGACCACGGGATCGTTCACCCGCTCCTTGAGCTCGACCGGCAGAATGATGATGCCGGCCCCGTCCCGCTCGGCGACGAGGCGCGCCTCCTGCACCAGGGCGACGGCGCGCTGGTTGCGGAAGGTATCGAGGGTCGCCCGCGGCTGCGTGCTGTCGAGGCGCACGAGAAGCTGTCCCTCGGTCACGGGATCGCCGTTGCGCACCAGGATCTCGCGGACGATGCCGCCCTCGAGATGCTGGACGGTCTTCTTGTTCGACTGCGCCATGATGGTGCCGGGCGCGATCGCGGCGCTGGCAATCTTGGCCACCGACGCCCAGCCGGCCCCGCCGCCGAAGGCGACGAGGATGACGAGATAGGCGATCATCACGGAGTGCCGCCAGTTCTCGGGGATCTCCGGCGCTGCCTCCGTGGGCACGAGGGCCTTGGCGCTCATGCGGCGTCTCCGGGCTTGTGGTCGGGGGTGGGTAGGGCGGCCCGGTCGGGCGGCGGCGGGATCGAGGGCAGGCCCACCGGCGACAGGACCTGATCGCGCGGTCCGAATGCCGACA
>Ga0058701_10001114_pt1 | contig 18681 bp, 13 predicted proteins | sample AgamicOrMae_FD_97039 | JGI IMG/M metagenome (GOLD analysis project Ga0058701, IMG submission 97039) | Agave microbial communities from Guanajuato, Mexico - Or.Ma.e | ecosystem: Host-associated > Plants > Phyllosphere > Phylloplane/Leaf | place: Guanajuato, Mexico | collected 2012-06-04
ACCCTGAAGTTGTCTTTGAAATGTGCCTGGGTATGTGACTTGTTGGCGATCACCCAAGGATTAATTCAACATATTCTAAACTCTGCATGGGATTACTTTGAGAGCCTCCAAAATCTCTTAAAATCCTGATAATCTTGTTAGTACTTCGCAGTGAAAATAACTAGGTGAATCACCTGGCCCCAGCCATTCAATGTAAACATCATTACTTTTGGCAACACTCGCGAATGGTGTAATTGCACATGCAAGCATTGCATGAACAAGTATAGGTTGCACGTGCTCACTGAAAACTCCACACCTTGTCATAAGCTCTTGAGTCATCACTGTACAACAACCGTGAAAAGCAAAACGACAACGCGGAAAATGGAGTAATCGATAACGTTGTATTCGGAGGTGGTTATTGTGTGCTAAAAAAACAACAACAACAAAAAAACTGGGCCGCAACATGATCTTGAAAAATATTCACAGCGAAGGACTAGGTTACGATTTTCTTCCGCTACCTGCTTTAAGTCATGGTCACTTAAATTCTTTTGTTTTATTTTTCCCTCTTGAAGAGCATTACATTGGGTAAGTGCAAGTGGACACTCGAAAATTCGGTCAACCATTTCGTCTAAAGGACATCATTTCAGTCTCGTGATCGCGTTGCACAAGTAAAACGTTCATAGCAGGAAAAACAGTGACTGTTAATTTTCATGTATACTGTATTAGGCCTACTGTATAGCTGTCATTATAGATATCACCCTAACCATGCATTCTGGGTAACCTCGATGGAATTACGGATTTGATAACTGTTGTCCTCCAGTTGGGCTAACCTTATTTACTCAGGTAAATGTCTGTTGGTCAGGTATGTCAAGAAAAGGTATTGATGACGGAGTTTCGATCACCGCGGCTTGTTGCTCGCTCGTCACAGCCTCAGCTGAATCAGACGCAACCGATGGAATTATCACATCAGCCGCAACAACTTCCGTTAATCGATTCATCGGTTGCAATTGGATACTAATCAGCAGCGGAAGCAGGAATTTATGCCGTAGTCGCGGTGGCTTGAGTTGATGACGAATCAGATGTGGCAGCTTGAGTTCCTGACGAATCAGATGCGGAAACTCGAGTTAATGACGAGTCAAATGGGCAGGTTCAGTTAAGGACGAATCAAATGCGGCCGGTTGAGCTCATGACAAACCACATTCGGCAGCTTGAGTTCATGACGACTCAGACGCGGCGCAAGTTAATGACGAATCAGATGCGGCAACTCGAGTTCATGACGAATCAGATGCGGCAGCTTGACTTAATGATGAATCAGATGCTGCCGCTTGAGTTCATGACGAATCAGATGCGGCAACTCGAGTTAATGACGAATGAGATGCCGCAGCTTGAGTTAATGTCGAATCATGCGGCAACTCGAGTTAATGACAAATCAAGCGGCAGCTTGAGTTGATGACGAATCAGATGCTGCAGCTTGAGTTAACGACGAATCAGCTGCGGCAGCTTGACTTAATGACGAATCAGATGCGACAGCTCGACTTAATGACGAATCAGATGCCGCAGCTTGAGTTAAAGACGAATCATGCGGCAGCTTGAGTGGATGAATCAGATGCGGTAGCCTGAGTTAATGACAAATCAGATGCTGCCGCTTGAGTTAATGACGAATCAGCTGCGGCAGCTTGACTTAATGACGAATCAGATGCGATAGCTTGAGTTAATGTCAGTCCATTCGCTGAATCCGCTGCATCTGCAGAGGAATCAGCAGATGATGCTGAACCAGTCGCGGTAGCTCCAGTCGATGAAGAAGCACCGTCTGAGTTTGCAGACGAATCAGTCGCAACAACTCCCGCTGCAGACGGACGAAACATAAAAGCTTTAGTTGATGAGGAATCAGAAACGGCAGCTCGCGTCGGTGATTGATCCGCATCAGTTGCAGACAAATCAGAGGCAGGTGCAGTCAAACGTGAATCAGGGGCTGCAGCAACACTTCCAATATCCTCAGATCCAACCGTAGGTATCGTCCCAATAATCGATGCTGCCCCATTCATCCCTGAGGCTTCAGCAGGTAACTCATTAGTTACTGCAGCCTCAGTTGCACCTGTATTGGTCGTTGCAGCACCAGGTTTAGGAGATAGAGAAGATTTCATGTCCACGTCGTACGCGTTGTTACTACCTGGAATTGCGGTGTCTGGAGCACCTGCATTCGTTTCTGTGACATATTCATTCTCAGCTGTTACCGTCAAGGTAGTTTTAGTTGAAGCGAATGCTGTCGAACTGGTTGATGGCTTTTCAGTGTAGGTTTCCGAAATAGGTGTAAGCAAAACATAAACATCCTGCCATCTGACACCCGCTTCAAGTAACAAATTTGTCAGTAGCGATTGCTCATCGAAATTAAGCAGATTTTGATCAATGGTATCAAGTCTTCTGAGCCATTTGTCCACCTCGGCTGGTGGGAGACGATTCATTTTTTTGAGTTGCATTAATAAGAATCGGAGCTTTTCTAGATCCGAAACCGGAGAAGTGTTCGTGACCGTTTGAGTGACAGGCGCTTTTGTTGATTTGGTAGGATATAGGGTTGGATATAGCGTTGGATACAGCGTTGGCCTACCGGTAGGTTTGTCTAAACTGGGTGGTTTGCAGCAGATGCAGGCCAGCCCCCAGAGTAAGCGAGCTGTGTGCTTCAAGGGGCAATAACGGGGACATATCTTTATTATATTCCACGCTGTTTTGCATCCTTGATCCTGCAAGAAAAAAATAATCGGTACTCGTTGTATAACAATGTTCTCTTTTCACTGATTTTAGACTACCGTTCACATACATATGTCAGAAACTAAAATCAGTTACTGTTTGCGTACGTGTCGAATGGGCTGCAAAATGATCAGCATTCAACATCAGCGCGTACCTTAAATAAACGCTCGGGATCAGACTACAACGGCACGTTCAGTAGCGATTGCTACCGAACAAATTGCTACTGAAACCTCGGATATTAATATCCGAGGGTGCTTCATCTAACACGCACGTATATGATAAGAAAGAGAAGAGAAATCACTTCTCGGATGCAACATGCTTTCGATTGCATCCTAAGACAGCACTGAAATTTTGTTTTGCAAGAGTTTTCCCCTACCGGCGAATCAACTTACCCCAACAGGCAACGGTATGAAAGAGTAAGTTGGACACGGCGAATGAACAACAGCCAAAATAACTACAAGTAATAATCTCAAATTAACAATCATTTTACAAATGACGGAAACCCTGACGTTGTGAGACCTGCAACAGTAAATAAACACCTTTCACAATCAATCGACCTTGCTTTTAACTTAAAAGAAATGTTTTGAAATTGACACTTAAAACTGCGAGATAGGAAGTGAAGGTTTTTGTTACGGGAAAATTTAGCCCCATCTTTTTCTGACTTACTGTCATATTCGATCACACATTTCGCGTCGCGAGGTACTTTTAGACACATTTGCGTTTGAATAGTTAATTACTGTCCCTAGTTTACCTTCTCCTTCGATATTATAAATAAGCAAATGCGACGAAAATTTATGACAGTAGGCCTAATTCTTGGAAAAAAAGCGGTTTCAAACTACCCGAAAAAGAGGTCATTAGGTTCAAAGTCGGTAAGGTAGATTCTCCAAAGTGAAATCGTTGGATTGGAGCAAACAAGATCATTCATAAAAAGGTTTGACACTAACTTACCTGGCGAATGGTATGCTGAATGGGATGTTGCGATTTTCTAGCAGTTATCTCATCTCAAAAATTGAGCTTTTTTCGAGATTTCTCATATCCGCGGTCTTGAGGGAACGTCACTGAATCAACTCTCAAGGCATAAAGTCCGTTTCCTGACTACAACGGGTGCCAGGTAATCTACACCGGATGTACGGTGCCTTAACTCGATCCAGTGATATCAAAATTATTGACAATGAAATAGGCCAGCAAGCCTATAGCGTCCTTGGCTGCCTATTGAAGACGCCAAATACTCCTGTATTAAGCACTGCCGGAACGAAAAGGTAAACAAACATTTTCGTTGAAAAGATTACGGAGAATAAAGAATAACGATAAAACAATATCTTTATTGACTTTTTCTCCAGAGGCGCAAGTGGCAATCAGTGTCGGCAAGGACTTTTTTTCAATAGAGTGTTATCGACCCGACATGCAATTAATATAAGGTGACACTTGAACGCACGTAATTGACCTAATGCACTCTAAATGGGAGGTGACTTGAACGCACGGAACCCAACCTAATACATTTTACACGGGGCAGTCGGGTCTATAGAATCCTTTTTCAAAATCGTTTAACTGAATCGGACAACTAATCGCTGGACTCCCATCACATAATATGTATGTAATGAAGTCAATTACATCATTGTACGAATTTTTTCACCGTCAAGTTGTGTCGCGTGCACCAAAACTAATATAAATTTATCATAGACGTAACCCTTCTTGCTCTGAAGCTGATTCACGACCCTCCTCCACATTATTACGGTCATGTAGTTTACATTTTACATGTACACTCAAGAGGAAACGTTTTCTTATTTTATAGTTTTGGAGACGAAGATTAACAGAACATATGTCCTGTATGAAGGAAATAATATTTTCAGAGATCGCTGAACGCTTACACTACCGCAACTTTATATCGTAGCGTTCCCATCCTTAAAAACAAAAATCATACTTGACCGATTTGTAACCAATAGTGCCTAGGGAATCAACAGTCCAACAAGTGGATCGAGTGCATTGTGTTTAAAACGTGATTAAAAAAAAACCTAAGCCTCACCTTCCATTGCCAAAACCAGGGGTAACTCCCCAGAAGACGTGTTGTATATTCACAATTCCAAAAGGATTGTTTTCATTGTTGTAATTGTAATATCAATTCATAAACAACAACCCTTTGTCCCAAAACTGACAGCAGATATGCAGATCGTTATTATTCTTTACATAGAATAGTCAATATTGATAGTGTCTATAAGTGGAATATATGATGATATTCTACGTTATTTTATACGGATTCATTCAGTGCATATAGTATCGGTAAGGCATCACACATTTATTTATGACGTGGAGATTATTATTTTTATATATTATTTTTATATATTATTATAATATTTATGATATTACGTGGAGAAATTTTTTTCCCGTAGAGTTGACGTTGGTTCGACGGGAATCAATGCACCGTCACATTCAGAAATTTTCGCGTCGATTCGCGTATTTCGCTTTCACTCACAAAAATGTTTTCTGATGCCAGAAAGAGGTTATCTTAATAGAGTGACATCATTTTTTTTCTTACCAAAATATTTTTTTTCCTGCACTAGATTTTTTTCTTGCTGTAAGAAAAAATTGCTTGTTGCGAAAAAAAAGCAACAACACTTTATCAAGAAGACATTTTCTTGGCATCAGAAATCATTTCTGTGCGAGACAGACCCCTGACTGAAGTGTCCTTGCGGATATCCGCTCGGATATCCGTAAAATCACGGATGTCCATGTTGAATAAACCGTACAAACACGGACACCCACAGCAAACTTGGCACTCGAATATTTGTAACACCGATATCCAAGCGGATATCCGTGCGGATATAGGTACTAAGGATAAAGGAGCGCGGTTTGTGATGGAGATCCGTGGCTGTAACGATAATGCGACATAAATATTCGTAATTTTACGGATATCAAGCGAATACTCGCACGGATAGCTCGAACAGGGACCATGTAGAGTCAATTCCTTCACGGTTGGACACCCCGATGGCGTTACTTTTTGAGTTCAAGCACTGCTGTCCTCGACGTGAGTAAGATATGATAGCTTGATTGTTAGCGTTTTAAAAAAGGCAATCCGTGCCACGTCAATGCTGGGTCAGTTTACTACTTTGAATTCGTGGTCACTCGCGAGGTAGTAGTTGCTTCTCCAGGTATTCCATCTTTCCTGATTCCAGCTGCAGACGAAGCTGCTGTTTCATCCTCATCTTCAGAGGGAGTTCCGTAAGGTGGAATCGTTGTCAGGTCGCCGTTACCCTTCGGAGTGCAGCAAAGGCACAGAAAACCCCAAAAAGTTCGGGAAGTTTTACTATCGAATGGAATCTTCGGACAATACTGCGCGCACTGCAGTCCCACCCGGCAATTTGGTCCCTGAAACGCAATGCTAGACTAGAATCGCAAGCAGTAATGAGTATAGTGGAATGAACCATAGAATTGTAACACTTCAATTGTCGCCGGACGAAGAATAAAAGAGTGTGAAGTTAGGGGGAAGGGGCTGAATTCGCGGATATTCGCAAGAATATCCGTGGAACCATGGATATGCTTAAAATATTCATCATAGACATCTGTACTGACCAACGCGGATCCTTAGCACCACGCATACCTTTGTCGCATTATCCTTGCTTGTATCAACAACTCACCAACAGTTTTGAGGAGGTTGCAAATGGTGCAAGAAGCATTGCTGCCAGAATAATTTGAAGCACGAAATTAGCCATCGAGAGTATGAATACCCGATAACCGGTAATCTGTCCAACAAAACAATCATTTTTTTCCACAAAAAGAAATGAGAGCAGAGAACAATGCCCTAAAGCAGTTTTAAACAAGGCGGAACAGTCTCTGTTTGCTTGGATCGATTTTCCAATTGAATACGTTGATTCCTGATTAGGAAAATAAGTGGACTAAACCTATAAAAATGCTCTCGATTTAGTTCAATGAGATGAACTAACCCTAAAAAGTCGTCTTGAATTACCTGAGAGATTTGTCGTGTTGGCTGCTGGAGCAAAACTGTAAGAATGCTCCACGCCGGCTTTTATGGTCGACTTCCTCCGGAAGTGTGTCAACACGCTTTAGGGTGGAAGACGGCGGTTCAATCAAAACAAAAGATAGGTGCTAGAGAGCAATTTTTATCGCGGGGAATTTGCTTCGTGGAAATAGTCACACTTCGACGAATTCCCCACAGCTAAAATAGTCTCAATGAGGGAAAAAGATTTATTGGCAGGGAGAGAGTAGAGAAAATAAACAAATTGATGCTAAAGCTTTTATTAGAAATACGTTCTAGCTAGAATGACGCGCTTAGGTGGAAAATGTTTCCTTCTTACAGTATAAGTCTCTAATGTTTGACAATATTTGATCAATAAACTACCATTACGTCTAATGCCATCTACACCCCGAAATTTGACATTGACATACAAATACTGTACCCATCAAGTCCGCAATACATTGAGATGGGCAGATTCAAGAAAAAAAGGCCCCATAGACAAAGTATTATTACGAGAGAATCATCCTCACACCACTTACAACTTGTACCATCAAGATGAGTATTTTATCTTGTGCCGGCATCTACACACACCTGTATGAAGTACTTTTCGCCCGTTTCTCATCCTTATCCCCAAAGATATCGGTAAAAAAAACATCTGTCTTAACAACCATCTCTGGGATAAAACTATCAAACGAATATACTGTACTTGAGGTACCTGCAAAGCCTACAATTTCGAGTCAAATTGACTTTAAGCAAAGTCGCGATTTGGTCATGTTAACGTTACACACTAAATAGCTCCTAAGGCGACGACGACTTTTCATCTCGATCGTGCCATGAATACTCAAGTCACGGAGAAGATGCTAATCAACATCCAATTAGGTAGCATTGCCACCACCATCGTTGTTGTTTGGTCCTCCACCGCCTGAATTGTCAGAACCATCATTGACATCCGCCTCTGACTGAATCTGAAGAGGTGCATCTTGAGGAGGAGGTTGCATGCCCTCTTGAGCAGCAGTCTGAAATTGCTGAGAGGCCCCACCTTGCTGCGGCTGTTGCAAACCAGCAGATGGGGGTTGAGATTGACTAGGTAACATACCATTTGGTTGGTTTTGTGGTTGAGATATTCCATTCATAGCATTTTGGGATACAGGAGCAGCATTAGTGGTTGGTTGGGTCTGAACTGGACGAATCGTCGGTGGGACACCTTGGCCCTGTGACTGTCCTTGGGCTGGAACCACAGGCTGTGGTTGAGATATTCCATTCATAAAATTTTGGGATCCAGGAGCAGCATTGAAGGTTGGTTGAGTCTGAACTGGACGAATCGTCGGTGGGACACCTTGGGCTTGAAACTGTCCTTGGGCTGTAACGACAGGCTGTGGTTGAGATATTCCATTCATAAAACTTTGAGATCCAGGAGCAATATTAGGGGATGGTTGGGGCAGACCTGGGCGAATGCCTGTCGGTGGGAAACCTTGAGCCGGTAATTGCCCTTGTGACGGAGTTCCAGGCTGGTTTTGAAAGATTGGTGTTAAATGGGACGGTACTTGAGCCTGAAAAAGCCCGGTTAGGTTTATAGGAACCTGAACGTGCAACGGTTCGTTGTTCAGTGATGCTGCTCCTGGAACCTGACTACCAGAATTTGGAGTCAGTGCCTGTGAATTCCAGTTCTGATTGGGAACTTGAGGCAATTGCTGCCAGTTCTGGTTCTGTGGTTGAGGGGACTGTTGCCAGTTCTGGTTCTGCGGTTGAGGTGATTGCTGCCAGTTCTGGTTTTGCGGTTGAGGTGATTGCTGCCAGTTCTGGTTCTGCGGTTGAGGTGATTGCTGCCAGTTCTGGTTCTGCGGTTGAGATTGTTGCCAGAGCTGGTTTGGCAGAGGCCCGTTTTGGTTCGGCTGAGAGGACTGCCAGCCTTGTCCAATCAACCCCTGCGAGTTCGGTTGAGGATTGGTCTGCTGCACAGCATTCAAGGCAGTGTTTGATGCTGGCAGAGAGGAGGTAGCTGGTTGTACATTTGAGTTCTGATTGGTGGAGCCGCCGGGCTGACGCTTGCCGGGGGGTTTGGAAGTTCCAGTTCTTTGGCAGCAAGCGTTGCAGACTTCGTGTGGAAGGAGATCAGGATCACACATCCAATCACAGACATCAGAGTCATCCCACAGGAAGCGGCGGTATCTTCGTGATTGATAATTTTCTTCTGAAATATCCCAGGAATCAGAATCCCACAGACAATCCGGCTGAGCAAATAAAACACAAGTCATAAAAAATCTAGATATCATGCCAATGAAATACTTATTCACCAGTGATTGTCAAAACACGATGAAAGAGATGGGTTTTAAGGGTATTTTATGCCCATAAGCGACCTAATCATTGTGACTGTATGGATGTGAGTGGCAATTTAAGTTGATGAAATAAAAAAGTAGGACACCTCAACAGAGATGACGCAAATTGCAATAGGTGCAAAGCACTTGCATGCGCTACCGGTAAGTGGGCTGCAAGGGTTATGATAATTGGAAATACATCATTGATGAAAGAAGATAATAAACTTGTTCTGACATTAATCTTTAGGTCCTTATTTGTGATAATTATCAAATCAAGCTTTGAAAGTCATATATCACACCTAGATTAAGTAACTAAAAACTTTTGACGGGGTATCTATTGACTAGGAATTCTGAATGATTGCAAATTGTGACTGCACCTAGTTCCTCCATCTGGGTCAAAAAATCGTAACATTTAAGCATTCCTTTCCCTGATGATTTATTTACTTTTAAAGAATGATACGTAAGAACCATTGTTCGAAAGAATACCACGGAAATCGGTCTTGAAATACGGTATTTTCGATGAGAAAACCCCACAAGGCATCAAAGCACTGCCTTGCCGGCAGCTACTAGCGGAGAGGAAACAAAGTCAAACTATCGCCATTTTTGTTTTAGGTAAAGTGCGTTTTTAGTGCTCTGCCTTTTTAAAGTGGACTCAAGAGTATTATAAAAGTGAGATGCCGATAATTCACAGCACTTATCGCATTATCCCATCGGTATTATCAAGGAGTTAAGAAAAATAAACATAACTTCACGTGGTGAAAGATTTTCTTCATAAGTATTCTTGGCCGTATTATTATGTATTCATAGTTGAAAATATGAAATTCGTTCAGTTTTCTAACTTCCATGCTTTTACCTCCAAAAATGACTTTTTTTTTGGTCTAGAGGATTGTGAAAAAAAAACAATAAAAAATAATAAAAAAACGACTTAAGTTATTTTCCGATTTTTAGATGTTTAAATTAACTTTGCGCAATATTTTTCGAATCAAACCTAAATTGTAGATTTTGTGAAATAGTCCCTTTGGACTATTTTAATTTGGTCAAGGATCTTAGTCACTGCTCATAGGACAATAATAACGAACTTTTTTGCTTCGCGTTTGTCTCTTCATAATGAAATGATGAAAACGTAGAAGACCGACACATTTAGGGTTATGATGTCATCATGATCTGCATAAATAGTAGAACTAGCTCTATTGTTTCATCTGGGCTCATTGTCAGATTGGTAACAACTTATAATCGCGGTTAGATCAGATGTACGTATGTATGCTTGACAGAAAAAAAAAAGAAATCGCACAAAAAGCAACTTTGTTTAAAGTGGACCGGATTAAAAAAAAAGAAAAAAAGGTATTTTACGATACAGCAAAGAAGCTTAATTTAGATTTTTTGTACAAACCAGAAAGAAGGCGTTGACGCTGAGAAGAGACGACAGAGCGAGGATAATAGTAAGAGGTATCGCCATGTCCTTATCTCAGTGGAAGAATTATTAACAATCCACAATCGAAGATAAGTTCAATCTTGACACGAAGACCCTGCATTATCACACATGATTTCACATTTTTGACATGAATTTATCTCACCCGAATAACAAATGACCAAACGTTTTCTTGAAACTTATTTCAACATTTACGTTGCAATTAGCTATCGGTACTTACAAGTTACTAGAAGCACGGTTCAAGAAGTATTGTCTTTGAAAAAACTCGCTCCTAATAGATTATCGACGCTACCCGAATACCCTTTTCTAGTTTTCCTCCATGTGACATTTTCCAAGTTACGCATGTTAACTTGTTTGTCTAGGAGAGCTTGAACTCTTTCAAATTCATTGCCATGCTTATCTGCACGACGGTACGAGGACTTCCTTGTTGAGAGACTGCTCGCAATTTTATGATTAAGGTGCAGGAAAAAAAAGTGCGGTATATCAGGTCAATTTCTAGCGTGCAGTATAATCAACAGGGGTCAATAAACCCACCGCATTAAAAACAAGCGGGCCGTTGATAAAAGAAGAAAGGTAAAAGTACTAACTAGACGAAAAAAATAATTTAAAAAAATCCGAAGAATCGTCAGATAAGAGCCCTTCATAGCTCAACAAAAGTGTAACGAGCAGTTATTGGTACTTCTCTCAGAGTGGAATTGAAAATGGCAAGGACGAGAATAAATTTTGATTGTGCGTCGATAAAAAATTAACAATTTTTCATGCCAGACATCTCAAAATGCAAATCTGAAGAAGTTGAAGCAAGCGATAATGCCAGGAAGTCAAATGAGCACCTAAAAAGTCATTTAATTGATTTTCCAACAATGCGCTTATTAACAAATTACCTGAGGGCGTTCTTCACGGACGCAAAGCATATCCATTGGCTGTCATGTAAGGGAAGAGGAGTAGGTTATTCAGGTCGCATAAGTATTTTTATTTAAGAAACCCTTAAAATTGTATAAAAATATCATCTTTATTCTTGACATAAAATTGAGTTCGTAGATCAGTTGGGTTGGACACACTTAAGATACTATACAATTAACGCCTACATTGATGTAAGTTACCAGAAAATTTCCTATCATACTTATTTTTTGCATTAAGTACACACTTTTTTGTTTACCAATAAGGAACTCTAGCCAAAACCGTGCCGATTGGACATTGTAAGCAAGTCCAAAAAAGCATTCAAAAATTATGACAGTTACGATTATGCTGCACATTTTTTAGGGTTGGGCAACCCCCACCGCGCGGGTGAAGCGCGTTTTGCCTAACCTCACACTTTCCTCCTTCCAAATCTTCAAATGCTAATTTCATGACACTTTCAGGTGCGATTGAACCATGAGAGGAATACATAACTGTATTCCACTCACGATTGAACTGATCTGGAGTGATTATTCTCACCAATTTCAAAAAAGTTGCACAACGCGAACATCAAGTTTGCGCGTTGGAGTTTGTAACTCTTTGAAGAGGGTTTAATCTGGCGGCGAACCAGTGCAGTAAGGTAAGCCGTAACTTACTGACAAGAGCACCGCCTTTTAAAAATAGAAACCAAACTTCCGTCGGCAAACACGGCATCATAAAATTACACCGCCTTTTCAGGGAAAACTTAAATGTACGACACAAGTTTCACGTAGCCTTCCATCTTACGTCAGAAATTGGAGCTCCCTGCAATATGACTAATTCTCAAAATATCCCCAAGATTTTTTAAAATGACTGTATGAGTGTAAAAACGCTCTGTATGAGTGACTCACTAACTCTTAACAAGATGGCGTTTTCTACCTCATGTATTCTACCCTGGCTTACACAAGATTGTGAACTATCGTCCCAAAAGGTATTGTCCGGTTCGGGGGGCATTCGATAGCGCCAAAAACCACAAGCGCCAACGCCGCAAGCGCCAGTCCGTAACCGCCAAACGAGAAAAGTCGCAAACGCCAAAGTTCTTATAGGTTAGGTCAAGTTAGGTTAGGTTAAGGTAGGTTAGGTTAAGTTAGGTTAGGTAAGGTTAGTATTGCGGTTTAGACCTTTGGCGTTTGCGACTTTTCTCGTTTGGCGGTTACGGATTGGCGCTTGTGGTTTTTGGCGCTCGCTTATGACAGCTACCCGTCCGGTTCTAGTCGCGCAAGAAGGCTCCGCCTTATGGGGAAATACATTGACCATCGCCTTGCTGCAAGACCAGAACCGGACAATATCTTTCGGACTGATAGAACAATGACCAATATCCCAGGTTGAGTTAGGTTACCCTTAATTAAGTTTCGTTGGTTTTGGTGCTTTATGCCTCGCCCTGCTTAACGTGGTCATAAAAGGGAAAACAAGCGGTGGAATCCCAAACCTCACAATGACATAAGACTCAATTCAAAATTCAGGCTAAACCAACGAAACATCGCGAAAAGGTGAGGTATATCCAAAGAGGTGTGTTTCACACAAAGTACTATGGTGCATGATGAGGCTTCTTTTTTCCTTTTTTTCAAGTTCAGCCACTGGAATATGTCAACTAGACAGCCTTGGATGTGGTTCCGCAAATAACAGGTGTTAGAAAAAGTGATCGCCAGAGTAAACGACTTGACTATTTACACGGTGCCCCATGTAAAATGTATTAGGTTGGTTTCCGTGTGTGCAAGTCGCCTCCCATTTGGAACGCATTAGGTTGGTTTCCATGCGTTCAAGTCTCCCTTGCGTCAACATAGGCGTGCGAATAGAACTGACAACTTAAAAATTATGTGCAATAAATTTGAGATGACGAATTTTCCACCTCTCTTGTTTGACCTTTCGTATAAAGAAGAAAACCAAGCGGAGCGAATCACGGTGCACCTGATGAATATACCAGTCGCCAAGCCTGATGTCGCTTACATCTCGGAGGCAATTAGCCGAGCGGTAGAGAAGCGAGGCACAAGGTATGTTATACAACCTCAGCTAGATTAATCTAACCTACCCTACGTGGTAGTACAAGGCCTTATAATGTAATGAAAAATTACATGATGAACCTCAAGACGCAGAAATTGTCAATTAAAAAATTTATAGTGCAGAAGAAAAACTTGATGCGGAAAAAACTCTAGTTAGCTGTACCGAAGTAATTTTACGTTCTTACCCTTTCTTTTTACTGGGTTTATACAACCATAAACAGCGGCACGTTTTGTTTTAGGTATTTGAAAAAAATAAACAACTTAATTTATGGTATTTAGAAGTAATTTACTATCGGTCCATACGAAACGATTTCTCCGTAAATTTGGTTTGCACTGTGATCGGAATGACCTCGGATCTTCCGTAGGATTCATAAGCGTGAATGACATAATTGATAACTAGATTTATGTAAATTGAAGAAACCTCAATTTCAAATTCCTTACAGGAAAGCTATTGCGAGTTCTGCGAAAAATAAAAAAGGAAAACAAAGGAAAATTTGAACGGGGCGGTTTAGAGAAAACGTTCCTTCTGTGAGCATTAATGGCGATTTGGTATTTTCCTGTTGACTGTAGGGTATGATACGTTGAAAAAAATTCTAAACCGTTACTGCATTTTTTTTCAATTACTCAAGAGTTAGATTATATACAATTTGCTACATGAGCCACAAAAAGATAGATATTATATATAGAGGGGGAGAGGAGCGCCGTAAGAGGGACTTACTTTCTGAATGGTAAACTCATATGTCACGCCGTATCGAGTAGTCAACTTGTAACCGTATCTCCGTAGATAAAAGCATTGTAAACCTATGTATGAGTATTGAATCAATCGACCGAAATTACTCGTCGATGGAATTTCACTTCTCGTTATCAGTCACAGGAGGTTCAAAACGGGTACTGAAAATCTCCACGGTTTGATGCAACACAGCAGTCTATTTGTCAGATTTACTTATTCGATCTCCCACCGGCTAATTTCAAACTAGGCGATCACTATAAATCATAGCTTCGTATTTCAGAATCGGCTATCATCAAACCCGATGCCACTTATTCTTTGGTGGCTGAATTATGCCGTAGAGACGTAAAAGGCATCGAAATTGGTGATCGTTAGTTGAGGCGAACCTCCTTTAAGTTAGGTTAAGTTCCCTGTCTATTGCCGCCACAGTCATTACGCTTCTCGACGAAAGGTGGAACACGAGTGGGAAACTAAACATTTCGAATCGTCCAAAGAAAAAGCGATCAAACGAAAGGGCGTGTTTCAAAAATCGACCAAGTGAAAAGCTAAATTTTAGAAATCGATCAACTGCAATATATAAGGATAGCATTTGATCGCTTTTTTTAACTCACAAAGTTCATTTGATCGACTTTTCAAACGTGCTTTTCTACTTGATCGATTGTTGATTGGAGGGATCGATTTAAAATTTAATGAAATATATAGGTTACTAGTCCTAATCCCAGTGGGATTGCAGCCAAGAATCAAAACACGCCAACGAAAGTAGTTAACACTGTTGCAGTTGTATTTCAACTCGCGACGTTCGACTTCCCATCAATGTCACGGGCAGTGTCTCTAGCCTTGGAAGAAACCGGAACAGCCAAATATTTCCACAGACAACTAAACAAATCTCATCGGATGGGTCCACTTTTTCGAGGAAATTAATGTCGAGATTCCGCCTGATGGCGCTGCGATCGGCGAACCGATCATAACTATCACTGAATGCTGGGCCGTTTTCTCGGGGGATTTCGTAGATGCGTGCCTCGGGTTCCGGGCCGGGATAGGCTCTGCTCCGCGGTTCCGATTCCAGGCGCTCGGCCCGCGAATGGGAGTCGCGCTTACCGAAGGCGAGTTCGGCTGGTCGAGGTTTCCGATCGTCGCCGAAGATGATGGTGACGCTGGAGCCCGGCTCCGCGGGGTCGAATATCGGTCCCGGATCCTCGGTTGGTATAGTCTCCGCTGTTGGCGCCACTGAGGGGGCAGCGTTGCCAGCGCCAGCCGGCTTGCCTGGATTTCAAGTTCAAGCTTAAGTTTACCTGAAAGTCCCATGCTGACCAAAGAGTTTCTTACGGGAGACTTTAATGATCGAGACAACTCATGAATTTTATACAGGTTCCGCACATCTTCTTTACAGTGCATCGAGGCTTTATTGGCTGCAGCCAGCATGTCCTTGAGTTATTGTTAATGGAATAAATCGTATGGACGACGTTATTAACGACTTTAGATTCTTAATATAGAAATAACTCGATAAAATTGAAAGTAACTTTCAATTTTACCGAGTTTTTTTTACAAAATTTTGTTTACGTGTTGATTTTTTTTTTAATTTTGAGAACTTGGATATCCATAAGACTACAAGTATCCAAGCACGCGTCCGTTCAGACATGTAGGCATTTAGGAATAGATGTGGGATATCAAGTATGGACATCTGTTATGTACAGAGATCTGATTCTTGAGTAATTGAAACTTCTAAGGCGAAGAATTGAAACTTCATTCCAAGACATCAAATGTCATGGAAACATGCTTAGTTAATCATCTTTGTGCTGTAGCCTGTGTGATAAAATAAAAAAGTCTCTTAAGTTATCAGTAAAAATCAATGACTTTGAATAGGCTGAAATAGTCGAGGAAATAATTCTGGGTAACCTTCATCGTAGGCAATCGATAAAATAAGAAAACTGACTTGAGAAAAGAGGAAAACGAGGGCGCAAACCGAAGTCAAGTACAGTACACCGTTGACTTACTTTTCAAATCAATAATTCCTTTGAAGAAACGTAAAGTTGCTTCTAGTTTACGTAATGTCAATATTATCGGCTATATCATGGCTTAAATTGCTACTGAGCTCTTTTTCAATGCACGCCCGCCGAACCTTCTTTTTATTTCGTTCTCGCTTGACCAAATTTCAGGCGCTACCACAACCTAATTTTAAGTGCCAGCATGACACGGTTAATCATATATTATTGACCGGATCGAGTTCATTTGAAAGATACTATTCAACACAAAAACGTACTAATAACACTTTTAAAGCCCACCTCCTTTCAGAAGAAGGGCTCACTAGTTTTCCTTTCTTTTTTTAAAAAAAAGGGTATGAAGCTAGGAGTACCACCTAGATGGAAATCTGTACACCGGATATCAGGATATCAAGGATATGAGTCGGTTATGAGAGGTATAGTAAACGGATTTTTTTTCTTTTTTTTAAAAAAAAAGGTATGAAGCTAGGGGTACCACCTAGTTGGAAATCTGTACACCGGATATCAGGATATCAAGGATATGAATTGGATATCAGAGGTATAGTAAACGGATAACCAGAGATAATTGATCAAATTTCAATTGAATATCTGACAGATTTCAGCAGAAAATTAAAAAATATCTGCTGGATCAACCTAAATATTAGCCAGATATCAGAGGTCAAAGAATAAAAAACTTCAAAACTTGCTGAAAACAGTCATGTTTGGACCGAATCCAACAGCCGGATACCAAGGATATCAACCGTATATCAAGGCCTTGCACCGGATATCATGAGTTGTCACCCTTTGGTATGAAGGCTTCGTTTTGAGATATCGAATAACGTAACAATCTGGCGATTTTTAGAGTATAATATCAGGAAATATTAGTCCATCAATTAACCGACCTGCCGGTATCGGTCCAGTGGAAATAGTCTGAGCCGGTGACTCTTTAGAGGGGCCAAACGCTTTGAGGAGAGTCTGCAAAATGGTGACCAGCAGCTCTCCCGGTTTGGACGGCGGCTGGCTGCTCCTGCAGCAGCGGTCGCAGAGCGCCGCGTTGGAGGGGCTCATAGCGCTCGGGGTGTCCGTCGACGCCCCGACGACGGCGCCGTTGGGACGGCCGCAGAAGAGCGCGCACGCGTCTGCGTCGGACAGCACGAACCCCCGCAGATGGTCCCCGAGCGGCGCATCGGAAAGCGCCTCGTCCCAAACGCAGTCCGCCTGCCAAAAGAGTGGACCACCTTCGTATCACGCTGACCATGACCTAGTGTTAGGCCTTAGTATGTGGCAACACTGCTTATAGCACAGCTGATTAATTTCGGATTTCGCGGGAAATCAAAACAGTCGATTCTGACATTGAGGTATTTTCACCTTCTCGATGACCTTGGTACACAGGATATTCGACAAATATTAGAACTGCACAAGACGCCTTCCCCAAGATTACGAAGTAAAAGGAATTTTTACAATACTTGTGCGTATGACTCGAGTAGTGATAACAATTGGAGGCCTATACCGGTATTGCCCTTGTAGGACAGTTTTTTTCTTCCTCTTTTTTTTAAGGTTGCTCTTCAGTTAGAAACTATTTTGTGTCACTCCCCTCATATTTACATACTCAGGTATAGATTTAAAAATTGATTTTGCAACATCGATCGATACAGACGGATATTAACCCATAACAGACCAAAGTATTTGGAGTAAAATTTAGCTTAAGAGAAATTCGAAGGATTTTTCCCATTAAATTACACAATTTTTTGTTTTGGAAAATGCATAAATTACTATATTCCAGAGGGGTGGTATTTTCTAAAAAGTGGCAATACTGAACTAAAAAGATCCTCTAAAATAAATTTTTCTGTTTCCGAACGGCAACGCTGGGCGGTAGTGGGTTAACTAATAGAGATGCTTTGGCAACAGTACAAAACAGTTGTCGCAAAACTTCGATTTCGCCACTTAATTCACACGTTGTAAGTAAAGTTCTTACCACGAGGAATTGCGTGGAGTTGTTAACAACGAGGAGTACAGTCAACACCAAAAGAAGTCCAATCTTGGAAAAATCCATGTCGTACCTGCAAAACAATCGACACTTTTTTGTTGGTTTCTAGTGACAAAAGCGGCCTGGCGTGCATTCCATGCACAGGCATATTATAGGTTATCACCGCAAGAGACATGGCAATGCAGCACTTGAACTCGTGGGGAAGGGAACCACTTAAGAACATTTCCATTGCATCGGTATCTAGGTTCTCGAATTCGTTACAATGCATCGACAGAATCCTAGTTTATCGTTGATTGAAACCTTTGAAGAGAACTGACAAGGGGAGTAAGCTGTCCACCTCAGATTTACTTGAAATTTTCAGGACTGCAAGATAGCGGTATGGAAAGATACCCAAGCCCCAAACTCGATGCCGAACTTTATTTTAAGTACCTAAAAATAACGTTTAATTTTGAACAAAAAATATTTTTGCGATGTAATTTTAAACCACTAATCATTCCTTAAAACACCTAAAAGTAGCGATTAAGGCTGAAATTTTGATTGAGGATTTTGAAACATTTCTAGCTGTTCCCAAAATATTAGCATTTTTTCTTGTTTTTACATTTTTTGTTCAATTTTTA
>Ga0058701_10001115_pt1 | contig 18672 bp, 14 predicted proteins | sample AgamicOrMae_FD_97039 | JGI IMG/M metagenome (GOLD analysis project Ga0058701, IMG submission 97039) | Agave microbial communities from Guanajuato, Mexico - Or.Ma.e | ecosystem: Host-associated > Plants > Phyllosphere > Phylloplane/Leaf | place: Guanajuato, Mexico | collected 2012-06-04
AAAAAAAAGTTTGAAAAAAAAAAAAAAATTAAAAAAAAATTGGAAAAAACCCAGGGGTACCCCTTGCTTTTTTCGAATTTTCAGTCGATTTTTGTTGTTGTTGAATCCTTATCATTTAATGGTTGAAATCGATTAAGGAGTACTAAAAATGATTATTTCCGTATGCTTACTTCGTCGATTTATGGCTCCGAAAATAATATAAAATTTACGCCCTCGCGTCCAACCTTATTCCCCAGGAATCTTTTACCCTCCCGGTCTGTTTAAAGTCGACGGATCGAGCAATATGCATAGGTTCTAACTTTTTTAAGTGTCCCTCAATCAGATCTTATCATCAAAAGCCATAGATTCCGAAATTACTTTCGGGCCTTAAAAACCTAGGGGTTACCCCTTGCCTTTTTTTAAAATTTTTAGTCAATTTTTTTTTGTTGAAAATTGTTTGATGGTAGGAATTGTTTAAGGGGAACTTAAAATTGTTTTTACTACCGCTTACAACACTTCCAAATTGGAATTTAAAATCACTACCCCAAAATCATCCGGACAACAGTGAGATTGTCAGTTGGTGATCTCAATATTTTTTTTTATCGCTTGTACGTATATTCTCTTCGAGAAGTATATATTTTAGTGAATTTATTGCTCCCTAATAACCATAGTTGGAGGGAATACGTTCACGATTTTTTTTCCGCACGATTTCCCGTTTGTTGGGATTCTGATAAGTCAGTCAACCATTTTCTGTCGTTGAAACAAAAATGACAAGAATGTTGTTGCGCACAGTTATTTCATTCTCAAACACAGGAAATTTCGTTCTCAAAACGCGCTTTTGCGTGTCGGAACGTTTCGGTTTCTGTTCCTCGGAAAGTCGAAAGTCAGGAATAGTTGCGCGAGTCGGTAGGCAACCAAGCCAACACCCGCGTTAAAGCAGTTGCCTACCCTTCGTGGCAGCTTCAGCAGATTTCATAAACCTTCGGCAACCTGCCAACCTTATAACTTATTTGCGCAAACTACTTCGATTCATCATTGCGTTAATCACGGAAACGCCTATTTGTAGACTTGCGCTTGATTGAAATAATATTCAATAGGTTACTAGCCTTGAGTCAAGTGTCAGCGCAAGCCCAGGTCAACGTCTTTTCACATTTTCACGTATTAAACAAGCCTGACCTACTAACTTACACATCTATAGCCTGATCAAATCGGAACATCAGTCGCCCAATGTAGCTGAAACTAGTCCAAAAGTTAAGCTAATTTAATTCGGCTAACTGAATTTAGTTTTACATGAAAACTCTGCTAACCAAATTTACCTCCTATAGTTCAACGTATCCATTTAACGACCCATCCCAGAATCGAGAATCCATAGCAAGTCAATGCATGGATATCCATAGAAATCCAAGGATATCAAAATGGATATCCATAAAAGCATGGATAATTGAAGACTGATATCCGTAAAACATGGATATCCATTGCGGAATGTCATTGTATGGATATCCGTGCTTGGATATCAATGTGGATATCCACGCTTGTATGGATAATTGAAGACTGACATCAAAAAATCATGGATATCCATGTTGATCTCCGTGGATTTTTGGAAATCCATGCATGGCTTTGCTATGGATTCCCGGACCAGGGATAGTATCATGTCATAACCTAGCCTGACCTGATGAAAACACCCTTCAGTCAGTATAGCTTAACACAACTTAACCGAACCCTACGTCACCTATCCGAGACTCAACAATGTCAAAAGTGAACGCACAGTTTGATGGTCCTCCGGACCTTCATAGTGCCTCCGTGGTGAAAGCTCGACTGCGTTGCTTTGACGTTTTCGGAGAGGTGTGATTGGCCAAGTTTGCAAAATTTGTTGTGGTGCCCATTTTGACCTGACCTTAATTGTCGACATTTTCTTTTCTGCTGTTTTTTCCTCTTTATCTGCTATCTTGAAACCCCGTTTTTCTCGCCCCTCAATTCGTCTCCCCTCTCCAAAGGAAATATCTCCTTACTTCAAATTTAAATCCGTTGCTGCTTCAGAAGAATCAAAACATAATATTTTTCTTGAATTTGTCTTCTTTTTTTAATTTTATTTTTTGCCGTTTTGGTACTATTTATAGACATGAATTGCGTGTGTAATCTTTTCACTTGGACTTTGGAATTGCCTTGTTCCTGAGATACGGATCTTCCGAATCAGCACGTGGTATACCTAATCAAAATCTTGCACTTTTCGTCTCGTTGACTCACTTTCGTCGAGGAACGAAATTGGGAAGTGTTGTAAACCAACATGTGCACTTGTATGCAGCGTGTTTTGTGCGTCTTGTTTAATTTTTTAACTCGCTATTTTTTTTTCGGACTAATTCAACCCACTTTCGTCACGGAGTAGGACTCACTCGAGGACTCGCGTCTCTTCAAGCTCCAATGTTCTGGTTGACGCCTGTGATAATTTTTGCTTGGCCATTGTTTCTCCTCCATGCCGAACTTTTATCGAAGAAAGAACTCTGCGGAAGAGAAATACACTAAACAAGTTGGGAAATACAAACTTACGCTGAAGTAATAGTTACACCTGTACACGATGCGGCACCTGAAATAAATATAAAAATGATAATAAAAACAGCGATGTCTACGCTGTAAATTTGAAATGATGCATTTTTCATCTCTTGTATTCTATACACGTCACTTGTGCGTTGCTTTTCGGTTGCTTATTTGCGCACCTGGCGGCAGGTGGCTAGAACACAAGACATGGGAAATTCAATTTCTGCAATTTACAGTTTATTTGCTAAAAAATTCGACGCATTTTGCAGCGCTTTTTAGGCGTTGGCTAGCAAGCGCTCCGCTGGCGCTTTCACTGGCGCTCCTGCGGATGGCGCACTTTGCTGGCGCTTGAGCGGGCAGCGCGCCTCGACCGCGTCGGCCGTGCGTCGGCCGCTGCGGACAAGCCTCGTATTTACTACGGCGTTCGCTAGTTAACTAATGGACGCATGTCAGTCGTTCATGTAAGTGATTTAGTTCGAAGGATATTTTGGCTGGATTTATCTCGATTTGAATGTTCCGCTTTGTGTGCGATGAGTACTGTACAGTACAACATCCGGAAATATCCAGTTCTAACTCGATGGAAGAGAGAAGGCTATGCCTTAGCCATCTTGAATCTTGCGTTTTGCCACGAACTGGCTGTAGCTAGCTGTAGGTAGGTGGTGGAGCAAAGTGAAGGGCTTAAATTAGCGTAAATCGGATTTAAATCAACATGTCTTCCACAGAAGAAACTTCTTCGGACAGAAATGTCGAAATATGGAAAATCAAGAAACTCATCAAGAGTCTTGAAATGGCGCGAGGGTAAGTTATGTGTTCCTATTAAGGTCATCAGCCCCTTCATAACCCTTACATTTTCTCTTATTTCTAGCCCTTTCTTTTATATTTTATTATTGTCCAGCGCTGTATTTGCTGTGTTAGCTGTGCTGGAAGCAGTTATTTTGGTCAGTTTTTGTTCGGTTGGGGGCGAGTGTGATTGAGGCAATTTATAGGTTAGGATAGGTTAGTTGGCGCACTCGGTGTGTCATGAACCTCATGGCTTCAAAGAAAGGCTACCTTTGTTTCGCGATGTTCCTTCTGACTTTTGGGGTGGATTTGAATTTTTCAAACCCCGAATTTTAGGGTTAGTTTTGGATGTGGTTGCGACTTCACGGCTTGTTGACGTTACCATCTGGTTTACAGAATGCATGACTCATGATCAGAATTGTGTCCACTAGGACAGCAAAATTCCATTTTTTCCAAAACTTTCTCATTTGCGTTTTGGGCCGTTTCGCACGTCACTCCAACTCTCTAACAACATGTAGTGTAATACACGAAATATTTGTCAACCCTTTTCTCCTCAACCTTGTGCAATTATTAAAATGGCTGCCTGCCATCTTAAGTCATGTATTCAATAAGTTAATATTAGTGTTGCTCTAGCTTTAGTTTTCATAGGACAAAACTTAATCTAAGTGTGGGAAATATTTGTTTTCATTGTGTTATAATATTGTAAATAATCGTATGCTTTTGTCTCTAGGAATGGAACAAGCATGATCTCCCTCATTATTCCTCCCAAGGATCAAATTTCGAGAGTCAGCAAAATGTTAGCTGATGAATTTGGCACAGCATCAAACATTAAATCTCGTGTCAATAGGCTCTCTGTCCTGGGAGCAATTACTTCAGTCCAACACAGGCTCAAACTTTACACCAAGGGTAAGCATATGCATTATTATTGTGCAAAATTGCCTGTGAACTTCTGAAATGACATTATTTCTGTTTGGCAGTGCCTCCTAATGGTTTAGTTATCTATTGTGGCACAATAGTGACAGATGAGGGTAAAGAAAAGAAGGTGAATATTGATTTTGAGCCTTTCAAACCTATCAACACATCCTTATATTTGTGTGACAACAAGGTAAGCAATTGCATGAGTACCTCGGAGGTTATCTAGTGGTGCAAGCAGCAAAATTAACTTATCCCTTTTTGCAGTTCCACACGGAAGCCCTCACAGCACTGTTGGCTGATGACAACAAGTTTGGATTTATTGTCATGGATGGTAATGGAGCCTTGTTTGGTACATTGCAAGGCAACACACGAGAAGTTCTGCACAAATTCACTGTGGACTTACCTAAGAAGCACGGTGAGTACCAGCTGTTCACTGTATTTCTCCTTATAGCCTGTTTTTAACCCACCAATAAGGCTTACATCTCTGACTCCTGTCAAGGAATTCCTTGAAAGTTTCTTGCCAAAAAATTTGCCTACTTATTTTTAAACTTGACAAATAGATGTTTTAATAAAGGGCTTGTCAGTGGGACCTCATATTAGAAACTTAAAAAAAAAGAAAACTTGCAATTTTACAAAATGATATTTTTGCAGCTTAAAATTCTGACCTCAGGCAAAGTTAAGTTGAAATTTTGGTCTTTCATTGAAAACTTGCAGCGTACCAAGAACAGCGGTTTGGTTTCATTTTTGTTTTGAAACAAAAATTCTTTCTGAATATTTGTATCTATTTTTGAAAAATGCTCTTACAGCCAGAGGGCAAGCAGTTAACAAATACAACATTGCTAAATTTTCTTCCAAAAGATTCTGTATTGTTATAATAAATCTTTCAAAGAATCATGGAAAACCCTGTGTTGCAACATTCATGGTAACTTTTGGTAATCTATGACAAACTAGTGCAAGACCTTGCTGTTATATCTGTATGATAGCTTGTTCTGCTGTGCAGCTATAGCTTCCCCTCAGTAGACCTCTTCGTCATGGTCGAAACTTTTCACCACCTCCATGGAACATTCATCCGTGGTATTGTCGTATGCCTGATTTTCCCCTCGTGGCAAATGCTGATAAAAAGTTTATTTTCAGGTCGTGGTGGTCAGTCAGCTCTGCGTTTCGCTCGACTTCGGATGGAAAAGCGACACAACTACGTCCGGAAAGTAGCCGAGGTCGCCACACAGTTATTTATCACCAATGACAAACCGAATATTGCCGGACTTATTCTAGCGGGTAGCGCAGATTTTAAGACTGAGCTCAGTCAGTCAGACATGTTTGATCCTGTAAGGAAACTGCCGAGAAATTCAGGAAAGTCTTGGGATGTGGCTTGTTGAACTGAGTTTCTCGTTTGATTTCAGCGACTTCAAAGTAAAGTTATCAAGCTGGTGGATGTTTCGTACGGAGGAGAGAACGGTTTTAACCAAGCTATCGAACTCGCGGCGGAATCGCTGCAAAATGTCAAGTTTATTCAAGAGAAGAAACTCATAGGTGAGTAGAAATGCGACCCAATATTGAATTTAACGATTTTTTTTAATTTTTTTTTTTTTTTTGCACTTTTTGCAAATTACGATAACCTAACCTCTCTCATTTTACCCGACTTTGCTATCCGAACATCCCAAGGGCCAAAGTTCATCTTTCAAACTATTCGATACAAAGAAAAACGCTTTCAGTACTAAATATAAATCAACTCTAAATTCTCACCTTTGGTCTTATACTCCAATACTAATCTGGTTTATTATTAAACGCACGTTTCTAGGCCAAACATCTATCAATTTTCTAAAGTTGGAAGAGTATGCAAATTTTTTTTAAATGTTTTTTTCAAACTCCTAGAACTTTTTTTTTCATACTTCAAGTACCGGATTTTTTTTCCACCTCCAAGTATTTTTTTTCACCCCCAATTTTTTTTTTCAATCAAGTAATTTTTTTTCCCACTCCCAAGTTCCCTTTTCTTTGGACTCCGAAGTATTTAAAAAAAACAAACAAAAAAAAAAACTCCCAAGCAATTCAGGATATCAGCTGCTGAAATATGTACAAAAAATTCAGTCTCGGTCAATGTCGCTCTCATTCCAACAATTTTTTTTTCTTCTTTTCTCTCGACGGAGATAGTGGTCTAAAAAAAGATATCCGTAAAATGAGCGACTACCAAATTGTGTGCTAAATCAAAGGCTTGATGTTTCAGGACGTTACTTTGATGAGATTAGTCAGGACACTGGAAAATACTGCTTTGGAGTTGAAGACACACTCCGAGCGCTTGAACTAGGAGCTGTAGAAATCCTTATCTGTTGGGAAAATCTTGATATCCAACGATACGTGTTAAAGAACCACAGCAGTGCGGAGGAGCGGGTCCTGCATCTTACGCCCGAGCAAGAGAAGGATAAAAGCCACTTCACAGATAAGGAAGTAAGTAAAGTTGAAATTGAAGGTTCTCCTCAGAGCAAGACTTGCCCATTTTAGTGAGGAGACCTTTTCTGAAAACCCTGTCATTCCCTTAAAAAAATCGGATTATTTTCCGGCAACCTGTGAAGAGGCGTCGACGGATTTCTCAATAAGAGCTGCTGGGTCCTTTCTTAACCCACAACCGCTGAGCGATGCTGTTCGGAAACAGAAAAATTCATTTTAGAGGATCTTTTCAGTTCAGGATAGCCACAATTTAAAAAGTACACTCCTCTAGAAACCTGATAATTTAGGCATTTTTCAAAGCTTAAAATTTCGTATTTTAACGGGGAAAATCCCTCTAATCTTTCTTCAGCTGGAATGCACTTCAATAACTTTGGGCTGTTATGGGTTAACCTATAACAGCCATTGTGAGTGAAATTTAGCGTAAGATCAGTTGAAAGGATTTTTCCCATTCAATTACGCAATTTTAAGCTTTGGAAAATGCCTAAATTATTAAATTCCAGGTTTCCAGAGGAGTGATATTTGTTGAATTTCGACAATACTGAACTAAAAAGATCCTCTACACCAAACCTTTCTGTTTCCGAACGGCAACGCAGGGGGCGGCAGTGGGTTAAAATAAGAACTTTTACCCACTTCCTGGGCTTAATCCGTTAATTTTGTCTGTTGCAGAGTGGAGTAGAATTGGAGCTGGTGGAGTGTCAGCCTCTGCTGGAATGGCTTGCGAATAATTACAAAACCTTTGGAGCCACCCTGGAAATCATCACAGACAAATCACAAGAGGGTTCACAGTACGTGAGAGGCTTTGGCGGTATCGGAGGTGAGTTGAAAGTGAAACGGCGATCGTTGTGGTGATGTGGGCCGCAGGGGTTCGTTCATGTCGCACTAACCATTTTGACGGGTGTCCCATTCCAAGCTACACAGCGTCGCCTGCATAACTAACAAGTGGCTGCTTTCTGGGACATGGTTCTAACCCTCTTAACCCTATATTGCCCACGAGACACCTTTCGCGCGTTTTCGGAAAGATTACAGAAATTTTTGGCTTGATGGTTTAAATTGAGGAATTTTTCCTTTGTTTATGCCCAAGAGCGAGCCTGTTTTCTTCAATTGGTCCATAGATAGAATATTTTCTCGTTAATAAAAAAAGGGTGGACTGGGCATAAATGGATGAATTGGGAAATTGGGTGCTTAAATTAATCTCGGATTCTACTTCGCTGCTGTTGGCGGACATTCATCAAAGGCGTACAGAGAATCGATCAAAACTGATGGAGTGCCTTTGAGTCTCTGTTGTAAATCATGAAGAAGATTTTTCGGCCTGAAATTATGTGGAAAAGCGTCTCGAAACACCATCAATTGTTGGTTTAGGGAAAGTTGAGATCTTATTTTCACTCGAAATACACAAATTAAGGAGAGATTTTCGGTGCTAATTGTACGGCTGCACTAACAACCGCAATATTAGTTGTGGTAATTACAACAAATTGAGGTATTACCCTGGTTGTACATGGCCTTTGTTAGCTTAATCTACCGCCCCAAAATTTCTTTAGCAAACTTCAGCGACTTAAAGAAGCTACCAAAGTTTCTTCATAAAAATAACGGCTCGCGAATTTCGGAGGGAACTGTGGCCGGCAAGCATTTGTCTCTTTGGTGAAAGGTTTGAAATGCTTTTTGTGGTAACAACAGGAATTCTTCGCTACAAAGTTGACTTCCAGTCGCTACAGGCAGATGAGCCCTTGGATGGTGTGGACTTAGACGATTATTAAGGCCCTACAGGTAGACGATCCAAGGCTTGGTAGATGTTTTAAATTTTGTTTCTCGACAATTTTTTTGAGCACTTGGTATTGTTGTGCCTGGCACATCGACATCGTCGTAGATTTTTCATACCGTTTCTCTTCTGATTTTCCTTTTTTTGTCGGTATTCATTTCTTCGTTTAGCAAAGCGTCTCTCTCTTGTCTTGCATCGGTGACAGTGGATGGACGATCCAGACGCGTGGAACTCTTGTCGATTTTGCCTTTCAGGGAATTCGTCGTTTTTTTTTTTGTTTTTAATTGTGTTTTGCTTTGCATCTGGTGTTTCTCTAGTTGCATGAGCCTCTTGACACGAGGTTTCATTTTGTTTTCACTTTTGATTAACGGAATTGTAGCGTTGCGCGGTAACTTAAGTAGCCGTACGGCGCGTCTAGAGTTGCATGTTTCTGCTGCATGATGTGTTGACAAGTGTGTTGTTTTAGTGTCGTCATAAGACTCAGGGCTAGTAGCTGGTCGGTTACGTCAATGATAACGTCGTGCATTCAGTTTTTTGAAAATCTCTTGCCCTCTAGAGACCTGTGTATTAAAAAAAACGTGGTGTATGTAGTCTTATACCTGTTTTGAGCGTGAAGGCGATTCGGATACAACATGTATTTTGATGATTTTTTTTTATGCGAGACTATCCATATTCATATCCATATTCATACCTAAAGAAAGAAAGCGGTGAGAGCCTTTCTTTGAAGTAGCGATTCGCAAGTTAATGCTGAAAACTTGCCAAAATACAACTTATATATGAGTCAACTTTTTACCTCACAGCGTGTAAGCGTTTTTTCAACGTTTTTTTTTTAAGATACACTTTACAAGGAACACTGGTAATGACCTCGATAGATTTTTTATATCCTTTTAATGGAACCTTCTGCTCTCAATTCTGTTTTTCCGGTAGTTGTTTATTAAATACTGCTGCTTTTAATAAAGGGCCGATGGAAAGATATCCTTATTCCCATTAACTATTTGAGGGAGACATTCTTATTTGTTCAATAGACTGAACTGCGGATTGAGTTTTTTGTTCACCTTGGTTGTGATGGCAGTGCCGCTACTAGCCCTGATATCCGGTCCGTTGTTTTGCTCAAGAAAAGGAGGACATGGAGATATATGTAATTGATTGAATGGCTGTAGAACGGGACATAAAAAATTGATGGCCAGCTGAACAGCGACGTGGTTCGTGTCTCAGTGAACTTCTTTTCAACCGAGTGGGTAGAGATGAAGCGACATTAGTCGGTTGGCCGAAGGATTAAAATGTTGAACGATTCAGCTAACAGCAGGTCCCTTTTGGTGTAGAGAACAAAACGGAACGCATCTGGTAGCTCAGAAAGAAAGCACGCTTAGGTTGAGAAGGTTGGCTAAGGTCGTGATTTTGTAGGGCAATGTGTGAGAAGGGAAGCAAGAGGTTGTACGAATACGTAGAAAGGAGTTTTATGAGTGAGGTAGAAAGACGTAGAATGTTTCTGTAGAGAAATGAGAGAGGTGAACGTAGAAAGAAAACGAGATTACGTTGGGTGGCGTAGAAAGAGACTTATTTCGTATCATATTATCATCAGTTTAGATGATAAGTGAGATAGCTTTCAAAGGTAGGCTAAAGGAATTCGGTGGCCTAGAGAGATAATACTAGGGTTTTGTCTACGTCGAAAACTGGGCAAGGTGGCCATGAAAAGTAAGCTAAATCAAGTTGTATGGCATGGAAAGAGGCAGCTGGGATCGTGTTTCTACAGTACAAAAGCTTTTTACTTCACTTGGCTGTAGAAAGAAGCGATTTTGGACTTGCGGCTGTGGATAAACAGCAAAGTCGGCCTGAATTCAAGGATGCCCAGAAACTGCGTCAAAAATCGACAGTCTCGAAGAGATTTAAAATTTTGTTGTCAAGTATCTTCTGGAATCGATTGTCTTTTTGTGTTTCTTTAGAAATTGACTTTCTTGCCCAAAGTTATACCAAATAGCTGGAGAAACTGTCAATGTATTGTCGTTTAGGAAATTTTCATAGCTGGTGGAAAATATTCCAGTGGGATTTGGGATTTAATGGGGTAAAACGCGAGCTTTTTATCTGGTAATCAGAAAGATTCCCTTGGTTTGTGTGCTGATATTGGAATATTTGGGTTTCAGGACTCCTTCGATACAAGGTGGATTTCCAGTGTATGCAGCTGGAAGACTTAGAGTACAATGATACTTATGACGTGGATGACTACTAAATTGAAGTATAAAAACGAAATATAACGCCTTGGTAGGTGATGGCATACAGTGTGCAAAACAACACTGACAATATAAACTTGTTGCCTCCGTTTAACTTCTTTTCTCGTGCGTTCCAACAGAGCATTCATTATTTTCTTCTTTTTTTCGTTTCTTGAAGGACACATGGAATGAAATTCTGTACAAGAAATTCTCTCTGAAATATAGGTGGTTGCTCAAAAATTTTGACCGTCAACCAAATTCTACGATGCTAAAAGTTAGAATTTTTTAATAATCTGGCCTATGATAAACGGCTGGTGTGTCGGCCGTTTGTCTCCGTTTAGGTGTTACTTAAATTAGGCCTAAAGTAAACACTTTTCATTCGTAAAACGTTTGGTTATGTTTAGCCTTTTTTAAAAAATCAAAATTCAATGTTATTTTTTGGGCTGACTACCCGCATAATAGCATAGGCCAAAGCGATCAAGGTTACTTGCAATTTTGCTGATATTCATGAAATTTCCCCAAAAAATAGTAACCCAAGTTAACGGGGCTGAGCTACCACCTTATATTACGTCATTTCAAAAATTCGAATGTACCAAGACAAAAGTTCTGGTCTAATCAGAGGAAAGATCCCATGAAAAGATATTTCTCTTCAGACGAGAATAAAAGAAAAAAAAACAACGTCTACTTCTGATACCCTCCTTTTTTTTTTTGTAAGGATTTCGGTACAATCCTCTTGTTTTAAAAGGTGTTTTCTAATAAGAAAATTCTCTCTTTTGAATATAACTTCGGTTTGGAATATCCGTACTTTTTGATAACCCTTTATAAGTCTGCAGAGCTCAAGTCAGATTTCCTTCCTGAAAGGGTCAATTTGTTGAAAAGTTGTATGGCGGCGTTTTGTTTGCGACTGTGTAACTCGTACCGTCCCGTCCAAGCCAATGTGCTCGCATTTGGTTTGATCTTATTTTAAATTTGACAGCCCTTTGAGCATAAGCCCGGGCCGGCTTACGAAAAGAGGAGCGTCTCTTTTCAACATTTCATGACTGGACGAGGAGCAATCTCAGGAGAAGTACTGGTGCAAAAGTTGACCTGGGTTGTTTAGATTTTTGGCCTGTGTCCTGCCCTGTCATGCAGTTTTGGGATTGTAAAAAAATGTGCCAAAAATGTGTCAACTGTGCCAAGTTTCTCCGATGGATTGGCGATCAAGTAATCCTGTTTGTCGTGTGGATTTGCAAACCAGACGTTAACAAATGTCGCTGTGAAATTTCGTTTAAATCAACTATTTCTTTGTACTCAGTATTTTTCGGGTTTCGTGTGTCGTGATGGCAAAGAGGGAACAGAGTTTAGGTGGGGAACCGCCGGCCCGACTTCTCGGTCGAATTTGGCTTCTCAGAAATTTCTTAATAAACTTTTACTAAATAGTATTGTTGTGCTTAGTAAGTTACCCTGCAGTCGAAATTCCCCCAATCAAACCTGTGAAAGCAAAATGTATCAATCCGGAGAAAAGCGCTTTTAGTCATAAACGACAAGTCTTAATTGAAGATTTTATCTTAAATGCTGTAAAAATTAGTATTATTTTCTTTTAGTCTTTATTCTATCGCATAAAAAACTATCAGCCCCTCTGTAAATACCGTTACATTGTTCATCCACCTGTAAAATAAAACTTCCTCGAAACTATTTAATAAGTGATTAAGGGTCTCGAAAAAAACTCAATGGGCTTTTGTCTATTTTGTTTCATTTTGCTTTCAATAATCGTTGTTACAGTTGTTTTTGAATTGTTCGCTACTCTGAAATGCTCTACTTTAGATTAGAAGTGCCATTTTCATAGAAGGCTTATTTCGGCTTTCGTACGAAAGCCTTCGGACTCGGATTGAGATTTATTCTTGCCGGCGGGGCCTCCTGCCAAGAGCGCCTCCGCCAATCACAACAGCCCGTCTGGCAGCCACATCCAATCAGAAGCCTTCAATCATATACTCTGCCCTGAGACGCTCTACACTCTGCGTCTCGTAAACATTCCTGGCTACATTTGAATCGGAGCGCGGCCTGTAGTTTCTACACCCTGTATTTTTTCATATTTATTTTTTTTAATTCCGCTCAACTCACGTCTATGTCAGAACACTTGTGTGAGCACTGCAGGGCACTCGTACACGCTTTTAATTTTTTTGAGCCAAGGTACGTGTCGTTATGCACAATTCTGCAACATCACTTCTCCAAGGGTGAAAAAAACAAATTGGCAATCTTTATATAAGCGGCTGTTATCTTTTATGTTGTTTACAGTATTGGCATGAGAGAGTTTGCCGTCAATTTCACTGGGTCATCCCTCTGTTGTGCCCAGATATTACTGTGACAGTTCAGTTCGTGTACATAAAGTTGGTTATGTATTGATACATAATTCTGTAGTTGGCGAGGCGTGAACAGTTAACTGCCATCGTTTTTTTCTTTTGTTTCTCCTGTTGAGAGCTTGTCGAGTCCATTCTGTGCTGGAAGCTTCGGCTCTCGTCGGCTTCGGTTCGGATTTTGTCGGCGAGTCATTCAGGGCTTTCCCCATCGCATTGCTAACTCGGGAGTTTGTACGTATGAAAGTTGAGAGCGAGAGAGAGATAGTTAGGTCACGTGGCTGTGTGTATGTGTGTTTATGTGTGCGGAGGTTATTTTACCTTGTTTGTCCATGTACCTATGACAGACAAGCAATATTTTCAAAGTATCTTCGGAATAAATATTGAAAACCTTACGTATGTACAGTACCTGTGTCGCATTACTCAAATCCCGGAGCCTTGCTTCGTGTGAACGAACCCTTTATTATGAAGATAAATCAATATATTTTATAATTAATTATTTTAAGAAAGGTCAGTTCTATTCGCACGCCCATGTCAATACAAGGGAGACACTTCACGGAGACCAACCTAATGCATTTTTAGTGGGAAATGACTGGAACGCACGGAAACCAACCTAATACATTTTAAATGGGGCAGCGTGTGAATAGTCACTACTTTTTATGGTATATTGATGTATATTAATTATTATAATAAATGAATGAGTTTTTCAGGAACTTAGCCTATAAAGTCTGACTCCATCGAGGTTTATCTAACATTACTTTTCGCTTACTTCGCAATATCAGCCGCCGAGGAGCAAGCAACATTATGCTTCAGAAGAACCGGACAGTACCGAAGGGAGGCTCTATGCACCTAACCTTGCTTAATCTTAACTACATCGTTAATTTTCATTGTATCATAAACAGTTAAACCAGGATGAAACTCGGGAAAAATATTATACTTTTAAAGTTTATGGCTGGAGAACGGACTTTTACTGCGTCTGATAAACTTACGACCAAACGGAATCCGACCGTGATATTTTCCGAAAACTAAGAATTTCTGGGGAGGAAATCCGAAGGAAGTCCAGGAAAAGATTGAGGAAATTCTGAAAAGGGCAAGGATATGGGGGAAAGATTTTGGTCAGTTCTATTCGCACGCCTATGTTAATATAAGGGAGAAGGGAGACTTGAACGCACAAAAACCAACCTAAGGCATTTTGAATGGGAGGTGACCTGAACGCACGGAAACCAGCCTAATACATTTTAAATGGGGTAGCGTGTGAATAGTCACTTCGAAAGATTTTTATTTGTGTTCGATTCTTTTTTTGGAGCTTTGTTGTAACGTAATGTTTGTGTTAGGGCGAAACTCGTCCGCGAATGCGTGTTTGCCTCATAAAATATCCGAAGTCCTCCAATTATGTGTCTACAATTTGCTTATGCTAAAGCTAGGGCACTTTCAAGGTGTTAGCATGTGAGTATGCTCACATGGTGTTAGCACTTAATTTTTTTTCCAGCCTTACGCTCATAGAGAAACTATCCGTTTTTGTTTGAAATCTAAGGCTCAAATTCGTTTGCAAAGCACCTAGTTCAACTTCGCTGCAAGTAGTTCTTAAATAACCAGGCTGGAGTTTGCCAGTAACTACAGACTTCGACCACCAACTCTCCTGCCTGGTAGAAAAATCTCACGTCGCGCCTGACCATCAATCGAAGGTAGGCAACCACCTTAGCTCCTATGACGAGTGGGTTGCATAAGTCATAACCACACCGACCAGTCCACACGTCAAGGTCCTTCCGAGCGAACGATTTTGCAGGAAATCGCATTAATTGGGCCTTGGTTATATAAAATACTTTTATTTTCTTTTATGAGGTAGAAGCGTTGACAGGCAACCGGCAACTGTAACAGAAAGCAATGTTGTCAGCGGAAGGTCCTTGAAACCTGAGTGCGGTGCACGCCCTGGAACTTGACACTGATTGGTGGAAAATCCGTCGGAGCGACCATAGAAACTATACCGGCAAGCGAACGTACCCTAAAAAAGGCAGTCTACTTTTTTCGCGAAATTATCTGAAAAAATCCGCTGTGTTTTGAGAAATACTTATAACTATTTTTCTGTATACGTGTCACAAGATGAATTTGTGATCGGGACCTATACCTAACGGGGGGGGGGCATTCGATAGCGCCAAAAACCATAAGCGCCAGTCCGTAACCGCCAAACGAGAAAATTCGCAAACGCCAAAGTTAGTGTAGTTTAGGTTAGGTCAAGTTAGGTTAGGGTAGGTTAGGTTAAGTTAGGTTAGGTAAGGTTAGTATTGCGGTTAAGTCCTTTGGCGTTTGCGACTTTTCTCGTTTGGCGGTTACGGATCGGCGCTTGCGGCGTTGGCGCTTGTGGTTATTGGCGCTTATGACAGCTACCGTACCCTACCAAACGTATTCTGTATGATATTAGGTCCAATATCCAACATTTACGCTATGAAGTCTTACCGAAGAGTAAGGACGAAAGACCCCAGAACACCGCAGGACAGTACACCTGGAGGAGTGCCCCGACCAGGAGGCTACCGCAGAGTGCTCCAAACCGCCCACAAAGGATAGCAGTGGAGGCACCAAAAGCCCTGTTAACACACAATAATGGTTACCCCACCTGCCCTTATATTTTGACACTTTCTCCAAGAATCCACCCGGTTATCCATAAATCTTACTATATTTCTTCATGCGTTTAATAGTATGTAGTAATCATGGATATTTATCATGAATGATATTGAATAAATATGTGGATATCATGGATGGTATAACAATGAGTGGGTGTCATGAACACCCAAGTGTGTATAATGAATATCGGTGTATGTAAACGTCTGTGGGTGTCATAGACACTGAAGTGTGTGTTTTATGGATATCCTATTATCTTGTAGATATCTTTGATAACATTGAGGGTCTACCTATCCTGAGTGTTATTTATATTGATATGTATCTCAACACGTGGAGTGGGTTGTCGGGCCCGGTTAACGTGTTTAGCATACCTCAAATGTGTCGGATAGATGTCAACGGAAAGGCCGAGAGAGAGAGTGATGCACATCGAGACGACGGAAGATACAGCGGTCGCTACGACGAGAATCCCGGTCTGTCCTCTCACGAAATTCATCCCGGCGGCCATAAGGATGCTGCCGGAGATCATGCATACGCCTGGAACATACATTTGGCAGTCATCAATTAAGCGTGATGCTGAAACGATCTGTAGATATTTGTTATGTTCTCTGGTTCTAAGCAAAGCCCACCCCATAAGGAACTTTCCAAAATAATCTGCTATAGTTTTTTTTTTTATGAACTCATATGAAACGGACGCCAAGATTGGCCATTGTACGTATATGACTCGAAAAAACAAAAATCGGAAATAATTCCTCGATGATTTTGAAGGGTGAGATACGCTGTTATTGTCAGATAACTGATATGTAAAAGGTCATCCCAAAAAAACGCCATGAAACCAGTCCGGCATTAACATTTTCATTGGGTGAGCTAACTTTCCCTCCATTTTTTTTTGCCTTACTGGATTGGCCTCACGAAAGTGGCCTCACAGGATTGACCTCATGGGATTGACCTCACGACTTTGGTCTCACGACATTGGCCTCACGAGATGGACCTCACAGGATTGGCCTCATTGGATTGACCTCATGAGATTGGCCTCACGGAATTGGCCTTAATGGATTTGCCTCACTGGATTGGCCTCACGAAATTGGCCTCTCGAGATTGGCCTCACGAAATCGGCCTCACAGGATTGGCCTCATAAGATTGGCCTCACAGGATTGGCCTCATGGGATTGACCTCATGAGATTGGCCTCACTGGATTGGCCTCACGAAATTGGCCTCTCTCGAGGTTGGCCTCACGAAATCGGCCTCACAGGATTGGCCTCACGAAGTTGGCCTCACGAGATTGGTTCCACTGGGTCGGCCCCAACGGAATTGGCGACGCGGTCCCGGCGCTATTACTCACTTATGAGTCTTTTGTTGCCGAGCCATCGGACGACGAAGACGCCCACGACGGGGACGAGGCCGTCAAAGAAATTGATGATTGCCGTCCGCAGGAAGGCGTCGGGGTTGAGGTCCGTGATGCAGCCGAGGTCTGTGCCGACGTCGTCGTGGGCCGAGCCGCTGCCGTTCCGCAGCATGTACTCGATGGCGGTGCAGGCCGTGGCCGACTCGCCGGGCCGCAGGGCTGCGTATTGCGCCATGCGGTTGAAGATCTCGGGGTACCACACCATCAGGCCGTTGATGCTGTCAAAAGGAGCTTGCGTAAGCGTTGCGGAACACGATACATCAAACTCATGCCAGTTCGACAGATAGCTGCAGCAGTGGCATTTTCTGCTTATTCTTCGTCGCGAGCGGAGTATTGAAAAAGCGAGGCATAAGGCACGTAAATACCTGTAGCCTTTCGTCGCCAATCCTGCACTCTAAAAAATCAGTGAGTCTGAGATTCAGTGAAAATTCACGGATATATAGCACCACTGAATTTTTTCACTGGTGCTGAATTGACTGAATTTCAGTTAATTTTTACTGAATCTCAGAGGACTCTCACTGATTTAAATTTAGTGTGTGATGCTGATTACTTTACTTTTTAGAGCTGCTCTGATAAAAATAACGAAGTGACTATTCACACGCTGCTCCATTTAAAATGTATTAGGTTGGTTTCCGTGCGTTGAAGTCTCCTTTGTATTGACACAGGCGTGCAAATAGAACTGACCTCCTGTTTTGGGTACACTCATACCCGTTTTGGGGTGAAGGTATATCATGCACATCGTATTTTCACTAGTTTTCAAGATAAACTCACCAACAACGATATCAATGAAAAGCCCTCACCAAGCGCTTGCCAATGATACGGCTGATGGTGAGCTTATTTTAAAATCAAAGAAAACAACGACATGGCACCGTTTTACCTTCACCCAAAAATTCGTATAGGTGTACCTAAAACACACGGAAATAAAAAGGTTTTGTTATACCAACAAAGTCATTTGTTAAAATAGGGATAACAAAAATATTTTGTTACAACAACAAAATGTTTAGTTCTATCAACGAAACGTTTGGTTGCTGCAGCAAAAGTTTTGGTTGAAGCAACAAAAATTCATTTGTTGTCCCTAATTTTGTTGCCGTAACAAAACCATTTTTTCCGTGCACGGATTATTTTTTATCAGTTTGTACCGCCGAAAAGTAAGAATCCTGGTTTTGCGACAAAAAAATTGAGGATCAAGCACCTAGCTTAACCTAAGCGGTTGTATTTCATCCTTATGATGAAAAGAAATGGTTGAAAACAAGAGACAGAGAATGCAATTTCCAGTGCAGGAAGTGTGATACTGTGGGTACAGCGGCAATTAAGGTGGATTATCGTAGGTGCTAATCCGTATTGCGTCATGTTCAGTGGAAATCAAGAGACGGGACTCCTTTTCTTTGAACTTTTAATTCAACGGCTATTCAGGTCGGCTGTCCTGTGAGGTGCTAATTCTTATTGCATCACGAAAACTCGTTATGTTCAATGTGGCTTGATTGTTCAATAGATCGACTTTCTCTTGATATCCAGAAAATGACTTGCGAGAAAAACATTTGTGTACCTCAAAGTATAATCAAAACTCATGGAAAACTAATTAGAATTTTGTGGTGAATTTTGTTCTAATAGACGATTTACTGTAAAGATTTAATAAGTTTAGCAATCCCATAAAGCCTTATTATTATAAAATGCCATCATTTTATTTTTTTATTAATTTTTTTGAAAATG
>Ga0058701_10001116_pt1 | contig 18638 bp, 10 predicted proteins | sample AgamicOrMae_FD_97039 | JGI IMG/M metagenome (GOLD analysis project Ga0058701, IMG submission 97039) | Agave microbial communities from Guanajuato, Mexico - Or.Ma.e | ecosystem: Host-associated > Plants > Phyllosphere > Phylloplane/Leaf | place: Guanajuato, Mexico | collected 2012-06-04
GGTTAAGTTAGGTTTGGGTTAGGTTACGTTTGGTTTAGGTTAGGTTATGTTAGGTTTAAGATATGTGTGTGTTACATTAGGTTTGGGTTATGTTAGTTTTGGGTTAGGTTATGTTTGGGTTAGGTTAGGTTAGGGTTAGGTTAGGTTTGGGTTAGGTTATGTTTGGGTTAGGTTATGTTTGTGTTAGGTTAGGTTTGGGTTAGTTTTGGTTTGGATTAGGTTATGAGAGGTTTGCGTTATGTTATGTTAGGTTTAGATTAGGTTAGGTTTGGGTTAGGTTAGGTTTTGGGTTTGGTTAGGTTTTGGTTAGGTTATGTTATGTTTTTGTTAGGTTTACGTTAGATGGTTTTAGGTTAGGTTTATGTTAGGTTTGGTTTAGGTTAGGTTTCGGTCAGGTTAGTTTTGGGTTAGGTTAGGTTTGGTAAGGGAAAGTTAGGTTTAGGTTAGGTTATGTTTGTTTTAATTTAGGTTACGTTTGGTCTAGAATAGGTCCGGTTTGGGTTAGGTTAGGTTTCGGTTAGGTTAGGTGATTATAAGTGGGGTTTGGTTTAGGTTTGGGTTAGGTTATGTTTGGGTTAGGTTAGGTTTGGGTTAGGTCATGTTAGATTTGGGTTACGTTAGGTTAGGTTTGGGTTACGTATGGTTTGGGTTAGGTTAGGTTTAGGTTAGGTCAGGTTCGTGTTAGGTTAGGTTTGGGTTAGGTTATGGTCGCGTTAGGTATGGGTTAGGTTATGTGATTTTTTGGTTAGGTTAGGTATAGGTTAGGTTAGGTTTGGGTTGGGTTACGTTATGTTTGGGTTATGTTAGGTTTGGGTTAGGGTAGGTTTGGGTGAGTTTATGTTAGGTTTGGGTTTGGTTGGGATATGTTGGGTTTAGGTTAGGTTAGGTTTGGGATAGGTAAGGTCTGGGTTAGGTTATGTTTGGGTTAAGTTAGGTTTAGGTTAGGTTACGTTTGGGTTACGTTAGGTTAGGTTTGCGTTAAGTTTAGGTCAGGTTATGTGATGTTTGGTTTAGGTTAGGTTATGTTTTGTTTAGGTTAGGTTTGTTTTAGGTTAGGTTTGTTAGGTTTGAATTAGGTGTGTGTTAGGTTGGGTTTGTGTTAGGTTAGGTTACTTTAGGTTTGGGTTAGGTTATGTGAGGATGGTGTAGGTTTGGTTATATTTGGGCAAGGTTAGGTTTGGGTTAGGTTATGTTTGTGTTAGGTTAGGTTAGGTTTGGGTTATGCAAGGTTATGTTAGTTTTGGGTTAGGTTTGTGTTAGGTTATGTTTTCGTTACGTTAGGTTTGGGTTAGTTCAGGTTTGGGTTAGGTTAGGTTTGGGTCAGGTTATGTTAGGTTTGGGTCAGGTTAGGTTTAGTTTGGTTAGGTTTCGGTAAGATGAGGTTTGGGTTAGGTTATGTTTGGGTTAGGTTAGGTTTTGTTTAGGTAAGGTTTGGTTAGGTTAGGTGCACCGGTTACGTCCCTGTTAAGCTCTGGTTAAGTCCCGGCTAAGTCCTGGTTAAATCTCGCTTTCGTTCCGATTAAATCCCAGTTAAGACTCGGTTATGTCCCGGTTAAGTCGCGGTTATGTCCCGGTACTCCCGGTTATGTTTCGGCGAAGACTCTGTCAAGTCCTGGTTATGTCCCGGTTAAGTCCCTGTTAAGTCCCGGTTAAGTCCTGGTTAAGACGTGATAATTCCCGATTAGGTCCCGGTTAAGTTCCCGTTAAATCCCGGTTAAGTCTGGTTAAATTCCGATTCATTCCCGGTTATGTCTTGGTAAAGTCCCAGTTAAGTCACGGTTAAGTCCCGTCTAAGTCCCGGCGAACACTCGGTTTTGTTCCGGTTAAGTCCCGGTTTTGTCCTTGTTAAGTCCCGGTTAGGTCCTGGTTAAGTCGCGGTTTTTACTTGGTTTAGTCCTGGTTCAGTCTCGGTTTTCACCCGGGTAAGTCCCGGTGATATCTCGGTTAAGTCCTGGTTAAGACCCGTTTAAGTCCCCTTTTTGTTCCGGTTAAGTCCCGGTTAAGACCCGGAATAAGTCCCGGTTATGTCCAGGTTAAATCCCGTTTTCGTCCCGTTTAAATCCCGGTTAATCCTTGTTAATTCCCGGATAAGTCTGGTTAAGTCCCAGTAATGTCCTTGTTAAGTCCCGGTTAATACCTGGTTATGCACCGGTTAGGTTATGTTAGGTCAGGTGAGGTTAGGTCACGTCAGGTTAGGTCAGGTGATGTTAAGTTTGTAACCGTTCTCGTTTAGGGGCTTGTTAAGTATGGGTTATGTCCTGGTTAAGTCCCGGTTAAGTGCCATTGATGTCCCGGTTAATTTCCTTTTTAGTCCCGCTTAAGTCTTGTTTAAGTCCCGGTTATGTCTCATTTAAGTCCTCGTTTTGTCCCGGTTATGTGCCGTTGTCGTCCTGTTTTAATAACCTTTAAGTCCCGGTTAAGTTCCGTTTAAGTCCCGGTAAGTCTCGGTTATGTTAGATAGTGTTAGGTTTGGTTTGGTTAGTTTAGGCTAGGCTAGATTCGGTTAGGGTCGCATATGTTTGTTGAGGTTAGGCTAGGCTCGTTTCGGTTCGTTTAGGTTCGATTAGGTTTGTTTAGGTTCGGTTAGGTTCGTTTAGGTTATCTTAAGTTATTCACACACACGTCTAGCTAGAGACCAGTTTTCTTATCGATTCATAGTGGTAGAGTCAGGAATTTTCTTATATGAACTTCGAATTTTTTACGGCATTTCAAAACTAGCATTCGTTCTACGAATATGGAAGTACAAAAGGTTAAAGAGGGGAAACGGTTTATGAGAAGAAAACGTTAAAGTTAGTAAAAGATTAAAGAGGAGATAATGCAACAGGTAGATTAGATAAAGGAGGAGAAAAGATCGATGAAGAGAACAAACAGGAGAAATATACGAAAAAGGCAAAAAGATAAAAGGATGAAACGAAAATTTATTTTAATTACGTTGTCTTTTTCTTTTTATTTCCGCTCCCTCCCGAACTTGTAACTGACCGCAACGGACAGGCAAAGACCATTCTCCTGCCTCTTTCGTTACGTAACGGCAGATATGGAATTCGTTTTCAAATTCACGGTTTTGCAGAACATTTTCACAAGAAAAATTATCGACAATGCATTATTTGCATTATTATTTTACTTTCCTCAATTCGAATATTACTTAACGTAGAAATTAAAAGATTTACTGAAATGTTAGCCTTTATCGGAAGGATGACATTCCTAAAATTTATTTCGATTTTACTTATTTCCTTGACTTTGTATTAATAAATTTAAGTTCAGGGCGAAATAAAGTTGTCTTTTCTACTTGTGCGCTTTAGTTTTAGTTCGCTTTAGTTTGTTAGTTCCTGATTTATTCACTTAGTTATTCCGGTTTTTTCCGTCTTTTTTTGACTCTAATAGTGTGACCTTCAAGCAAGATTGCACTGACGAACGTCACTCGAGGGACGAAAACAACGAGCAATATGCACAAGAGGCAACGGCGGAGGCGCAACACAGACAAAACATACAGCCAACCATACTCAATCACTGTCAACCAGAGATAATCTAACCAGTGCTCTCAGGTAGTCAACTATTAACGGTCATTTTGTTACTACAGTAACCTTTTTGCACATTCGGGAGAATTATTATTATTTTTTTATGACAAGTAATGAACCCAAGGTTGGACAAATTCCTAAGGCAAGAGGCACGGCAGTAAAATACAACTCTTTTATCATTTTTTCTATATTTTTTTTACAGCTACGAGAAATATTTGAACGCAGGTGAGCCTCTGTTATAAGCAGTGTTAGCGAAGAAAAGAAAGTTGTGCGTGATGATAAAATTTTATGGGTAACACTAAATTGCACTTGGTAAGTTCGGACTCGGTGATGAGTTACTTGTAGCTGCCGGCACTGCTTGCGTCATTGCGGTTGGTTAGGCCCGTCTTAAGAAGACACCCCTCCGAGGAGGTACCTTAAGGTGCTGTGCAACAACTTTCACTGACCACCGCCAAGAACAACTAAGGGAGACGCTGTCACTCCCAGGAGCACATCAGCCCAAAGCCGTCCCAAAGCGGTGCCCGGATCGGTGCCCGGATCGGTGCCCGGATGTCCGCTCACAAGCCAAGTATGTTCGCTATTCATATGAAGCAAAGCGTTTGACTGAAACACGTTCTCTCAGAGGGTCCTAACCGACACAACACCTTCAACACGCCTGCGCCTGTTAAAATAGGGGTCATTTGAGCACCGGGGCCGGGGCATCGTCTTTATCGTGGATCCCGAACCTCATCTGGAACGGTATGCAGTTGCAATCCCACAACGACACCGGCTGGGCTTGACCACACGACCGAATGCCGCCATGGTGGGAGGTCAAATGACCACCGTCCTCACAAGACGAGGCAAGGTTACCACTGATGCGAATTTGCACAGTTACTCGACACGTAGAATGGCCAACAATGATAAGAAAAATCAATTTGCTATACAATAAAAGCCAATCCTTGTCCTCAAGTTCTAGTCTTCATTACGTTATGTTAGTATTAGTTAATCAACCCAAGGTAATTTCGATAAAAATTCTCTGCCATTGACAAGTCGTTTATAAAAATGGAGTAATGAGTGGCACATTTAAAAGTGCGGTAATAATTCACAGCACACTCTTTCCTTCGCTGAGACAACTCGCTGGTAATAATCACTGACGTAAAATTCACAAGGACATTTAAATAAAAATAATTGGATGGAGGAGCTATGAAAAGCAAGGGCGAAAAATGCTGCTGACGGACAAAAATGCCAAAAAAACTAATTCACAAAAATAACGATAAAAGAAGAACTTCAAAAATACCGTCATTGACTGACTGAGAACCCTGTTTCAGACACATAGCCAGGGTAGGGGCTCGGGGACTAACCTTATTCCGCCTAATATCATCAAAGCTTGAAAAAAAAAGGTGGGGGGCTCGAAAAAAGGAATCATTCAACGTATTGGATCTGCACGATTTACGCAATTAAAAAAAAAGTGCACATATAAACATGATTTTGTTAACGTGAGGAAGGAACTCACAAAAGTTATTTTCTTATTGCTTTGAAGTTAGGCAACCTCGGCGGTAAAAAAAACAACAACTAAAATGAAATCCTGGCTACGTGCCTGCCCTAAAAATGTTTGTTCGCTTCACGAGCGTCACTCACGCGTCACTCACCGCTCTCATCCAGTCCGGAGAGTCGCTCCTCTCCACCGCTGTTGGCCGTCTCTAAAAATCTCCCGCCACCGAAAGGAAATCGCACGAGATTCTTTCTCCCATACGAAAATCCCGAGACAAAGACATAGCAAGCAAGGGTACTTCATTTTGCCTTCACGGATGGGAAATCCTCTACGTAGAGTTCGAAATTTCTCCGAAGAATAAAATGTAGGAAAATTTTCCAAAATTTATCGAAATTTTTTTGGATGTTTTTTAAATGTTAGAACAGGGTACAGGCATTAGCAAGAAACGTATTAACTCGCATTTAGAACCAAGTTTGTAAAGAGTTTGGGTTAGCTTCAACTGGAATTTTTCCAAAAGATAACATTTAAGAAAAATTTCCGAATTTTTCCGAGAAACTTTCCGTTGCTGGCGACCAATGACTCTACGCATATTAGGCCAGTGGGCGTACGCAACCGGCTGTTGTATTGGGACGCTTTTTATGGGGGGCGGGGGCGCTTGCCATCATTTCATCTCGGAAAAACCTTTCGATAACAGGAAAACCAATCTGGCCATGGATATTTTGCAACTCGAAATATTTAAGTACTAAGAGCAGAAACTGCTCTTAGTACTTAAAGAGAGCAAAACCAATTGTGAAAAAAAGAACTTCAACATTGGTCTAGAAATTATGACAGGAAAAACAAGTTGCACGGTTTCTTCCGTTGATTTAAGTCCCTTCTTAAAAGAACTGAAACCGCATGCTCGTGATTCCAACAAAGCTCACTAAAAGCTGAATACAAATATTTTACGATATATAAAATGAGGAATAATTGGTTCATACTGCCTCTGATTTAAAAAAAAAACACAAACAAGTATGATAAAATAAACATTTGTGAAGAATTATGAATTAAGACTTCACTGAGTCTTCGAATGCTCTTTCAGGACGGTAGACATTCATGGGACAAGGTAATTACAGAGTTGAATCCATGGCGAAATTGGTCACGATGAGCTTCTCCACGACAGAAAGCGGTCCATAACATGAGAATTTTTCCGGAGGAACGTCTAATTCAAAATATCTATAAAATCCTCTCAAGTTCATTAGAAAATAAGGCCAAACCTTAGATTAAATTTCCGTTCAGCTCTGGTAGTTACTAAAGACGCGTGTTAAGACCGCTTTTCGTGAAAACGCCCAGTTACGGCCCCTACCTTGAGACATGAAGAGGGGGCACCGTGCCTCCTTTAGTGCCTCCTGGCACAGTGCGTTCTGTGAAGTTCTTCGGGGAGGTTCTTGTGGAAAGTTCTTGCGGGAAGTTCTGTCGGTTGATCCGGCCGGCGATGGTGTTCCGTCCGGATCGGCGTTGGGGCTCTGCGTTGCAGCCGTGGAGTAGTTCACAGTCATATCGTCTGCCAGCTGCCCAAAAAATAAACGGAATCGTTAATTTATAGATCATAAAAAAATGTGGTTCAAACACCTAGCGGCGAATGCGGGTCTAATCGACAAAAACTAACGCCACATATTGTGTTGGCTAAAACCGTAGTTGATCGGAGGCTGCTGGAATAAGAACAGATTTGAGTAGGTGTCAGAGGAATGGAGAAGTCCTCGCCAGAGCTGATATGGGCGTTTTGGTAGCCAGGCCACCAAAAAAGAGATAGAAGCGACGCTTTTCACCTTATTAGGCAAGGGCTGCCAGTGAGGCACTTTTATCACCAAAAACCAATTCCTCTATTTGTAGTGACACCTTTTTAAACTCCGCAAGAGCTCATCCGTTGGGATATTGTAATTTGCGCGGACCGATGACCTTCAAAACAGGGCTGCCACTCACCCACGATTTGCCCATCGAAAATATGAGGAACATGAGTAAAACTCTCGATAATAGGAGTAAAATATAAGAATCATTTTCAAACTATAAAGCGACTTATCGCGCTGTAAAAGTTTGCGATTATGAAAGGAACTTAAAAGATAATGTAGACTTTCCTCAAAGTTTTAACATGATTTTGAAAGTTTAAAACAAGATGATTTCAACGACATGCCACTCACCGTTATCGTAGAGTTTCAAGAGCAGCTTCTTCAGTTGGTGTGGTGGCTCGGCGCGGCGCGGCGCGGCGCGGCGCGGCGCGGCGCGGCGTTTTTAGGAATCTGTTGAAAGGTAAATCTCTCGTGAGTGAACAGGAAAGAAAGAGCGGCAGGAATGCATTATGACAAAAAAGCCATCAACAAATCTATAGATTAATATGATATTTATGAGAATAGCTGAGTACTATAGAGTGATTAGATGAAAAATATCACACGACTACAATTAAAATGAACAAGAGGCTACTCGGCTACGCTTTGTGCCTAAAAAGATGACAATTTCAATGGTCATAAGAAAAGCTCTCAAAGAAAAGCTAGCAATAAGGATGAACAACATCCGTGACCAAGATTCCCTACGTAGAAATTGATAATTTTTCACAGATTTCTATCGTGATCATATTCAGTATTGAATGCTACCTGCTTCATTATTTCTTATCTGGAGAACACAAAGCCCGGTGAAAATGTGAGTGACAGGCTTTGGTTTTCTCATATGGTATTGCATGGTAAAATGTAGTAAGTGCCATCAATTTCAGCATTCAAAGATGTAATAGCTACAATTTATGGAAACCAAATGACATAGTGAGTGGTACTACTTCTACAGTAATTTTTGTCCTAAGATTTTCAATATTGTTACTCTAACCCACAAAAATGGCTCAGAACTTTCAACAAATGTATATTAAATAGAGGCCTTGGGGAATCATCTATTTTATTCCTTACCATACTATCTTGTCAGAGCTCTACACTAATAAGGTATACTATCCTATTTACTGCAGGGTTGCAGGAAGAAACAAAATTGGTCTATAATTTAAAAAGAGAATAAAGCTCCCATTTTATAAAAACGCTTTTAGCCATAAAGCAATTAAGTCTTTTCAAGAATGAGATAAATGTACAAAACTTACATCTATACATCAAATATGTACAACTTGCCAGCGAGACTTGTTCAGGTACGCATATTTATCTGATCAATGAGGATGCTGAGTAGTGACCCATACAACAAAAGAGCAAAAATATTGCTACTGAGATGTTAATAGAACCAAACTGCATAAAACCCATGTGAGCAGAAACTAAAGTCCTCAAAAGATCTTGCACAAACACTCAAAATCAAGGATCCAAAAAACCTCACATAAACAGCCCAATTACAACAAAGTGGTTGAATACTAATTGTGTAATATTTCTCAAAATAGACAGCTTGTCAGAAAGATCTGAGAAATGATAATGTTTCAGCGAACATTAGTCCGGTGAACAGATATAAACAAGATACAAACTAAAAACTAACCTCTCAGAGCGGCGTCCTCGTTGCATTCGGAAGGAACTTTAACTTTCGAGACGAAACCTTGAGAGAGTCGCAGCCGCTTGTTCCATATCAAACCTCTTCAATAAGACACCCGTTTGAGGTACCCAACGACTTTTAAACTCCAAAGTTGTGACATACTGCATTTCACCATGGGATTACTGTGGTCGTCGAATGGTTTAACTCAGGGTTCCATCACATCACTTGTTCCTCAAACCGAATCTCAACACGTCGAGTTGAGCTTTTAATGTTACGTTGAACTAATCAATGCTAGTAATGAGCAAATTTGACTCTCGAAATACAAAAAAAGAAAAAAAAAACGAGCGATAAAAATCATTAAAATGAGTATCACACATATGACTTCTTTGTTTTGTTTACGTCAACTGGCAAGTGGTCAGCAACAGGCGCAACAGGTCAGCAAGTGGTGGGGATTTCACTGACGCGCGCCGCGAGAATTCAAATCGAAAAGGGCGCGGCCAGGTATGAGAGCCTCAAAAAAAAGTTTAAGGCTCTCTAGGCCAGGTCCTGGATGATTTCTCTACCGCGGGAAGACCATTGGAAAAAATGCCGTCGTCAGCATTTGGGATACCGGATCTCTGGATGCAAGATACGGAGGAGAATCGCCTATATTCAATTTTTATTTTATATGGGTAAGTTTTTTTTTCTCCATTTTTTGAAAATACAACCTGTTTCGGTTCGTTAAAAAGATCCATTAATGTTTCGTGTCTCCTTTGAAGGCGAGCCAATCATGGAATAGAGGCACACCGAATCAAGTGTGTTTTTATCGATTTCCATTCCGAGAGAAAATTAACATATTTTTTCTTATATGAGAAATTTTCTTCGTGAGATATCTTTTTTTCTATTGAAAGCTATGCATGAGCACAAACGGTGCACTTTGGTGTAGGCCTATAATGTTGTTTGCTTGTATGTACAGTAAAAACGCTCTTGAAGGGACCGGCCCGCGAGAGCGTAAGCTCACGGACGCTTTATTAGGGCCTATGCATAGTTCCTGGAACATTTTAGCATGTCATCTAGGCTTCAATTTTGGGAGGTATTTCCATTGCTTGAAAAATCTATTGGACGGGATTCGTATGATCCAATGTAGGGCTTTGCGCAATCGCTCTGCATTGAAAATTGAGCTATACGTTCCTGGGACGATGATTATCTGAGTTTAGTGAACGATTTTGTAATTGGTTTAAAAACAACAACACGGTAACGACAATGATTTGTATTTCATTGTTGAACTCGAAAGGGAGAAAAAAATGCACAACAATAGAGATGAATAGTAAACGGTGACTTTATTTGAGTGAATTAAATCAGTGTTGGTAGAAAAAGATATGTAGATTATAGAAAAAATTCTTTGAACATTTAAGTAATATACTGATGCAACAATCCACAAGAAAACATAACTTCCACATTGAATTTTCTTACAAAATATACATTTTTACATGGTGCAAGAGACATTATCCTAAAAAATAATACTTTATGTTCATTGTTTTGCAATTAAAGCATTCGAAAGCATTTCGAGGAATGGTGAAGGAAACAGGAACCAAGTGACAAAATAAAGGGTACCAAAATAGAAACTAAAATCTGAGAGGACGTCAAAATCGGTCGAGCGGGACTCAAATTTAAGTCTCCGACAGCGTTGAAGTTTTGATCCCTCCCTCAGGATGGTCGGAGCGCCGAAGACAACAAACATCCAAACCGCGTATCATTTATTACCACGAAGTGAGCCAATAACACCGTCTAACAAGGTTATACCTCGCATGTAAGAGGTTACTGCGAGTAGCCTTCCTTCTATCGGGACACGCGTGTTTAGCTGCGTTTTTAGTGAAAGAAAAATCACCGCACCCTGCGATCTAGTCATGCGAAAAAATCGAATCAGTGTCGACAATACTCCTTTACAAACTTGGTTCACGGAAAGTCACTGCATTTCAGATACTTCGCGAAAGGAAGAGTTGAGAGAGTAAAGCAAATGCGTCAACATTAGCACTCACAAGACTAGCATAACCCATTCCATCTTTTTCTAGCTTAATCTCATCGTTGATTTCAAAATCCGAGGTTGGGACCCTTTAGTAGAACAACCGGACTCTATTTTCAATACACGCGTTCAAACTAGACGACAGTACAGTGCCGACTATTTTACAGAAAGACAAAGCAATCAAAATCTATCGACAATGATAACCGGTTACAAAAATACGTGGGAGCTTCCGTCCTTTTGACTTGTACAAGAAGCTAACTGATGAAAATCACCTCGCGCATGACGAGAACAGCCGCAGAGCGGCACTCACCCCTGATCATACGAAACTTTCCATTTTTCATCGACTGCACCCCATGTGCATATAACAAACGGACCGGTATCAATAAAACCTCTTTTCGAGTGGATTATAGACTCCTTCTTCTGCAGGTGGTTGTGATCCTCAACATGCGAACAGCTTGCAGGTAAAGAATATTGACGGCTAAAATATTTGATTTGTAAGAAATTACGTTTAAACAGTCAAATAAATGCAACTTTGGAAAATTTCAACGAAGTGATACTCGATTATTATTTCATTGAACATTTCAGCTACAAAAAACGTAGACTTTTAGGATAGAATTCTTGGGAAATTTTCAGAGCATCAGAGCCACCTAAAACTAAAGGATAGCGTCCTGGAGCTAAGTTCAAAATGTATTTTTCATGAAGCTTGGGCCAGAAAATGATTTTTTTTTCATATAAAACAAGGAAAACCAACTCTAGACGATGGTGGTACTGTCTTAACACGTTTTACTCGAATAAAAAGAGATTAATATCAAAAAGTAAACTACTTATCATTGCACGAACAACACCTTCGATGAAAAAGCGCATCTGAGAGCCTTGCCCTGCCCAACGACAAAATTTCCATCCTTTGTGAAAAAGTTCTTTTGTCGAGAGTGACCTCCGCATAGTGAAGACAACACTGATTTAAGAGCCCGACTTTAAAGGGCTCTTGGGTTCTCAAAATGTGAGGATCCATCACAATCACGACATTAAGATTTTGCGCCACAACATTTACTTTCCGTACCGTGAAAGTCCATTTTAAACAAAAACTAATATTACCTCACTAATGACAACAATAGTATTAGATTTTTAGAAGAGGAGAAATCAACAATATGGCATGATATGTATGGTAACATTGGCGAACATTTTGTACGTGAGCGAAGAAATGATTAAGAGGGCACACACTGAGGACATCGAGGTGACGATAAAACTGTTTGCAGGACATATTTAAATCAGTGAAATTCAGGTTTGTCGAGTAATTTCGATTAAAATCTTTACATTGCTAGTTTATTGGGAAAATATTCAGGTTTGATGTGCTGTAAATCACTCGGTCAACCGCAGAGAAAGAGTTGTTTTTTTTTCGTTTTGTTGGGATTTTCGCTTTTTGTATTTAAAAGAATTGTATTTAAAAACGATGTATTTAATTTTTTGGGAATTTTTTACGTTAGGTAATCAGTCTTGTGATGTCGCCCATGAACATCCATGCCAATAAAACGATTTTTTTTCTGTTATTTTTTCTGCAGAATTCTAACACGATTTCTGACTTAGTAAGATCCTGCAAATGGAATGTGGATTTTTCGAAGTTGATTCCACGATGCGGACATAATCATTACAATATATTCATGTGGGCCCTATATTTTTGCTTTAAGTGCAAATCAAATGCCTATCACGGGAGAACTACTGAAATTCACAACTAACAAAAAGTTTGTTTTGTGCAGAAACTCGCATTTAGATAATTTTCATTTAAAAGAACCTTTAAAAAATTATTTTTCTCGTAAAGAAATTTCAATATTAATTCTAATGGCTTGCATATTCACCCTACGCCACCACCTAATGAACAAGGTCAAAGTTAAAATGCATCTGCGACCTTACCTTTTTTTTTAAAGTCATCTACAGAAAATGAGAGACTAAACTTTTCAGATAAATAAACACTGCACACACAGGACACCTTCAGTAAAAAAATTATCTCCCGATTTCCCTTTCAAATTCACAGAGCTTTGACGGAATAAATATCTTTCCCGTTTAACATCACATTTTGCTCAATATCGCCCAGTAGTAAGTTATGAAGTCTTCTATTTCCTTATCAACACAGCTGGAGTACACCATGCACACAACATAGTGATGACTTCTATCGGGCAAAAGAAATGTTCTCAAAACTAGTGTTTTTCTTTTTTTTTCTTTTCCTACAACGTTTAGTTTCGACGAAATGTCGATTCAACCAATAGTTGTCAATTAAACGTCTGATAGTTATGTACATGTGAGTTGAAATCTCCTTCCATAGATACATTTCATCCCAAATCTCTTTTACAGGGTAAATACCGTATGTGATTGACTTCACGGGCTAAAAACCTCACAAGCTTTCATTGCATTGTTCAAATTTTGAGCTCATACCCACTAGACACTAAGAACTAAGCCCCTGCAGCCGTCAAAAAAAATGACGAAAGTGCAGATAAACTACACAAACATCAAATTCGAACTAGAGCTTTCCCCACTGCTTTCACGTTGATGAGTCAAATTAGACACTTGATCTTTTCAAACAGCTAATCAAATTTCCAAAGTAAACAAGGGCATAACGGGCCTGCGAGCAAAAAGATCCGGTACGTGATTTTGTCTGAGGAGCACGCTGGTAGGAATACTTTATGTTATGTATTAAAACATTCCGGAGTACACGGTGTTTCCTATTCGCAGTCATCGCCACGTCGCGAAAACTAATATATGAAAATGATCACTTCGGTCTAAAGCTAATGTCTTGATGACGGTTGAAAGATGGCATCGGGTGCCCCGAACGCCCCATATAACCCAAAAAAATCGTCGTAAACACTATCTTCCCGGCTGATACTTTGGTAACCTAAGCCTGAGTAATGAAGTCTGACTTATGGTTTAAGACCTCGATTGGTTTTCAGATGCAAGATTATTCAAAAGTAGAATCTTACCACACGAGAAAGATTGATTGGAAACGGAGGTCATGATTCCAGGGTGCGTTCGGCAATTAGCTTGCTGTTTTGACCCCTTCTCTCGCGCATCCTTGTGGATTACCCACTTAATAAAACCGTTTATCAAATGACTTGTATACAGGGGCTAAGAGATTCACGATAGATACAGCGTAATCGCGCACCTCCGAAGACCGCACATTCCTTCACGATTCCCACGAAGACTTCATCTTACAATAAGATAGAGAAGCGTGCGGGCAATCTGACACTGTCGTATCTATGGTCGGCAAAACTGTGATTCAGACACAACATCCCAAAACCAAAAGTCCTCGCCTTAAAATGCACACATTAAAAATGCACATATAGACACGATACATTTACTGTCTGTTTCGAAACTAGTTCGAAGTTGGATTCGAAATCTTCTAGGAGGAGGAGTCTCCCTCGTCGGAAGGTCACGAGTCTGGCTCGTACCCGAGATTTTTTCTTTGTAGGAAGAGGTGTATTTCGTTGAACCTGGGCCTGAGTTCGCGGTTGCGCCTCCAGCACTCCCCCATGAGGTCGTACATCTCCCTCGGGCAGTCCGGCGGCCTGTGCAGCGGCCGCTGCAGGCCCGAGTCGTGGTACCACCGGCTGGCGTTCTCGATCACCTGCTCGCTCGTCAGCTCGGCGTACGGCTGCTGGCTGCACCGTTGCAGGATCTCCCACAGGGTCACGCCGAACGCCCACACGTCGCTCCGACAGCTGTACTGACCCTGACCACAAACAATCAAATCAATCACTGTCAGCGAACAGCGGCTTCATCGACATTCCTTTAGAGAACTTCATAAACTTTGATACGGTGAGCCCCGGCAGAAAATGGTAAAAATCTTTGAAGGGAGACTGCTGCGTTATTTTAAATCGAGTTGAGACAAATCGGGAGATTGCTAAGCATTGGAAAAGTCGTACGCCGGAGTCTGCACAGGCAACCCACTTAACTCGCCCTTATTTCGGACTGCCTATCACTGCTAAGGCTGGATGAGGTGAAAAAGATACACTGTGAATTTTCAACCCATAACAGCTCGAAGTAATTGGACCGAAATTTAGCTTCAGAGAAACTGGAAGAATTTTTTCTGTTGAAATACGCAATTTCAAGCTTTAAAAAATGCATAAATTATTAAATTTTAGGTTACCAGAAGGGTAATATTTTTTAAGTTGTGACAGTACTGAACTGGAAAAATAATGCTCTTAAATATTTTTTTCTGTTTCCGTGCGGCATCGCTGGACTCTACCTCTTAAGCTCCGCGTTTCGTTGGTTAGTCGAGCTGAGCCAGTCACACTTAACCTCAGTTATTGTTTATAAGCCTCATGCAGTTTAGAGCTCGACAGCAGGAGTCTGCCGCCGAGTAAGCGGCGTCACGCTTAGCATTAGTCGAGCGGAGCGGTATCAAAGACCTAACTAAACCTCGATTAAGCTCACCTAACCTTAACAAAGCATTTGCAGGGTGTTCATCGTCATTAAATCCTTACTTTAATCATGTTGGAACACCAGAGTTACAGGAGCCCATCAAGTTTTGCATAGGTAACGAATACAAACGGACCGTTTTAAAACTAAAAGGAAGTTGATTTGCCTGGCCGGGCTGCTATGTCATAGCGGGCACTGATGCCGTACACGTTCTGAAAGATGCTCAATCACTTACCAAAAGTAAACTCTCCCACGCCATCCACCGAATCGGCAATTTGGAGCCAGTATCACTTGAATAATAATGTGACTCATACGATGGACAGAATATAGCGTGATCCGAAACCTTGACTTGATAGTTTCGACCGATGAGACAGTTTCTGTTGGAAATGCAAACGCACACAACGTTACACAACACATCCACGAAAACATCATCATCCCACTGCCCATCGTAGATACCTTCATGGCATGCATTAGTATTACGAAACTCCCAAAAAGAGCAACATATGTTAATCTTTTTAGTCTTTTTCGGACTCGTAATTACATATATCAGAATAAATTACGGTTTGATCGTCTTGGATTCCCGATATTGCCGAGGATATCAATTTTAAGGGCAATTATCTTACTTCTCAGCGTCAGAGTTCTCTTTGTAGAATGGTAATGAGCCAAAAAGTTGGAAATAGAACAATATTTTTAGTGAAGGGGATCGTTAGGAGCAAGGATTTGGGTGAAGCGTCGTAGAATCAAATAAGCGCGTTACCTTGCTGCTAAATCTCGATGAACAACTTCGAGCGCTTCTAGATATTTCATACCTGAGGCTATTTGGGTAGCCAAATAAAGAAGGCATCCATAACTGTAAGACAAGAGAAAACGGGTAATTAGCAAAACCGCTTACCCCAAAAGAGAAAAAATCCTTGGCAAAGACGAGTGTAAGTGCAATGGATCCACGTCAGACGTGGTTTCGTCCTCACCTCAGATTCGAATTTCGCGGTAGTTGCAAAAAGGCATGAAGATCTCCCTCCTCCGTGAATTCCTGGAGAGCGCAGGGCGGCTCATCCCTGCTGCACAGTGCTACCACCCGTGAAACGTTGGGATCGCGAAGGCTCGCAAGGAACGTTGCCTCCCGCAGAAACTCTTGCCTGAGACAAACAATCCGTTCTCTCAAACCCTGCTTGAGCATTGAGCAAACTTGACAGATCAGTATCTTGCGTTGAAAGCTCTTGGATTTGTTGATATTTAAGTCGGCTGCACAGAAGCCCATGCGGCCCCATTCACACCCCAAAAGCATTGATTTGAAAAGCAGCCGGTCAGCAGCCTGCAGAAAGCTCCAGGCGCAACAAACAATGCCGGAACGCAGTCTTACGGAGTTCGTTCTCCCAGTGAATACATAGCCTTATTACTTACTTCGCAGACTCCCCACTTTTCGTGTCCAGCGTTTTCACTAAGACAATTTGCTTTTTTCGGAAGGATGCCAAGCCCGTTGTGTCAGGTACACCCTCTGCTTCACAAATATGAACCTAAAACACAAAACCGAACGATGGAACGACAACGCGTGTAATTGAGCGAGCTCACCATCAGGACGACACATAAAATTTGCCGAAAAACATTTCTAGCTCGTTCGACCAGAATCTTGGCAACGAAAATAATTTAAGTCAACGACGTTCTAATCGCGTCGGGTATTACCGAAACTCCTGAGGCGTTACTGGCACTATTCGTTGTGGGAATAGAACCAAAGCTTCCCGCCTTTGAGAACGGTCGCAGCCGATTTCTTCTGAATTCTAAAAGCGACGCCGCACCGCCCGGAACCGGAAAACCAGACGGTAGTTGAAAACATGTCAGTTTGCCCAAGGGCAGGTGCTGCTCTCGACGCTCGGACTGGAAACGAAAAAACTTCATTTAGTAAATTTGTAATAGAAAAAGTCAACAAAAATCTGATGATAGGTAGTCCGTTGACAAGTGGACCTGAAACAACGATTGCAGAACCACCGGGTCCAGTTGTAAAAGCCCCATGATTTGCTTAAAATTACTAAAATTAAGTACGCAAGGCTTGCAATCAGGCTCCGCGATAAAGTAAGGCACATGAACCCCACAGAAAAATCAAACTTCACGATAGACAGCTTCTTTGAATTTTCATCTACTTCCGTCGTTCTTTAGAACCGATTTGACGTACATAGTCTCACTTTCATCAACGGTTTAATCAAGCATTTTCTTAAATGCAGGAGTTCACATATCATGATTTTTAGCGATTCAAACCGTCCCGAACCGGCGCGTGTGATGTCGATCGTTGCTCAAATCCACACGAATCAAATGCAGGATTCTCGATTCGATAGACTCTGATCTCAACACAAGCCGAGTTCAGCTCAACTATTTTTAATCACCGAGAGGAAGAGTTGATCATAGTAACCATGCACAGCTTGATCTCACCTTGACAATATCCGTCGCCGCGTAGAAATTCTCAGCGCGTTCTCCATTCGGGAGTGCGGAGAGTAACGAAGTCGTTTTACTTAGATCCAAAGTCTTTCCCACTGTCAGAAACTTTTCGGACTTGGACGCCGGCCGAAGGGGGAGGCTTAGAGCCGAATTATTTGAGCGAGTTTTTTGGTCTGAAAGTCAAAAAGAGAATGTAAGGAAATATTTAGGTTCAAGGAGTACCTGCGAGTAAAACAAGGATGGTACCTTTTTCGACATTGTTGGAAGAGTCTTTACCAAGAAGGCTTCCGTACTCGGGCTTCGTCTTTGGTCGAGGAAGAAGATGATAAGGCTCGTGATAAGCAGAGGATGCTTCGGAGTCCGATTCTTCGGCCAACACTGATTGTCCATACCCTTTCTTCAGAGTCAATGAAACGCCATTGGCGATCATTTTACTTGGCTCTGGTATGAAACACGACCTGCGAAGCAATATTCGAACAAATCAACAAAAGACATTGTAGAACCGATGGCCGCACACTCGCAAACTCAAGTCTACTCTCAATTTTCAGGGTCGTAAAGTTTTTCTAAATGATGAGCACAGCTCTCGTGATAACGTACTAGCAGTTAAAAAAGTATTGACCGCTCAAATTTTTTCAAACCACCGTAGAACGGAAAGAGATAAGACAAAAAGCTCAGATCAAATTGAGAGATCTCTTGGAGATGTAGCGATTTTATTCCGTGCCTTTGGGACGTATCTCTGCCCGTTTCAATGTTACGCAGGTTTACAAAAATTGGAGAGGTCGATACTTTTCTGACTGCTAGGACGAGCACTGTTTACTTTCGGCGACAGAGTTTCGAACGATTTTTAGAGTAATGAATTGAACACGGAGACGATGCTTATAAGCATTTGAATTGCATGTTGTCGCCGCCCACGAAAGCTCGGAAATAAAAAGCTAGAGGCCTTGTGAATCATCTCCGGTACCGCGGAAACTTTTAGGGCAGCGAGATATTGACTAAGCGCCGGCACTAGGCCGATTGAAACTTTGTTGCTCAGCAAAGCAGAGATGAGCGGCGGCCGGACAGCGGCCGTGCACAGCGGAAGCCGATTACTTCAAAACCACCAACTTTGCAGATAATCTTTAAAACCACTATAGACATAATCTGATAGACGTGCGATACATAAGATAGAACCGCTACCGCGGAACTAAAATGTACGCATCAGTTCGACACCTCTCGCAGGCACGTTTATGAAGGAAGAAAAAGCGTGGATTCACTCTAAATTTTTAAGGTTGCATTTTCAACCTTTTGGTTCGACCTCTACGACGTTAAACCGAGCGGAGCGAGGCTCACGCCTCCTAAC
>Ga0058701_10001117_pt1 | contig 18622 bp, 15 predicted proteins | sample AgamicOrMae_FD_97039 | JGI IMG/M metagenome (GOLD analysis project Ga0058701, IMG submission 97039) | Agave microbial communities from Guanajuato, Mexico - Or.Ma.e | ecosystem: Host-associated > Plants > Phyllosphere > Phylloplane/Leaf | place: Guanajuato, Mexico | collected 2012-06-04
GATTTTTTATATTTTTCCTCGGAGAATTTCTTCCAAAAAAGCACAAATTTTGAGATTTCTCAAAAATGAATTGAGATATTGGATTGAAACTTTCACCGTCAGACATAACTTTTGATTCCTCACAAAAAATGTCTTGGGACGAAATCTCTCCGACCAACCGTTCCAGAGATGGCGGATTTTAGGGCACTTTTCGGGGGGCTGTTTTGCCCCCTAATTTAAGTTTTTCGCCGGGTTTGAAAGTTCCAAAAATTAAGTTAGGACGTTGACTTCAAGTCCTCAAATGCTCACGAAAATATGCGTCTGACCGTCCGAGTACTTCCCTTGTTAGCTTGGCTCCCTTAGCTTGGCTCTCTTAGCTTGGCTCTCTTAGGTTGGCTCTCTTAGCGTGGCTCTCTTAGGTTGGCTCTCTTAGCGTGGCTCTCTTGGCGTGGCTCTCTTAGCGTGGCTTTCTCAGCTTGGCTCTCTTAGCTTGGCTCTCTTAGCTTAGCGTCTTAGGCTTGGCTGAACACAAGAAGCAGAAAAACCAAACCGTTTAAACTTGATAGCGAGAAGCGATTTGCGGGAAGTTTTGTGGGAAGTATCAAGTCGGTGATGTGAAGAATCGATCCGAAATATCAGTGTAGGACAATAGCTAATCGCTGCTTGTTTTGGGGATAGAAGAGTAGCCATGAAGAAAGGCGATTGTGGCACTCGCTCATTATCGGAGCCCATTGAATTGTAATCAGGCTGTTTGCAGTCCGGAATCCTTTGCAAAGGCTGTTTTATTCAATGGTCGTTCTTTAGCACGTGCCCCCGCTGCTACTACCGCCACCCCTCCCCCTCCCCAACTCCCGCGACATTTTATTTCCCTCTTTCACTCAGGCAAGTCGATCTCCAGGGTGTTGACTGGAATTGCCTTAAAGGGTAAACTTTACTCTTTGCCCAATAATTAATTTTTCTAACGCCGCGGGGAATACTAAAGGCACATTACTTAAAAGGGCAAATTTGTCGACCTTGGCTTGCCGCCTTTCTGCATTGTTTGATTGGAACGGTTGACGTTTCCACCTCTTGTGATCCACCTTGCGTCGCGGAGCCGAGAGGAGCAAGACTGCCACCGAGACATGACCAATATTTGGCTTGGCGATCCGCTTGGCTCCTCCTCGCGGAGTCATAGTCGAGCGAAGCACTATGCAATAAACCTGAAGGTTAACGTATCCCGGTTGCATGTCGTAATGCAAGTAGAACAAAGACCGTTATTCTTTTTAGAAAGGTTACAATTTTGACTATTATGTCTCGCGTTTTGTTTGGAAGTATGCGTCACCTTTGTGCTGTAAGTCAATTATGAGGCCGGAACTGTTGGGTTGAAACGACGATGGATCAATATTAAGAATTAATATTAATGACTTTATTTTTGCGAAACGTGATTCTACTGCGTATACATTTTTTATTCGAGCCTAAAAATTTTATCAGTTGCATTAATTAACCATCACAACAAACTTAGAGCCATCGGAATCGCGTAACATTATCACAACCTCCAGACAAAACTAAATTTTTAATGATTTTTTAAAATTTTAATTAGAGTCTGGAAAAGTTCTTAAATCGCAACGATTTTTGTCCTTCTTTTGCGAGATGTAAATAATGGTATTTAGAGCAGAATCTTATTCATTACTGTAGTCGGTAGCCAAAACTATTTTGAATTAATGAGAAGAAACTTTTAACCGAGCGTTCAATTTAAACAAAGCGCAATCCAGCTGTTTTTCTCCGAGAAATTTTCGAGTGAGTTTCGTTTTGCACGCAACGGGGCGGTTAAACACAGCAGCAGCCAATCCTAACTTTAACTTGTTTGAAATACCTTGAAAGAAGTTTTTCTTCCTCTACGCATCGCATCGGTGAATAACGGCTCAGGTATTCCTCTCTGGAAATATGACGATTTCCTTTATCCTTAGGATTTTGCGGCGGGAACTTTTCTAAAAATGATTCACGTATTTTTTCAGGAAACCGAATCTAATGATGATAAACAATTTCGTAAACACGTCTTTTTTTATTGAAAACTAAAGAATAAAATGATAATTTTGAAGAGATTACGTGGACAGGAGGGTTTACTTGTTTCGTGTTGAAGATTCTTATTAACTACCTGTGAGGGGTGTATAAATGATAGGTCAGTCCTATGCGACCTGTGCACAAAAAGATCCGCGCTTGCGGCCGTAATGCCTAATAAACGAGCCATAAAGAATAAGAGCTGAAAAGTGACGTTCGAGTGGGGAGTGCATACACAACATGTGTTGGAGAGGGATACTAATACTGTGCGTGTGGCTTAGTCAACCGCAGTCAAGGCTACGGGTATGGTATTTCTCGTTTACCGCTAGTTTTACATCTGCCGACTTATATCCGTACACACGCAAACTGACCTCATTCCGAGAGCTAAACCTGAATGGTCCGATTCCACCACCGTGAATTTGAGAAGGCGTTGCCTTAGTTTCAGCATTCTTTTCTTTTAAATGTGCACTTTTGACTCCCTGAAACTTAACGTTGTAGGTTCTGATCGAGACTTTAAAAAAATGCTGCTTAAAAAAATCCTTTTAGGAAAGTTCGTCGACGTTGTTGGGTGGTCAGCAGTTGATCGCCGCTATCAAATTTATCGTGTCCTTGATATCTTACAAATGTGTGCTGCCACGAAACATGTGTAGTTTTTGTTGACTGATCAACCCATTTCAGACCAATCAGCGGTCATCGATTCAAAAAAAATATTTACCAGCCGACAAAATTATTTTAATTGCTTCATTTTGAGCGAAAAAATTGATTTGCAATATAGCTCGAATCATAAGGATCTACATAAATATTTTCATTAGTTGAAAAACCGTGTCAAGATTTTTCAGCCGAAAAATCGTTTATTTCTTCTTTTAAGGTTTTGAGCGCTTTTCAAACGTAAAAAGATCAAATTTCGGAAATTAAGATTATGCAGAGAATGGTGCGTCGGGTCACGTATCTTGGCGCTGGAGCCCCTGCGAAGCGCACTATAGGCAACCTATAGACACAGACGTCGTGACGGTTGCCTACCTCATGTCGCGCAGGGACCTTCCAGCCATCTCTCCACAGCTCACTCCGCACTGAAACAAAACTGATGTCAGCAGAGCGTGACAGATTTTCGTGACCCACTTTTTGTGCAGTGTGTCGCTCTTGTGGGGCTTTGCATCTCACTCGCAAGTATTTTGTTTTTATTCCCTCCTTTTGGAAGTGCGTATATCCCGCCAACAGCGCAGTTTGTCTCTAAATTGCCCGACCTGCCTGAATGTATTGAGTTTATGGAAAGATGACGCTTTTCTTTGAATAGCCTAGAAAATCTGCCGAAACCAGAAACATATTTCTTAAATTGTTGTAAAATCGATTTTATAAAAGTTGTATTCATGCTCCGGATTTTCTATCGAATTGTTTATAGTTGATTTTTTTTAAAAAAGGAGTAACATTGATAACTGTTCAATTTTTTTCTCACTTTCTTTCTATTTTTGATAGTGAAACGTTGTGTGAAATCATTTTTAAGTGCCCACATATGATTCAAAATGTTCATCTCGGAAGATTGCATCTAGTTCCCAGGAAAGCTTGTTCGTGCAGGACTTTCGAAGACAGGAGAAGATACAGTGTAAATAAATGACCTGGAATTCTCATATTTCTATTTCCCGCGCGAACACCTTGAGCAACAACCCGTCATCCTCAGTTGTACGTCCCTCTAAGTCGAGAGGTTCCGCTGAAGTGACAATTTGAGCCTCGAATCTGAGAAGGGCACATTAGACTCCTCCCCCCTGGGAGAGAGGGGACCCCCCCCCCGATGAGCCACTTGACGAACTTCTCCGCCAACTTTCTCTCTAATTCCTTAAAACCGTGCGACGATCACAGCCCCCATCTTAAAAAAATCTCTTTCCCCCCTTTTTTTTCGGCGACGCCGTTCACACTGGCCAACGATGCCAGGAGACCATCACAAGCACTGACAACTGGATCATCTAAAAATAGATTGCTAGCTTTAATAACTGTTATATTTCTGGGTCGGCAAACATTCATTTGATGGGCATAGAAAATTGATTGAAGTCGCCGACGAGGTGATATTTTTTTTTCCGGACTGTTGCCAGCTCTGCGTTTCGATCCATAACTGCCCTCTCAAAAACCGCCTTGAAACAGTTCCGGAAACCGTGTTGGGAAACTCAGGAGAAAATTTTCTCTCCCAAAATGTCATGAAAGTAATTTTTTTAATGCTGGTGAAAGTTGCTTTAAGAAATTACACATTATTATTTCTTATCTTAGAACACTAAAATGTTCAAGTGCATAAGCGAACGTTTATGCAGTTTTATACAATAACGTCGATGATTGAGAAAATTTGATGGATATCAAGGAAAAAAAACAACAAAAACAAACGATTAGTTTTACAAGTTACGAAGCTAATTATTTGAATTTTTAAGGTAGGATATGATACGTTGAACATTGTGTTGAAATCCAGTTTTGATCAGTCGTAAAATTAATCAAAGGTTGATATCTGTTGTTTTGCGGCGAGCGAGCTGCCAATCAAAAGTGGATACCCACCGTTTGTAACACATGAGTTGGTCTACCTGCATCATTCAAGTGTATTGGGTCGGGAAACTGACCCTTCACTTCACCCGATTGAAATTTAACTTTGCGAATGATTACGAGAATGAAGCGTGTTCGCTCGGCTGCACACTTCTCTGACATAATCATTCGCCAATTGCGGAATATTTCGGCAAATTTGCTCAGGCAGAACGCCCACCACTACAGACTATCGTTTTATTTCGAGTGTATTTTGATTATAGTGTGTTGCGAGCTATTTTAATTGCCCAGTCTATCAGACTCGATTGAAGTGACATATACCCACGTCCAAATAAACCCTCTGAATTGAACAGAACGTTCCAACGCGTTAAAAATGGTAGGAATGTCGGCAGATATTTCATGTTGGGTTCAAACGATTCTCTTTTACAAAGACTTCTAAAGTCTTTAATGTTTTTTGGCTCGAAAGTCTTTGATTATGTATATTCCAAAGGTTGCGCGGTATCTAATTGTAACGCCACACGCGCTGATTAAAGAATTACATTTATGAATATTAACAACCGCGGTAGGTTTACCTCGTTTAGGTAATCTATAGGTTAGGTCACATACCGCGTGCCTTTCATTCATTGGCCTTTCGGTCCAAACCATTAATTAGGCAATGTCAAAATGAAGTTTGATGTAATTTCAAGCCGGAAACTCTCTTTATCTAATTTAAAAACTAGAGGGCACCAATCAGCGAACTCCTCGACCGGAAGTCGCTTCTAGGACTGCACACAGTTCGAAAGGATTACGAAGTAGGACGAAAAGTAACGTCGCTTCGCCTAGTCAAGCTCTGCTGCTCGAGACACAATTTTTAACTCGGAATTGGAAGCAATTTTATCGTGTCAATTATCAACGAAAGGGGCGGGGAATGTTTTGTAACATCAGCCCCGGGCGTGCGGCGGCGGCGTGCGGCGGCCGCCCTTCGCGTCGCTGTGAACGAGCTCAAGCGCGTTCGATTTCGAAGGAGCACTGTACTTTTTATAGAAACCAGACAATCGGACAAGTCAGCTGGGCGTACCGCTCAATTTTTCATCTTTCTGAAATTAACTCATCGAAACTTAACGTATCATCCCTAACTTCTCTTATTAACCTATAAAAGCCCTAAGTACTTGGAGTGAAATTTAGCTTGAGAGAAACTGAAAGGATTTTTTCCACTAAAATACGCAATTTTAAGCTTTGGGAAATGCCTTAATTATTAGATTTCACGTTTCCAGGGAGGTGAGTTTTTAAAAAATTGTGACAAAGCTGAGCTGTAAAGATCTTCTAAAATAAATTTTTCTCTTTCCGAGCGGTATCGCTGGGCAGCAATGGGTTAGTATAAAAAAAGCACAACCAGAGCTCGCTTTAGAATACCGCTTTGTCTCCTTCAAATCTAACTTCCGTTATACCTGTCAAAATCTTGTCCAATTTATGGGAACTTATAACCTAGCCACCGATAACTCCAACCTGTGAGAACATTGTCAAAATCTCGTAGCAGACTTCTGTTTTGAGTGATTCGTAGGTTTCTCAACTCGCTGTGGCCGGTATATTTTTCATACACCACAGTCCCGGAAGTAAATTTATCAGTCCGTAAGAATACCCAACGAGGCGGGCTTCGACAGAGAAATTTGTCATCCCCTTATTAGCTCAACTAAGAGGAGTCCATTTATCACGCAGATACGGCGGCGCCGTAGCGAGAAATGGATTATCGTGGCATACAGGTGTGAAATTAGCTCCGAACATGGATATGAAAAACTCGGCGGTACGATCTCCAGACCGCAGCCGACTTGCCCAATCGTCCAGCTTCCAAGTTTTTCAGTTTTCTACCTCAGGTGTTTTAATCGGGTTTAAACTTTGACGTTGAAAGACTTTCTTGTAAAAAATATACGAGCAGTAAAGGGTTATAAGAGGATCTATTTTGGGGTAGGTCTGATTAAAGTTTAGGAAGTTGACTGAAACGGGTTAGGTTTTGAAGGAGACTTAGTCCAGACTATGAGGGAGATCGACAGTGTACCCTATTGGCGAGGACGTGATCCAGATCCCCTAATGGGTACCTTAGAACAGTTCGTTCCGTGTGAATACGCGGTGCAGCCGTTCAAATCGTTGGAAGCGATTTGCCCTCCAGGCTTTCTCCTCCCTCCTCTCTCTTCTCCTTTATCCTCCAGTCCCCTCCTGTCCCCTCTCGTCCCCTCCCCTCCTGCCGCCTTAGCCCTCCGACCTGAGAGAGAAAACTCCGTCTGGGCCGCAACCGTAATCTCTGATATGTTTTGTTTTAAGCCTCTTGTAATTCGATTTCTTAGTCCAAGGAATGGTGCATCGAGCCCCTCGATTATCTCTAATCCACGAAGCTCGGGCCGGCCCGAGCCGCCCCATCGGAGCCGCGCCGTGGTCAGTGCGGACGAACCATTAATCTTGTTTGGGAGAGTTTTGTAATTAAGTTGAAAGCAATAAATTTTATCTGTGTACATCTTTTATCACCCGAAGCTCGAACCGAAAATTGAGAGGAACAGGAATTTTATGATGTCAGTCGGTATTGATTGTAAAATGGGTGATTATTCATACCGCCCTTCTCGTCCTTTTTTTTTACGCCCTCTTCGGTTAACGCGCTTGTTTTGGCCAAGTCGGAGTAATTACTTTAGGCCACGCTTTTGCGACTGGAAGCACAGCCACGAGGTTGGCGTTCAGGGAGTTTGCGCCCGGGAGTTTACCTCGTGGGAGTTTCGGTTCAACTTTAAAAGACTCGATTCGATTTGGGCGAGGGTAGATGAAGCTCGAGGGGTTTTAGACTGACTTTTATGTGACCATAAATGAACCGATCTTTCGTTAAAAAATTTCAAAAAAATTTGACGGGTGAAATCACAAAAAATAACGTCGGGTTGTTGAGAATAAGCGCAACAGACGCTCAATTGTCGAGGGACATGTTTTCGGGGACCGGAGCAGGCCGCAGCGAAGGCAGTGTAGCCAGCCACACCGCAGACGCACCATAGCGATCAAATTCGCAAAGAATGTAGCGTGACCAACCTCGGAATAAAAAAGTTGTACCGATCCAACTTTTTGCAGTTGCGAAACTTTTCAACTTGAGCCCTGTAAGGTTGGCATTTGCAGTGCTCAAAGCTGGAGGGAGACACAACTCCACGAAAAGTTTGCAACCTCGCGAGAATTAAATTTGTCCAAATCGACGGTTTCCAGGGGAGCGGCCTCCGCGGCCCACCGACGCGCCGCGCCGGTTCAGAGAAAGTCGAATGGCGAGACATCTTACGATAAGACGCTCTCGTTAGACTAGTTTGTCTGTCTGATTGGTCTTAAAAACTGCCTGCTAACCCGTCCTTGCAAGCTGCATGAAATACAATTTGATATAATATTGAACTCTTTTGTGAGAGGTTGGGAGGGAGGAATGTGTCCCACACGGAGTGTTCAAGTGGACCATTGGACAGCTGCGTTGCGGGATTGGTAAGTTTCTCAGACACCGGAACCTAACCTGACATCAAATATCATGTAGTGTCCATCCAACCCAGTCGAAAAAGAAATACACAAGACTTCAAAGGCATTTCAGGAATACTTATACACCGAATATTTCCTTGCGGAATTTCTTGACACCTGTAAAAACTCGACCTACGTTTCGAAGCAATGCGATAAAAATTCGACTTCGAAGCATTATGCACCAGCGATGATAAACATTGTGGTTAAAAATTGGCAAACAGGCAATTTTGGCCGATTAGGCCGCAGAGGCACTTAGTCTTGAAAACTGATAAAAAGTGTGAGAAAAGAATTGGCAAGGCTGGAGGGCGTTAAATTTAGATTAGAGCGTTTTTTTGTCGCTGCCCGCTATCTCCGCTACAACTTGAGATATCATCGAACGCATAAACGCCCAAAACACGCGAGCCTGGCATCCGCGCCATTTTCAATCTCAACAACGCGGGAAAAAGTTAACGCAGGCCACGCGGTTTCGTGGAGCAAACCTTCTGCAATATTTTTCTTAAACAACCCGAAAAATTGACCTAATCACACTTAAAATTGACGCACAATAAAGGCGTTCTTATCTTTATTCGTGTAACATTCCAACAATATCTACTCTCATTTTTTGAGCATATTCTGGATATTTGATTTGAGATATGTTCTTCTCATATCCTCAAAATATCGCTTTATTCATTGATCCCATGTAAGAAAATTGGCTGCTTATCTTAGGTTGAGGTTAGGTAGAGAATTTTTTTTTGCTTAATTTCGATCGGATATTACCGAGGAACTTCGTGAAACAAGCCGTTGCTATTTCACTTCCTCCTGCTTATCTCTTAGCGCTCACTGATGTTTCGCCGCGTGGGTTCCATAAATAATGTCTCAGACACTACGGAGGTGGCTGAAGTATCGAACACAGCTTTAGCTACTGACCGGCGAACAGTTGCAACCGCATCGCAAGGGATGTGGGATCTAGACGCAGGATCTAACTTAGCTTGTTTTGCTAAATTAGCAGTCCGCTGCCAAAGTTTGAGTACTTGCTTACCGAGATGGAACATGGTACCTCGCCTCCAAATACATTCCCTCGACTTAGTCACGAGCGTTACTTAGTGAACGATATCCGGTTCCGGTTTCGTGGAAAACAATTATTGGGTCGTTATCGTACCACTTGGCACCTTGACAGTTCGGCTACTGTGGACATTAAAACGAGATGCAGAAAGGCCTCCGATGTGCGGAATTGCCCCGATAAAATAATACCGGTACGTAGCAAATATCTAAACTTCAGCCTGGCTGAATTCAGCCCATCTTAATTTAACCTGAACGACGTTAACCTAACCTAGGCCGGAAACCAAAACAAACCTGATACCTACTCAACCATGCCGAGCTCACAGGCCCTGAAGTAAGAAAATGTTTTCCTCGCCGGGGAAAGGTCCTTGACCAAAGAACCGAAACGGAAAATCCCATCATAACCGCCTTTCGGAGAATTTTTGCCTAAAAATATCCTAAAATGTTGATTAAGAATTGCTCCGAGCATTTCATTGACTATTTTTTTTTGTTCGATGCAATTTCTGATTGAGAAAGAAGTTCGGAGAGAATCTGAATATTGCGGGCTGCGTCAGAGAGGGGAAGGAGTGGCTACTCGGCTCGGCTGACAATGTGAGCTCGGCGAGTAGAGGTGTTTTGTGCCAGCAGCACGCCTCGGCGTGTCGCTGTTTTCCTTGTCGACTTTGGGTCGGTCGCGAAGTGGTGACGTTTCTTCAAAGGGGTGCAAAGAAGCTTGGGGCGCTTTCACAGGATTCCGAATCCTCTTTTAAAACATAATTCTATTGCTATTGAAAGAGGTAGAAACACTGGCGCTTTATTTCTAACCCAATAAGTGGCGGAATTTAAGCCGATTTTATGGTGTACACGGCTTTGACCGGAGACGCGGCAGCAGCCAATTACCGACGGGTTCCTTAGTTTGTTTCTTGTATAGGAGGCCGTGCGGAAACTCGAAGATCCTTTTGAACCTGACGGGAGCGAAGCGAAGGTGACGGAAACTCACAATCAGTGTGAAAGTTGCTGACAGCGGACGTTACTGAATGAGATCGTACGTTACTGAATGGTGGTGAGCGTTACCGAATATTTCATGAGTGATATCCGAGATGATTTCCGCTAATCTTAAGTGAATCCCATCGGGTAGCTGTCATAAGCGCCAACGCCACAAGCGCCAATCCGTAACCGCCAAACGAGAAAAGTCGCAAACGCCAAAGGTCTTAACCGCAATACTAACCTTGCCTGACCTAACTTAACCTAACCTAACGTAACCTCACTGAACCTAATCTAACTTAACCTAACATGACCTAACCTAACCTATACGAACTTTGGCGTTTGCGACTTTTCTCGTTTGGCGGTTACGGACTGGCGCTTGCGGCGTTGGCGCTTGTGGTTTTTGGCGCTATCGAATGCCCCCCAATCCCAACTCAGAAAACTTCAGGATAGAAAAAAGCAAACTTTTTAGCGATGCCCTACCAAAGATTGGCGACTTCATTATTTTCAACGTTTGTTTAGCCCAAGTATTTGAGCGTGCGGAAAAAATCAATTTGTAGAATTGAGTTAAATTATGTTGCTCTGTGGCGAGGAAAAACATGGCTGATTGTGCTCTGAGGAGAAGAAGTAGTGAAGCTACGTTTGTTAGCAAGACGAGCTGCAGCCTCTTAACGATGCGTGAAAAAAAACGGCAAATTTAATTAGAGTAGGCTTAAAATGGTGGAGCTCGTCCTGGGTGAGCAGATGAGCAAATGGGCGACGCAAAAAATCTTGACTGTCACAACGGAAAACTTAACAGGCATGGACAAAAAGAAGGAAGTTGACGTTGGCGAAAAAAGTTTACAAATGTTTACGTAATTTGACAAACCAGTTACGAATGCTTTTGACGTTTTGCTTAACTAATTAGGGCGGAGATCCAGAGATAAAAACAAGATAATTTACGACAGTTTTGAAAAATTGTCAGATCGACTTTTGGAACTTTGTGTGTTTTCTAGATTAAACGGGGGCCATTTGTTTTCTTATTATTAATGAGAGAGGAAATAGAAGCTTGCCGAAAAAGAATCGTCTTCGCTGGGAATGGCATTTGTCGTATACTAAGACGTCTTCCAGATAAGATTTGAACGTTTTCTTGGTACGTAATCTTTGTTCTCAAGTTCTTTGGACCGAAGTATCGCATACATTGCAGAGAGACAATAATCAAAGAAAGTAATACACGGCTAATGTTACAGACGTTAAATCAGTTGTTGTTAGGTATTTGTTAGATCATATTTAAAATTTTCTTTATGTCAGATTTTGTTTGGTTTAGATTTTGTTTCCTCTAAGATCGCGTTGCGTGAGATTTCTTTTTTTGCTAGATTTGGTAGGTTATCTTTTTTTTTCGCGATGGTCAGGTGCCCTCGATCCACACGATAGGAGAACTTTTCGTTTTGGGTCTTTCCTGCAGATGAAACATTTAAATTTTCTTTGCCCATACAAATCTCACAAGTTAGACTTATTTAAGCAAGATGTGTTTGAGACAGAGAGTAAACTTTGAATCGAACGAATGAGAGAAAATTAACAGTGTCTCTTGCAATAGCTGTGAAAGTCTTCAACCTATTAAAAAGTTCCGGAGATAGCACAAGTTTCTTTTATTTCTTTTCAAACATGCATCATTGGAAAACGCAATGAATAAGTAATCGGTGGTCGGTCCAGAATTCACAGATGATCCAATATCGCTCGACTGAGGTGCAGGCCTGGATTCACCCAGACTCTGTTTTTCCTGTTTTCCTGCAGACATCGTCAACCCAACTCACACTAAGCACGCTTGCTCACTTGTTTTCTGTTTCGTCTTTTTTCCGCTCTTTAAATTTGCATCTCCCCGGGAAATAGTCACACCGAGTGTATTGTCACTGGATCGATCGATGAATGGGACACAAGCTCGCCTGTGGCAACGCCTCCAACCCGCTTATAAGGCGTTCCGGCCCGCTTATACGGCTATTTCAGACACTCGAAGGGCAAGTCTATATACTTCGCGAGCGTGAAATTCGCCGTTCCGCGAAGAAAATCAAGAGACGCAGGTTTCGCAATGACGTAATAACACAGCGCGCAGGCAACGCAAAAATTAATTCGCGTTTTAACTTGAAGCGTATCCGGCCGACAAAGAAAAGCCGCTCCACGTGCCGTGCATAAATAATCAGCTACAAGCATTTTTGCATTCATCAGTTGAGTCGAGCTTTTCCGTAAGACAGGGATAGGATCGCGCGGCGCGCCCGGGAAATATGTACAAGGCCTTATTATGCAGTACCCCTACCCCTTTCCCCTTTCCCCTTTCCCCTGGTAGCAAATTACCGCCTTGACCCCTTTACTCCCAAACAACTCGCTAAGTGCGCGACGTACAAGTTCTTGACCGCGCGGCGGGCTAAGCATTAGCGGAAACAAGTATTACCAACAGTTACAGTCACAAAATCTCCCCACGATCTTGCCGCTGTGCGCCGATTTACGAAATGCAGCCGGGGCTATTCACCCAGCTAATAACCAAATAAAATCGTTTTTCACCAAAGCGTAGACGCTAGCGTGTTGCATTTAAGACCGTGAGATCCTGAGTTCGATTCCGGTTGGCGTATTTTGGTTTTTTCAACTGCTTGCTTGACGAAGTACGGGGAAATGGCAATGTGAGGAGCACACATTAAATGGAAACAATTTTTTGCCAGAGAATCTGAAATAGAATAGAGACCACGGTTGGTAATTGTTACCACCTTTTTCTGTACGCGTGATCATTTTTCTCTGTGACTGTTTTAATATACGAATGGTAATCGAGACAATATCTTTTCTTGTGTGAACACTTAGTCAGTTTTTTCCGTGAGCCTTATACTCCGTTCTCTTTTAGTTAAATAGGCTGCTGAGATTAGATTGATCCAAGTAAGGTAGAGTTAGGTTAGGCAAGGTTAAGTCAGGTTCTCTGTACATTTGAGTCAGCGAGAGTCTCTGAGATTCAGTGAGTTTTCACTGAATATCGGAGACTTTTACTGATTCAAATTTAGAGTGTTCGACTATCCTAATTAAGTCATAATAAATCCTTATTAACTTATCCTGATACATTGGTAAAGGATCAAGATCGTTATTATCGAATAGAATCACCTAAACAGCTGTTAATTAATCCTTTTCACTCCCCTGGTAATGAACACCTTTACGATCTTGGAGTGGTTTTTATTTTGCGAGTAACGGAAACGCTGTGTTCCGGCTTCGCAGACTTACAAATTTTTCATACGCGGAGTTTCATTTAGTCCGAAACAAAATGAACTCCCGGAAAAAGAGCTCATAAAAGGCTTTACAAGACCCCTCCCTTAATATGTGAGCAACGCAGGCTTCCCGAATGAAAGAGGTTATGTGGTCCATTTGTACCAAACAATACTCACCGCCGGCTGGGCCCTACCTGTCATTTTGGAAGAGGAATTTTCCATCTCGTGAATTCCACCTTCGCCAAGCTGAGTGGGGCGAGGTGGAAATCACTGACCTACAACCTAGTTGAATCTAACCTACTGCTTGTATGTATCGTTGATCCTTATAATGGAGTGAAAGGTTGATCCAGGTGGGATATCCGACCTTTCAAACTGCGAGTTAGGAACGCCTACAGCGAACTTGCTTTCTGAACTGCTGTCAAAAGTTGGTCCACGGGTCGGACTCCTCTATGCCATCACACAAAACAGTTTTGCAACAATTTCAACTTGGCTTTGAAGGCTTGAAATACGAAATCGTTCTGCTGATTCCGGACAGCTAATTAAAATTCTTGTAACCACTTTCCCGCTTGGCCGTCAATATGTCGAAAAATTCGAAAACGTTTCGAGACAACATTTTGGACATGATTTGAATCGATCTCGAGATGAGCAACCCAAAAATGGGATTAATTGATTATCTTTACCGGTTGAATAGTTAACCGGGTTTTAAAATGACGCAGTAGCGGAATCTAGCGTAGCAGCGAAGCAGACGTATGGATTTCGACTTTAGCCAAGTCGCATTGTTGAAGACGCGATCTCCTCAAAGTTTGGCCTTAATATTGATGGTCGGTGCAAAGTCGGGGGCGGTCGGACGGTTTCGGGGGAGGTCGGAGACGCTCGGGGGCGGTCGGGCGCGGCTGGAGGCGGCCGAAAACACAAAACTCGATGAACGGGCCCTCATTGGACAAAGCGGCCCGTCAGAGTTGAGGGTTCGCCCTCCATCTTAATTTAATTGTTGCATATGGGCTCTGAAAATTTCGCCGCCACAGATTTTGTTGAAACCAAGATTAGTTGGTCTTTTCCATTTTCATTTTTTAAAGACTGGTTGCGTTACGAAATCGATATTCACTCGTCATTTGTGTTCGAAAAAGTGCATTTAGCAATCTTAGGGGAACATAAGGTAGCGAATCTCCGAACGACAAAATCTCATCCTAATCTTCCATAATGTAAACTCTCTTACCTGAAGCTAGATCTGATTTAAATAACTTTTTTCAGTGCCTCAGGTTCGAAAGCTTACTCGAAGTCTGCGTTTTTATAGGTGCAAGAAAACTAGCTTCTCTTCCTTGTTTTACACTTTAAACGCGTGTATTTAAGATCCTCGCACGTTAAATACCGGATTATCTTGTTTGCGTAACTTGTCTTCATGTAAGATGTACTCCGCAGAATGTAATATGGGGATTATTCAAATAGGGTTTGTCATGAAGTTAGAGAATATTTCATGAGCTTCGTTTCCTTATAAAAATTAGACTTAATTTTTCTTTATAGTTCCTGCTTCCGAAACAGGAACCTCTGCTGAAAAAAACGGCATTATTTATAAAGCATGGGTGCTTTATGAGGAAGAAATTAAGAAGCGCTAACGAATTTCGCGATCTTTTTCCACATGGACATCGCAGACCTTCAAATCACACGCGAACGTTCACAACCCAGATAATTACTTTTCAAGTGCCCTAATGGACTCTCAATATCAATGTAATACGTTCCATGATGCCCACAACCTACCAAATACTCTCAAAGTGGCAAAAAAATTGTAAATATAAAATAAATGTTCAAACATTCACGTTGTTCACAGAAATGATCAAAACATATTATTTAGGCTCAAGTATTACTCTACGCTCTTGAAACCTTTGAGATCTGCCTTTATAAATAGTAAAAAAAATTCGTAATATGCTGATGAATGCTCAAAACGTCCAAAGCACACCTACAAAAATGTTCAGAATATTTGGGACGCTTGTATAAGTGTTTGAACCGGCGGAGAGCCATTAGGAAGAGCTAAAAAGCATGTTGCCGCCCTCCGGAAATCACCGCCAATACCTGTGGGAAGAGCTCCCTCGTTGGGCCGCCTTCCCCAGCATCTATCTCTCTGCAAATTCCGGTGTCGCCCCGGAAAATGTCTGTGTTGCAGAAGCCAACCGGAGACATTAGAAAGAGCGTTATTTTACGAGTGTCGCAAGCTTGATTGCAGAACCTCGTGAGTCCCTTCTCCCTTCCCCTCCCCCGTTTGGGCTCGCACCCCCTTCCCTTGACCCGGGAAGGGCTGCTTGCGTGTTAACGCCTTATACGTGCGCGCACCGCTCTAAATTGGCACTACTCGCTCGAAAGGAAAAGTCGACGACGTGACGCGATCTCACGCACAACTTTGATTGACTTATTCTCTTTCAGACACTAAAAGTTCTTCCCTCTTTTGTCTTCCATTTAATGCTAGCCGCGCGCCTCATAACTACCGCAATGCCGACGAAAGCAGCTGGCCAGGCGTGGGAGGAAGCCCGAGACAGAATCTGGCAGTGCACAAGGGAAGCGATGGGAGTTTCGAGGAGAAGGCGGAGATGGAGGGGGGAGATGAGATAAATTTATAACTCACTCACTCCGGTCCCCCTTCCCCGTAGCTCCGAACCTTCCTCGACAAGTCTGAGATATAATCTAGAGCGACGAGGTCTAGCGCTTTTACTGTGTTGTCACTACAAAAAATATCCTTTTGAGCAGTCGGATGATGTCCTGCCCTTCTAAACACGCCACAGACTTGTTTATGGAAGACGTACTCGCGCGTTAAAGGGCCAGATCTGATGATAGCGCGGAACGCAAGCACTGTGTGAACAGTCTTGTCCGTGTGCCCTTCCCCGGAGAATCGTTGCGTATACGCAAAGGGGCTGAAATCATAGGCGGCAAACAATTCATCAAAGAAACGGATGTGTGAAAACTCTGTTGCTCCGGGAACAAGCGTTGATTGATAGTTATTGGTTCGATAGCAAGTCCACCCACCCACACCTACACCCATTTTCGGAGAGCGGGGATGAAATAAAACGATTTTCCACTTCGTCATTCTGAGATGGGACTCGGTCTCTTTGATCTAAGTATGCGATAAGAAATATAACTGTGTTTCGCTAATAGAGCGAGCCAAGTTTGGCGCGAGAGAAGGTCGCCCTCTTTGAGACGGATCGGTCTCGTCGCAGGCGGGCAGCAACAGCGCCCGCGACAGCGCCAGCGCCAGCGCCAGCGCCAGCGTGCAGGTAGTCTAGTGTGGAAGCAGATGAGACGGAAAACGCACAAATAATCAAACGTGGAATTAGATGTGAGGAAGAGCGAGAAAATGGCTCTTATAATTGGGTGTCTGCGAATGCTGAAGTCTCGGACTGCTTAATTAGGCTCCTAATACGGCGCTTCTAGCACTCCCCCATCACTTTCCCAGCACTCTCCCAGCACTCCTGCAGCTCTCCACCAGCACTCTCCTATCACGCCCCCAGGCCCAGCTTGCCTAGCTTGCCTCTAGCTTGCTTCCACCTTGCCTCCAGCTTGCCTCTAGCTTGCTTCCAGCTTGCTTCCAGCTTGCTTCCAGCTTGCCTCCAGCTTGCCTCCAGCTTGCCTCCAGCTTGCCTCCAGCTCGCCTCTAGCTCGCCTCCAGCTCGCCTCCACCTCGCCTTCAGCTCGCTGCGGCTTACTTGTTAGCATTCCGCTCAAAGGGTTGCTTACCACCAAATAAAATTACGATACCTCTTAATAAGTGGAGTGGAAGGGCAGCAGAGTGGAGCGTATGCATGGCTGCGCCGATCGGAAAACAAATCTTGAAATAAGATTCCGAAATGAACGCCCCGCTGGAACGATCTACAGCCGAATTATTCACGACGATTTGGGATTCTTGTGTGGTGCGTTGCCTGCAATACGAAGCGAAACATTCTTCGGAGAAGCATTTTGTGCTCTGAATGCGAAAAAGTCTGTGCTGAGACTTGCTCTGGCTTATATTTCACATTAGTCGATACTGTACTAACTACGATGGCAGGGAAATCACGAGAGATAGCCTTCTGGATGGCCATATATATGTATCTGCAATTCCTAAACACATTCGTTTATTAACATCATAAGGAATCTCTGTTCCACAGATGGAAAAAGTGTAGTTTTGTTACAATCTACAAGCGATTGCAAACCTTGATCAACTTAAGCCAGGTATTACAAATCTATACGGTACTTTTAGCTGGTATATTGCAAACCTAGGTTAACCTAGGTTAGCTTTAATCTTACTTTTTTGTCTCTTAAAAACCGGCTTGTAAAACATCATTTCGTCCGGAAAAGTAGAGCGACGGGGAGAATGGAAGTTAGCGCCGTTTCGCCCCTCAGCACGTAGGCCTACGCTAAGTCCGGTAACTGCTTTAGTGGCGGCAAATGAGGCGCACACGTGTTGACAGGACTTTGAAGATATTATGAAGGGGGGGTTCGTGCCCCACCCCCGACGGGGAGAGGGGGAAGGTGCCCCCCCGTTTAGGGGGGAGAGGTGTCCACCTCCAGAGGCTTATTAGGTCCCGTTCCGAATGCGATTGGACCGTTCCGTTCTGATGATTGCTTTCTAGATATAGCGGCGCGTTGACACGGCGGGCGCCACCGTGGACCCCCCCCCCTCAAGCGGCTTATGCTGGTTAACACAAACGCAGCGGTGTTTACATTCGTTTATTGGGGCAACAATCAGGACACTCCGTAAAACACGCTTAATTAATGTACTACAAGACAGGCGCCGGCAGCGATCACATTCCACCGCAAAAATATCGGTGCATCATTTCACGGTTGTCCACTTACAAATTCGGAACTTTTCCACCTCTTGTCCCGAGCAGAGTGGCAGCAAAGCCTCCAAAGAAATCGTCCACAGAAATCACGCTTCTGTATTCCCCTGCTCGGAACCTAAGACAGCAAAGCTGAGTAACTTAAATCATAATGACTATGAACATGTTTCGAGCTACAAAGTTTGCTTACGTTTAAATACCTCGTCGCAACCTTTGCGAATGGCCGCATTTTCCACGCAAGATCTGATTAAGCGTTCTTGGTAAATAAGTCAAAACTGAGTCGCTATCAAGATTTCGTCGCTACAAACAGAAACAGCCCTTTTATAGGTGGCAACGTTATCGCGCCCCGATTAACGTAGAAATGTTGAGAATGTTATTGTTAAGATAGTTTTTCTGTCTTTCGTGTTCGCGACTCATAAATATTCGTAGATCATTTCTATGCTCCCCTTTAAAAATAACGCAATATCGGCAACCGGCGTGCTTAACTCGTATTTCAGGAAATTTGTTTACGTAGCGGCAGCCCTCGCGGCCTGCTTCTTCCTCTCTTCCCTTCCCTTCCCCCCTTCATCTCCCCCC
>Ga0058701_10001120_pt1 | contig 18597 bp, 9 predicted proteins | sample AgamicOrMae_FD_97039 | JGI IMG/M metagenome (GOLD analysis project Ga0058701, IMG submission 97039) | Agave microbial communities from Guanajuato, Mexico - Or.Ma.e | ecosystem: Host-associated > Plants > Phyllosphere > Phylloplane/Leaf | place: Guanajuato, Mexico | collected 2012-06-04
ACTCTCCGCAATTCAAACGCAGTTATCGAACCCTCCCAGTGAAAATTCACCAACTGCGAAGTGCTAGTTCGAAAAATCCACCAACTGCAGAGTGCTTGTTCGAAAAATCCACCATCTGCAAAGTTCTTGCTCCAATAATCTACCAACTGCAAAGTGCTGGATCCGGAAACCCACCAACTGCAGTGAGAATGAATTGCAGTTGGTAGATTTTTAGAAAAAGCTTTTCGCAGTCGGTGGGTTATCGGAGCAAGTACTTTCCAGTTGGTGGATTTTTTCAACCAGCACTTCGCAGTTGGTGGATTTTTCGGATGAGTACTTCGCAGTCGGTGGATTTTTATTAGGAGGGAAATTCTTGATCCATGCGAACAAGTTAGCAAGGCTCCAGACAACGACCTCCTTCAAAAACTTATCCGATAACTGCTTTGTAAAATGATAGGAAATAAGTAAAAGAATGCACTCTACACAGTAAAAACAAAATCTCGTTTTTGGGAATGCTATACCTGTTTTGGGTGTGAAACTAAAACGGGGGTAGTACGTATTTTGGAATTTTTCTTTTAAGATAGACCTATGTTCAGCCACATCAATGGAAAGCTCTCGCCGAGACCTTTCAAATGATATGGCTGAACATAAGCCTATCTCGAAAACTAACCAAAACGCGTACCAAACCCGTTTTGGTTTCAGACCCAAAACAGGTATAGCATTCCCCAAAACGGGGTTTTGTTTTTACTTTGTGTAAATTTTCTCAAGGACGGTTTGAAGAATAGGAAATAAATTTGACTTCGAGACAATATGAAAGCTTGAAAATTTTCTTTCAGTCGGTTTTCTTTCACATCTAGTAGCTTGACAAACGAGAAATAGTCGAAAAGAATAAATAAAGCTACATGTTACATGTCCTTGTGTAGAGGAACATTCCCTGGAATTTCGATCGGAGATCGGACAATTTAAGATGAAAGGTCGCTACAAGAACTTTCGATGAGACTAATGCATGCACGTGTTGTTAGAAGACGCATTTCCCCTGTTTTAAAAGGTTCAGAAGCGTAATATCTGCTTATCTCAAACTCGATTTTTCAACATGACAGTGCTTTTATTGAATATAAGACATTAATAAAGAAGGTTGACGTTATTTTCTCTAACAGCCATCGGAAGATATGGTGCAACGTACTTGCAAGGTACTTACCATTTAAAACTTACGAATCATAATATAACATTCAACCGCAAAGTCGGAAATACGGCTCACGGGCGGACTAGACATTTAGGGCCCTGTTCGGCAATCGGCAATCGGCTAAGGGTCCTCCCGCAACCTAGGTACGGTACATACGGATACCGTTTCTACGCGGAAACCGTCGATGCAGTGGATAGCATGGGCATGAATGACTTCAAAACCAAGTCTTTTAGACTCTCAGGAGTCTCCAGAGGAGCTCATGAGAGGCACCTTACGGGCCGTTAGGGGTCTACGAGTACTTGTAGCATGCTGTTTGTTGGTGGATATTCGTGGTAATATCCATGCACCCATGATACAAACGTGGATCTGCATGTTCTTATCCTAACGCAATCTACGGGAAGATAAAGGTTAGGCTCATAAGTTAGTTTACGTGTAATAACAAAAAACTACTTTATCTCTAAACATAGCTGTATACGTCATTGATTGGGATTCGGAATGAAGTACCATTAGAGGTTTTTTAAGCGGTACTTTTAGACCAGTTTATTGTAAAATCATTTTTCGTCGTTACATTTGATGGAGGCAACACTTCAGCTGTGGACTATCGATTATTTTGAATTTATGGATTAATTTATTGATTATTAATTAATTAAAGATTTACGCCTCATAATAGATTTGTGCGTTGGGACACGTACAAGAACTGGTATATTTGATTACTTGGACTCTGAACAAAATATTAACGGCAGTATACATTTATGTTTGCCTCCATGGCATTTAACAAGGTCCATAACATTACCGCGGTTATTGGTGCTTGGATTTTATAAGCTTCAACTGAACTGTTAATTTCTTTTCTTGGATTTTAGAAGTATTGTAGAATCACCTCCAGGGTACCGGTATGTAAAATTTAAGTTCATCAGGGCATGGAGAGCATGGGTATCCATAAATGACGCGCATGGATGATATATGGTTGAGTATGGATCATGGATATTAACATTGACATCGCATGGATGGTTCGACTAACGACGGGCTGTGAAAAGCAAACAATTTACGTATACAAGAGCAACGAAAATAAAATGGCAAATGAACGCAACAAGTTGGCTTTTAATACAGAGACTTACGTTAGCTTTTCCTGGGATTCCCCAAGAGTCGTATAATAATGGATCTGTCTGTATTGATGCAGACTCGACGCAAAGAATGACCAACTATTATACGAAGCAAACTTTAAACCGAGGCCCTATTTAGGTCTATGTAGCTTGTCAACAACTATATACTCTAGTGAGTAGCAAAAAACTGACAACTTTTAGTAGCAGTAGCCTAATTATTACCCTATTGAACGGATCGATTTCAGTACCTTTCTATGAAGTACTACGGAATAGTTTCTTTTTTTTGGGGGGGGGGTGAGCGTCCACGCTAAAAAAAAAGAAAAAAGAGAATTAAAGCTGCACGCAAACAATGTAATGCAAGAGCCGGCTGACCCCTACCCGCTGCGTCGGAGTTAATTAAAGATTCAATTTTTCTTTCCTTTCATGAAGATTTCTTCCGTCTGTCAGACACCTATAGATTAATTAGAAAAATCCGAGGTTAAGAGAGCCATATCCTTCAGCTTAGAATATTCGGATAAACCTACCCTTATGTTCTTTTAGGTATTGCGCAATCTTCAACCATGATACTACTCGAATCATGTATAACTTCTCCGTGATAAAAGCGTGCAGAGAGACCGAGATGGCATTCGCCAAATCAAGTCGCGCGATCTATCATGCAGCGCGCCAGCAGCAGCGTGTTGAAAGGCCCGCGCGCGCTCATGACAACGCAGGCGCCATGTGCCTGGGCAGCGCTTGGCTTGGGGCCGCCACGCCAGCGGCGCTCCATCTAGCGGAATGGCCTGGAGTTAGTAGGCGTCCCCGCGCGACTACATCATTGGGGATTCCGCGACGCGGCGCGCAGAGTAGAAGGCGTTTGCGTTTCAGTCACTCGCAGCTAGTCGCGGCAAGCAGACGTGCGGCCCCGAGACAGCGGTGTTTCGGGACTTCCAACCGGGACGTGTTGAAGTGAAGTGGAAAGTGGTGCTGCTATGTCAGCGAAATCTGTGTATCTGCCTCACCCCTCCGTGGTGGAGCGCTCGCATGTCAGCACTTTGGAAAAGTACAAGGAACTGTACGAAAAATCAATCAAAAACCCGGAGGAGTTTTGGGCGCCAATTCTCAAAGAATTCCACTGGGAGACGCCATACACGCCAGGCAAATTCTGCACCTACAACTTTGATATTACCAAGGGCCCGATCGAGATCAAATGGCTGGAAGGAGCCACTACCAACATTTGTTATAATCTTCTGGACAGGAATATTCGCAACGGCAATGGCGACAAAGTCGCATTTTACTGGTAAGTCCGACTTCATTGTACCAAAAACGACGTACAAGTGATAGCGTAACTTTAAAAGAAGACCTGTTTTGAAATGCCCCATTTGCCCGTTTTGAACATTTAGGAATAACACGGATTTCGGCACAATTTTCAATACACCCAGCCAACACTCATTGCAAGCAAAAGAGCGCAACGGAGTGCGTCCTAAAGATACTACGACAACTCGTATGTATAGAGCCCACCTTATAAACGAACCTCTAACACTTGTTTTGGGATGAAAGTATACCTATTATCCAGTTATATTGGTTGTCATCAAGCGAAAGGTCATGTCATACCTTTTTTTTCCTTTTTTTCACGGCGTTTGATTGATCAATCCATTATTAAAACTGACTTCCGTTTAATAGTAGTTCTATACTTATACCCAAAGCAGGTATTATTATGCTCCCACTCGACACGAGTAAAGAATGTCGAGAATATATACAGCCACCAGATATTTCAATGTTGCATTCAAATCAGACATCAATTATCAATGTGGTGTGGGTAATGTCATAGTGATATGAGCTAGAGTCTCCAGCTTCCTGCTTTAATATCACCCGTCTATTTTTTTTTTTAATTTAATGTCGTATGAATGTGTTCCATAAAATTCGAAGTTTTAATAACAGCTCAATAGGAACCTAACCCACGGTATTTTTACTATGCCTACCAAAATGTACCACCTCAATTGCAAGCAAATGCGTAATTCAGATAAAGCAAAGTGAAAATGAGGACGCGTTCTCTGGTGAAATGATTATCAATAATAATGATCGCACCTCAGATATAGGTTTTATAACCGATCAATTGAAGATATTATCCTCTTTGGCCCATTTCCCGACGATGATCATGAACTTGACGGAATCCACCAATTATTATAATTAAAAACTTTACATTGACATCGCTATTCATTTGACCGTGCAAAATCCCCATCGGGAAAATGACGAACTTATTCTCCTAAAGTGCACATCGTAATTTCATTGCTGACGCACCGGATGACAGCTGAGCAAGCCCTCCTTAATCAGGCGGTATTTTCCCGGAGAATGTAATTTCTGTAAAGGCTATTCAGCGCGGAGAAAAATACTTTGTTGCCTCAACAAAACGTTTTTAATATAGCCTCAGCAAACCAGTATTGTTGGGGTGACAGTTTCAATTGTTACAATAATATCACCAAAACAACAGTTGTCACCGTAACAAGTGAAACTGTCACCACAGCGATTCCGGTTTGCTGAGATTATGTTAACAAAACGTTTTGTTGAGGCATCACAGTAATTTTCTCCATAAGTTAGCCCGGTGTCCGTGCAATTTTTTTTGTTCAATTTATCACCCTCAACTCCCTAGGAGGCCAGAAAAAAAGGACACTTTTAAGGGAGTGTCACGTTTTATTCGACACTGAGCCTCCGACATAAATGCTTGCTAGTCAAAAAGACAATAGCCTTTATGTTAACTGTTTTCTTTCTTTGGCGCGGATGGTAACGTGTATGAATTTCCGAAGTGGAAGGTCTTGAGTTCGACTTCTTCCTCCTTCTTGCAAATTTGACTTCTTCATTCGCAGTCTCTCGGATGAATTTCTTTACCCCTTTTTAAAGCATAAAATCACTTTAATCTTGTTGTTTTGAGGTCAATTTTCGAAAACGCTGTTTTTTGGCTATGCTCAACACAAATTTTCAGTGTCCATTGAAGTATGCAAACGTAACAGACGTGCGAAGCGGCTAATTTCTTTTTTCGCCAAAAGCTTATATTCTTGTTATTATTTTATTCCACTTATAGCTCGCTTATTGTGATCAATCACAAGGACGCCGATGTTTGCTTTAGAATTTTTGTCGTAAACAGCCAGTATCCCGAAAAAAAACAAAAAAAACGCTGTTGATTTTTTTTCCCCAAGGTGCAAGTTATATTTTAATACGCGCTTCAGACGTCACGCAATTTAGTTTTATTTAACTATATAATTCCTTTCCATGATTACCCTTTCGAATAAAAAAAAAAAGGAAACTAAAAACCTCATCTCTTGGACAGAGTCTGATAGAAGGCACCTGAGGTTCATATTTTACGTTTTCCTCTGAAAATGATTGTTTTTTTTTGTTTTTTTTGCAACGACTAAATACAACAGAGGAATCTTTTCTTTAGAGTTGTTTATGAAAGATATTTTGGGAAACACTGAAATAGGCTTAAGAACGTCTATTTTACATTTATTCGATTTACACAAGGTTACGAAGTGGGAAGTTAAGTCAGTTGAAATGAAGGGAAACTTGGTGAGAAAAGTTTTGACGGAAAAGCGAGGGAGCTGTGACGATTCTAAAGTTCAGCCGCGCGCACTTGCATACTAGCGTGACTGGGTATTTCTCGCTGCATGGCATTTAGGACAACATTCGCTATAGCTGTGGCCACTTCCCGTTAAAAGTTACGCTCACACGAATCGGCTCAGGCTTTTACTTTGTTTCGTTGAATAGGCTGTCAGTTTTGCAGGTTTTCTATGTGAAGAAGCGAAGGACGAGTTTTCAATTCGTGGGTGACCTTTTGTCGCTGGGAGGAGACAGGCACAAAGCAACCTTTTCTAGTTTTATACCTAACTTTATTTCGTCGCCAAGCCTAATACCGCTCACCTCACGAGGGCTGCAGCCTGCCGCTAAGAAGAAAGTAAAAACTAAGCACCAGTAAAAACAGAGGAAGAGCGTAATTTGGCTATTTTTAAAGATACCTTTATGGATAACCATCTCAACGAGACCTTTTCATTGATATGGTTGTTGATAGCTGTATCTTCAATGATAACTAAATTAAGCTGTCTCGTTTGTTTCACCTTCATACCCTAAACAGGTGTGGGACTATCTGAAACAGGGGTTGGTTGTTACTCTGCAGTCAGCGGAGCGAAGGTTTAAGGCATTTTAACCATATGTATTTAGCCTCAGCGATTTCGTATGATTTAATGAAAGGTTAATACTCCCTCCAGCTGGGAGTATTTTTCATCGTTAAAACGAGCGGAGTGGCAGCAGAGTGAGACATAGAGCACTAAATATAATTATCCGCCGTTGAGGCGCACAGAACGATAACTCGGAAACTCCACCATCTCTACGCAAGCCGTCAAATACCCTAGAATGTAATGAAAAATTGCAATGGTTGAACCATAACTTAAGATGAAGGAAAACTTGGAGTGTTTAAGTTTTGAAGTTATATCTCTCTTAGACTTCGAGTGAAATCCATGCTTGTTTAAACCAAAAACTCACCTACTCGAGGCCTTGGCGGCATGGTGAGTTTTTAGTTTGAACGAGTTAATTTTTTTCGAAAGGTTTTTTTATAGAATTGCTATTATCCTAAGTAGTGTGCCTTTACGTGACTTACTCAAGGTGTCATGTCTGGTTGGAGGGAACAACTCTCCCCTAGAATCGTTTTAATAATAATATGGGTGAACGGAATGAAGTCGTGTGGACGACTCTCTGTCAGCCACCGGTTGTGAACAATTATTCTCTCCACAGTTTGTCTCGTTCCCGAAAAATCCAATATTTGCTTAAGACGTTCGTAATTTCCAACTGCCTTAGCCAGCAAACCTTCAGATCGATGTGTTCTGTGCTAGATGCACTGTTAGAAGGACGGAGAGGGCGCACATCGATCGAAGACGCCAAAACAACCCTGGAACCACAAATGTACTGTACTACAATCCTAATCGCGTGCCACCTTAACTTCACATTGCGGAGCGAACATAACCTCTTTTCGAAGGGATCAGCTGATCAAAGCTTTTATCTTCAATTGCGTGCGAGAAGCAAAAAGGAGCTGTATTTTGAGTGCAATTTTTAGGTGGTAATCCAAGTTGTTATCTAATTCGCGGTCGTATTTTTGGGTGATAATGCTAAATTGATGTCAAAAACACACAACTCACTCTACGGTACTTATTTGCTATCAGCCGGTTCAGCTGATTTGAAGCCCGTATAAAATGGACACTCGCTGGTACTGATCTGAGCGTTATGAGAACCCTTTAAAAGGATAGCGATAGATGTATAAAAGCTGTTTTTAGGTTAGGTTTAATTGAAAACCATGACTGCTGCTTTTGAATAAATGGAATGTTTGCTGCTTCGCTTATGTGTCCACTATGGCCGTCTATGACGCACGTAACTGGGGTAGCTAACGTGTCCGTCATTTCCTGATGTTCAAAGGTTTTAAAGATTTTTTAATTTGAAGCACGCGGCTAGTAGCGAAAGTAAAGCCTCAACGTTGTAAACTGTAAACAATGGGATCAATTAGATTGTCTAGATAGAATCTAGACAGGAATTTCGTGTCTAAAGCTATGCTGCGGGCATAGATAAGCTTGCTGAGGGCATGCGGATATCCCTAGAAAAATCTATGTGCGATGGACATTTGCTTGGATATCTATGGACCTCTATACTTTCAGACTCAATGTCCCGGAAATCCACACTGTAAAAACAGAATACCCGTTTTAGGGAATGCTATGTGCTGTATGTACCTGTTTTACGTGTGACATTAAAACGCGGGGTTTAATAAAGTATTTTGGTAATTTTTCTTGATGTGCCTTTGTTCAGCCACATCATTAGGAAACTCCTGCTGAGACTATTCGAATTATATTTCCGAACGTAAGTCTGTATTGAAAATTAACCAAATTATAAAAAGTATTTTCCATAAGTGAGGGGCCAAAAAATTTTAGTATTTTTTTTTTTTTTTTTTGTAAACTAATGTGTGTTGCCAGCAGCGCATATATGGTGGGTCGGGGAAGGTTCCGGGGGAAAGGCGGGCACCTCCTCTTGCCTCCACACCCACCCTTAACCCTCTCTAGGCAATGCTACCGACACACAATAGTTTTCAAAAAAAGTCACTAGATTTTGTTTGGTCCATCATTAATGGACATCACTGTACATACCACCCCCACCGCCGTTCTAGTTTCTCACACAAAGCTGGAGTGTAAAACTCTGAAAGTTTTTTTTTCTGTGTAGCAAATATTTTCTCCCCTAAGATCAAATACGATATATGTTTACAATATACGTTTTAATCAACAAAATATACACCCGTTATGGATATCTATATCATTACTTATTTAAAAAAGAAATATGAATGTCGCAAAAGGTTTAGTCCATTAACAATTGGAAACCTGTAACGAAACGTGTAACACAATGACCAACAAAAAATTACAAGCAAAAGTACGAAGCAATAAAATTTAAAAAAACCCAAAGCAAATGGACATAAACTAAAATATGGACATAAACTAAAACACATAAACAAAAAAACAGCAAATCCTTTGATAAGTCTTTCATTCATGCTGTGCTGTACGCGTGGATGTATCTATATATATCCATGCGTACAGATATATATACTTTCACTGATATCCATCTTTACATCAATGGGTCCGAGGCTATTTGCGATGATATTCATACTTAAATATCCAAGCTCCATTATTTGTGCACGGGCATGAATATTTGCGGGGCATGTATTTTAGTATGGATTTTGCAACCGCTCCGTTTTCCCGATCGGTGAGTGCGACACACACTCATACCGATCTACTTAACGTTCATGCGCGCACTCTAAATTCGAAAAAGTCACTCGTTGATAAAGTCAAAGACTGTTTGTCTTATCTTCATACTTCGTCATGATTACTTCGAAATTCGTGGAAGGAAAGGGAGTGTCGATCGATATTGAAATACCTTCAAATATTAGATAACGAATACAGCACATATCTCTTTGAACTCCAAAACGCATAAAACGCTTTTTTTTCTGGGGGGGGGCAAAATATCATGATAAAATCACCGCGAAATCGAAAACCTTAACAAGCTAGTAGGTTGCAGTGGGAGCAGTGTTGCATAGCTGCGCTCAGCGAATTCCGAGTCCTTTTTCCTTTCCCCCCCTTTTTTAACAAAAAACTTTCAAATCTAATACCAAAAAAATGTGGCTTCTGTGAGAAATGTTTGTTTATTATCATTATTATTTTTTAAGTAAAAAATCCTTCTTTTTAAACTGCCTTGGAACTCGGGTTGTGTCTCATAAAGTCGAACGGTTGCAGATATCAGTAATGAACTTCACTAAATTTTTAAAATCTTTAATTGGTACTTTGCTTACCTTTCAATAACCTTCACAGTTCTTAGATATTTAAAAAAAAACTGTAATTTAAGAATACCCGCGCGCAAAAAAATGACTGTCACTGTAACAAATATCTGTGACACTGACAATCGCGCTTTGTTCCTATACAGACTACAATGTCTGTTGAAATAAAAATCATTTTTTGTCGCATTTACTATATTTTTTTGGAACCAATACAATTTTTTGTAGTAACTGTAACCAAATAAAAATTGTCCTCCGAAGATTGTAATTTTGACAGTCATTTTTTGCGTAGCGCTGGAGCTGCGACGGTAAAAAAAATACCGCTTAAAGATGCAGGGAGAATCTCTTGATAAGGTGCATCATCAAACCTCAGGAACGTCGAGCGCGTCACCGTAAATCTTCGTTAGCAGTTCTTCAGCTCATAATTACGTCCTTATGTCTTTTGTAGATTCAGTAACTGTAATCATGAGAACGTGTCGAACCGCGATCGTGTATTTTTCTGAGAAAAAACAACATCTCGGCCTTATGGACATTCGAATCGCGAATGTGAAACAAATCAGCTGACATTTTCTCACTTGGCGTTATATCAAGTGTATAGGATTTTTTTTATCCCAATCAACCGCCGTTTCGTAACCGTAACTCGACTCGGTCTACACAGAATCCTTCCGTTATTCTTGGTGACAAAAAGTCGGAAGGTAGTGAAGACTATGACAGGCTAGAGCATGAAATATTTAGTGAGTTCGACTGAATTCAGATAAGATTCTTGAAATCCTTTGAGATTTTGCACGTTTTATTGTTACTAATAAAACAGCCCCAAGTAATGTTTGTCCGTTCAAAGAATAGTTTGATGTGCTTTTTGACTCTATAATCTTCGTGGAATGAGTGGGTAAAATGCAAGTCTTTATGGGCATCTTACTTTTCGTCGTCCCTTGTCTTGGTGTCCGACAACGGCACTCAACCATACGTAATGTTACCACTGAGGTGACCGTGTGAAAACAGATTTGCATTCAAGAACTGAAACCGAAAGTGATTTGACAGAGCCCGTCGAAAGTAGCAGTGGCAATACTATTTTTATTTATTCCAGCTGTTTTTTGGTCCCTGTTTTCTATATTTTATATACAGGACGAGCGTATGAACAGAAGCAGCCATCGAGTGTTCCATATCTTCAACTAAGATTTTAAACCGAAGAGACAAAGTTTCTTCTCTTCGAACGAGAAGTTTACGTGGTCGAATCAATTCGCACTTTTTTTTAACAAACGTCACGTTTATGATATCTACTCGTGAAGAGGAAACTTTCACCTGTTGTTTTGCGAGGAGAAAGTATTCTCGAAGTGATATTTAGTACTGAAGTTGTTATTAGGTGGAAAATGCCTACTAAAGTACGTTTTGTTTGAAGCAAAGTAATCCTCCGCTGTACACTGGAAAAAATGTTTTTGGTACGGCATCAAAATTAGGGACAACAAATAAAATTTATGTTGCTGCAACCAAAAATTTTGCTGCCGCAACCAAACGTTTTGTTGATAGAACTAAACATTTTGTTGTTGTAACAAAATATTTTTGCTATCCCTATTTTAACAAATGATTTTTTTTAGTATAACAAAACCTTTTTTCCGTGTAAACTGATGATAATTTCTTTGAAAAGAGCTATTCAAACACTCAAAGCGTTATGGAATCTTCTTTAGAAAGCCGAAAAGCTTTTTTGTTTCTGCAAAGTGATCTGGGAATATATTCCGACTTAAATATCTTTAATGATGCATTATTAAAAACCCACCGGCTTGCGTTCAATCGACAATTCAGTTCGAAAAACAAAATACAAAATACATCCCGAGTAGTGATACAATGATAAGGGTTAGCTTCGTCACTCACGACAGTTGAAATTCTCAAAGTTCATTTTTAGGCCCGTAGTGTAATGCTCAAATATGTCGTCGCAGCAAACAAATGTTGTTGCCTGCGCCAATCGAATTGTTACTACGGCTTTTTAAGCGCGAAGCTGCTTTATTGTGTATGTGAAGGCGAGGGAATCATTACGAGCAAGAATGACCAGGAATCTGACGTTAAAGTTGTGGTGCTCACCGCACAAAGAGAGAATAAAATTGTCATTACATGCAACAAAAGAAACTCCCTAATTATCGATAATTCACGGTTGGAAAACATCGTTTTGACACAAATAATCATGCCAAACTGATGCGTCTTAGGTATTCTTAAATAGAAAAAAAAACTTGTCTTTTAACGAAGTAAGATGTGACCGGGAACTCGCGCATGTTTGCGCACTCGGTTTCATCGACTAATTTTTTTCTCTCTTTTTAAATTAACAGGATGTTTCTCAGTATCCCGGAAATAAGGCAAGGTCAATTATCACAGGCAGTTGATCAAATGAAAACGGACTTTTTTTTCAGAACTCAAAGTGAAGCTTCGTCAATGAGGAAACTGCATAAAAATGATGTTTTGAGACTAAACTCTTTTGTAGGTGGCTTTCAGGAACATCTGCAAACGGTCAAATTTTGCTCCCCTTCTCTAATAATGTCACTCGCATCCTTTTAATGATCAAATATTTATGAAATTTTCAGAAAAAAATGTCACAGTAGGCGATTTGGCTTAGTAATATAGGGTGTTTTAGGTCGAATAATCATACCACAAACTGTATGCAGCTGGAACAATTTGGTAATGAAGTTGTTAAATGAACATTGGATGTAGATGTAGTGTTCAGCGTCCAAACGTACGTAATTAGTTTTTCAGTCAACCGTCTTTTTAGCGTAAGAAGTTTTCACTTGATTATGAGTGTCTATGATCAGGATCCGCTTCAAAGTTTTGATTGATTTTTTTAAATTATTTTTTTACTGGAAAAACTTTTGTGCGTTGAACATTTGAGGAGCTACCAAAACCAAGAAAAGTGTAAATTGACACACGTGCCGCAATATTTTTACAGCTATCGGTTTTCAAGGTCCCAACTGTTCAATAAACAGTTGTATTTTCTACAAAATGTTTCTCAAAATATTTCGCAAACCGTATTCAGTATTTTTTGGGGGCTATGAAAAGGAGTAATTAAAAAACCACTGATGTGTGTTGACGCAAATCGCTAAGTTTTAGACCCGATCTTCATTTCATACTTTTCTCTCAGGCTTTTCCAAGTCATGTTTGTTTACTACCTTGACCATCAAATTGATGACGTTATTGCTAAAACAGCAAAAATATTTGGCAAAACTATCCGTTATCAACGGTTTCTTACCCACGAAAAGGCCGTAAAATTAGTATTACAATGTACGGCAATAACGTTATCTTCAGTATATTAAGTGGGAGCCATTTTATCATGTATTAGCTAATCTCCGCGCGGCTGCCGTGGGATAGGTTATAGACACAGTATACTCATTAAGAATATCCTGTGTGAAAAAAAGGATACTCCGAACAGTTCAAGCGGCATTAACTCGGTGAGAATTTAAACCACGAGGTTAATCTATCCATCAAATGTGCGAACTTCGCGTTTTAGAATTGGCTGTGTCCAGTAACACCGGGATGGTGTGACGAAATCGGGGGAACTTCAAGGTCACTCCCGGTCTCCCTTCAATTCACCCTTCCTTATCCTGCGGGGAGTCGTAATAACTTTGCCGGGAGTTCAGCTCATGCGTGTGTTGGGAGGAATAACATCGCATACTGGTATTGTGTGGAACTTCACGTGGGGAATATTTAGAAAATTTACCAGAAACTGCGATAATTCGACCAAGTTTAATCTCCCAACATACCTATAACCATACTAAACCCATAAGATGAAAAGTTTTATCAGCGTTTACTGTTGATGGCAAGTATCAAGGAAATACTCGGAAAAAATGATTCATAGGGACCACGATATCAACCTGGGACGGTCAGCTGTAGCTGCTAATTCTTTACTATCTACCTCTTTTATTCATTACGAAAAAACAGGAAAAAATATTTCAGAAGATCTTTTTTGTTCAGAATTGTCATAATTCAAAAAAATATCACCCCTCTGAAAACCAGAAATTTAATAATTTAGTCATTTTCCAAAACTTAAAATCGCGTAATTCAATGATAAAAATCCTTCAAAAATCTCTTAAGCTAAACTTCACTCCAAATACTTTGGGCTGTTATCGGTTAAGCAAAGTATTTTGTATGCAGAAAGAAGACAGATATAAACAGTAGTGCCAGAAGGTTGCGGTGGTAAAACTTACTGCCTTGATACCTTTTGTGAGTGTCCGCAACCTTGGGTCCGATAGTTTTTCGGCCAAAATCTCCTCTCAAAATGCGAGAAATTTCCATTTCGATACCAAAAAGTTACTTAATAGTAGAGGATATCTCGAAAGAGAAGTTAAGTCCTCGCATTGTGAGACGTTGATTCAGGGCAATAGAACTGCGATTCCCATTTTCGTTGCAGTCCTCGAGGTAGCCGAGAGGTCATTTTGGTTGGAAGTTCCAACATCTTGTTCGGGGATGAAGTGCCTACAGCGGGGTTTCCTTATTTGTATAGCATCAGCGATTGGAACTAATAGTGTTAAGCTCGGACCTCGTGTGTTTTTACGGAGCATATCCTAACGACAAACCCAGTCAAACCTTGCGAACATATTCATCGGTGCGATCAACCACCTCAGCCATTACGTGCAGACTGGGGACTGCGATTATTTACGGTCATAAAAAGACTGAGCGTGTAGTACAGGGTCGAAAACTAAGCAAAACGTCTCATACTTGTATGACACAAATTTGATACAGACATTAACTTGAGACATTAACCTTGTATCTCAGAATGTAGAGTAGTGGGGCTGTGCAGAACAAACATCGTCGATTACAGATGTGTTTTGTTTACAGATGATTCATACCAGCCAGCGGAATCCCGCCAATAAAAAAAAAATAACAGTGCTCACAACATCTACAAAAGCTCGCGATTTCTTTATACAGGTCACAAGAAGTCTAAAGTAGTTGCTTATTTCGCTAAAATTCAGCACTGACAACCGCACAACCTGTGGGGTTTCGTCTAAAAACCTTTCCGTTGAGTCAATAACGCTTACCGAACGAAATCTTACAAAATTATGGCTAAAAAAAGAAGAAAAAATGCTTCTGGAGAATTAAGTGGCGCTATGAAAACTTTAATAAAAATGCCTATTTTGTGAAGTCCCAATCCTGCTCAAAAACTGGAGAAACATAGTAATAAATGTAACATATTTTGTAGAGTTTTATTACCATTAAGTATATACTGTATTTCACTCTTTCCGAGTTCTATCCTTTTACTGACATTTCCATTCCAACACCCGTACTGTGCTCGTAAATGAAGGTATGGATACGGTGTCACAATCAGCGAAGGCCTCCTCCAGGCGTCCAATAAACATTATTAACAGGAATGTTGACTGATGTAAAGTGTCCCAACAAATTTTTCATGAAATGTAGTAGGCAACCAGAGTAACATTTGTGTACTCATAGTTGCCTAAGTGATCGATAAATCACGTGATAAGTGATTGATGCCTAAGCGTTCGAGTATTCTTCAGTTGATCATTTTAAAGAACTTTCTGAGTAGAAAGCGATTCTCGTGTTTAGAATTACAGAAAGGAAACTTTCAAACGAAGCCTATGCTTTCAAGTTGGATGAAACTTGAAATGGTGATGATTTCTTTTAAAGCCAATTAGATTATGTGTTGTACGTTGTAGTTCTGACAATGAGCCAGCGCAAAATACTCAGAAAACTGTTGGTTTAGCGTGTCGAAGACCGACGTCACGGATGACGTAAGAGATCAGCCTCTGTTCCCCCACCCACTCCTCAACAGAGCACTTAAAGTCTGTTCCCAGCATTTCCCCGGCCCCTCCAGGAGAAGGACGGGGAGGAGGGGTCAAGCCCATGCTATCCCCTGCAACCTTTTTTTGTTTATTTATTATTTTTTTTAAGAGTCGATGAAATATTTTCGCGTAGACCTGTTTGTTTTCATCTTGAGAGCTTTCGGCCCATACAAACACTCGGTATATATATATATTATGCGGTGATACAATTTTGACAATGTTATATAAATGTGGGAGAGATGAGTAATGAGTATGGACAGTCCGGACACGAGTTCTTTTGACCTGGTTGACGCAAGGGACCAATGTTTTTCGTTCTTTATCTTACTGAACGCAATGACTGCTTACAATTAGTTCGTTGGTTTTTCCAATTTTACTTCTCTCTGCTGTCCTTGATGATTTCCTGGTAGTCTGCGAGTGTGCAGGATCCATCGCCTTCCTTCACAAGTCCCACGACGCTTAATATAAGCTTCGATGAAACTTCTCTACAAAGTCGTGTTTTGATCTCTTTAAAACGTAGAGAGTCTAAAGCATGCTCAATCTTTTATGGAGGAAACAGAACGTGATGTAGTCTCAAAGTCCATTTTGTGTGACGTTACGATACTTTCATTGGCACGAAATTTACACAATTCTTTCTTTCATCAGCATTTTTTGACCGGGTTGTTAAAAAAAGACGCACAAAAGTAGGTAGATAAAATAGACTTTCAAAAAATTTAAAAATCTGAAAAACAAACGTCTACTTTAGGTAGTCCTATACCGGTTTGAGAATGACGAAAACAGAGGAGAAATGTGATTTCGTTTTTTTTTTGATTTCGTTATTTTTTGACCCGTCAAAAATCCTACCAATAGAAACGATCTTGCGTTAATATATGGGTATAAATAAATTAATATGGATATATATAAATGTACCCTCAAAAAGAACCAAATAAACGTTCTTCAACTGTTTTACCTTCCACCAAAGACCTTATAGAACTGACTAAAACGGGTTTGTTTTTACCGTTAAAGTGAAATTTCTTTCTGCGCAAAACCAAAAATTTGTAGGCGTCCAGTAAAAATGACGTTTGTTTCTAAAAATATTCTTGGATTTTTGGAATGGATGGATGAGGTTGGGGTTTGTCTTAAATAATAATTCTCCGTGGACCACTCATAATTTTCATTGTTGATTACACTTCATTGAAAACTTTCTCTCAACGAATGAATATTAAAGCAGACAATGACAGATTCTACTGTAAGAACCTGTGTGAATACTTTTCCTTGTACTCCTATACCAGTCTTTGTCGGTTTATAATAACGGGTTTATAGTTGCGTCAAGTACTTATACGTAGCCTACGCGAAGTTTGCTTCTGTGTGCTTCAGTGGACCCTCGAGCAAAAAGGTTTTAACTTAAAAATATGTCTCTGTAAACCAACTTATTGAAATACTTGCTACAAACACAGCAGCTCCAACTCCAAAACAGTTCCACCAAAATAGAAAATCTTATGCGTCATCGGAACCAGCCCCACCTCTCAATAAACATTGCGTTTTGAGCTATTCCAGATATTGGTAACCTCGACCTGCATTTTCCGCACCCTGCATTTAACCTCAAAAACTTCTCTAATTCTCTCTGAACTAAATCTTGGAGGTGTGTAGGGTCGTCCCCGGTTCGAGTCCGGGTGCTGGAAAATTCGTTGTGCTCCGTGGGGGTCCGAGAGAGGGAAGCGATCAATACCATGCTGGCACAGCACTTCGGAGAGGGGGCGAGATACCCCTACCCCGGTGATTGAGGGAGAGGGGTGACGCTGTGGATCTGTGTGGTAGGTCAAATGCCAGAGTGCTATCCTGCTCTGAGGTAGAATGGGCCTAGGTTTGACTTTGTTTAGAGATGTTGCAGCCGAGAACTTTCCAAAATGGCCCAACTTCTGCAGGCATCACTTATTGTCTTTCACCGAATATACTGTACATAACCTCTGTGAGATATTTGAAGCAAGGTACCCCTTTGTTACAATCGCCTCCTTTCAAAGCTATCTTCGGAGCAGATAAGGTGTTCGTCGACGCTTTACACAGGAAACAACATTTTACTTTTAAAATGACCAACTCGGAATTCAGAAAGAGATCACAGAGATTAGAAAGATGGGCTACCTTATTCTGTCTGACTGACGGTTGTGAGCCAATCGGTTTCATGAAGTTCTACTCGTCTTAATTCAATGTTTAAAACTTCATGGTGTCTTTTTTTTGTTTAAAACTCGCAGTTCTAATATTTGCTTAACGAAGTGGAGAAACAACGTGGATAGCAGAGTTTAATTTAAATCTCATGTTATATATGTGAACAACTTTTTAACGGACTAAAAATACAATTAATGGGACGAAATATTGATTAGAGGCTGAAAAAAAGACCTTTAACTGATAAGTTTCCTTCAACGAACTTAACATATACATACGTAAAATGTACTCCATGTCAAGGCACCTCTGCATCAACCGCATCCTCCCTAGGTATCCTTTGGTATACTTTTATATATTTATATTATTTGGTATACATTTCTGTTTAAACTATTGACTTATCTTACGGAAGTTCCCAATAATGTATAGAAGTATGGTTAAAACATTGAAGAAAAACTACTAAAAAGTGTCAGGCTGCTTTTAAACTTGATTAACAAAGTGCGTCAAGAGTCTAATCTTTTAGAGAGCATTGCGTTTACCCAAAGTTTCTATTGATGAACCAACACCATATGAAAGGAGCCATGTTTTATTCAAGGTTAGAGAAATCATTAGGTTGGAAGCCCCTGTGACGTAGGCCACACGAAACACTTCTATTGACGACAACACTGTTCTTGCACTTACAAAATTACATGCACTGATTAGCACGTATTTGACTGCGGTACTCTAGTGACCTAGACTGCCGAATAGGAAGTACTCTGCCTGTGCTCTAATCAGCGTGGTTTTATTGATTTTTTGGTTGAGATTTTTCGCTTATGAAAATTTTTTTTGGGTACAACCAAGTAAAGCGTGAGCACTTTAAATTAAAAAAAAGTTGTCTTCTGCCCAGCCTAGCACAAGTCGTAAGTTACTATGGAACGAGCCTTACCGGTTCATAGTCGAGGAACAAACTTTTTTACATTTACCGCCCTCCCAGCGATTTAGCTGTGGGGCGTAAGTAAACAACAACCCCACAGCTTCAAGAAAAAATATTCAAAAACTTTCTGAAGTTTTTTTTTTTTTTTTTTTTTTTTTTTAAGCTTGCAAGCAAAACCTTTTTTTCTTTGTGGGGGG
>Ga0058701_10001121_pt1 | contig 18591 bp, 12 predicted proteins | sample AgamicOrMae_FD_97039 | JGI IMG/M metagenome (GOLD analysis project Ga0058701, IMG submission 97039) | Agave microbial communities from Guanajuato, Mexico - Or.Ma.e | ecosystem: Host-associated > Plants > Phyllosphere > Phylloplane/Leaf | place: Guanajuato, Mexico | collected 2012-06-04
GTATGGTGACAATGCAACTCGACAAAAAATACATAGGGGTAAAAATTGCTTTAAAAAAAGCTCAATGTTGTTTTTTTTATTATTTTTTATTCTTTGAATATCAAATTAAAATAACGTAAGACTGAAAATGATAGAGAGCCATAGTGCAATCAGTAGACAATTTAAAAGGGGGAGAGTGGGGTCCATGAAACACTTGGCTTTAAGTCAGAATCAAGGTAACAAGGCAAAATTAAATGTACCGTCTCTTTTTCTTGTATTATTCAAACAACCCGAAAATGGAAAGGTAAGCCGTGTACTGCATGCATTTATGACGAGCTCGTATGAAATGTTTTAGTCATGTACCGATAGTCATTCACGAAGTTATTCCCCTTGAAACGACTACGCATTCAACAGAACCGCCCCTCATGAAAACACCGGCACCAAACTTTAAAAGATATCCTCTTATAACACGTTTCGCGCATACGCACATTCCCACTCACACAGACATACACAGATACACACTCCCCCTACACACGACCCCTCCCCCCCACACACACGACAGGGTAAGCATAATTCTTCTGAGCCTTTTAGTAGCAATAGAAGCAGAAAATATGAATTATTCGGCTTCGAAAATTTGGTGGTATTGCAGTACTTATGTTGGTTCTACGAGCATGAAAGTAAAAAAGTAAAGAAGGCACCCACAATTTTAGCCGAAGCTGACTCATTTTAGCCAATTAAGCAAAGCAACGTTTGCGTTTTCGAAACATCGGAATGGTCATCATGTCCACTTGACCAAATCATTCCCATTCAGAACAGATCTAGTAAAGCTTTTCTACGTGGAAAATAAAAAAAAAATCTTATTTGATATCAGATGCCCGCAGCTGATCGATCTTGGAGGGGGAAAAATGGTTTCTCCTCATCTCGTGACCGAGGATTCCTAGGGGACGCCGTCATGGGTCCTGATGCTTCCTCACCCTTCGTCTCTTCCCTCATCCCTTCGCTGACTGTACACACAGAAGAACCTCCAGGTTAAGCCGTGCGCCCCATCTTGTCTCCTCCCTCGGCACCGACTGCCACCCTATCACCGCCCATTAGTTTGACCACGTGACCTCTAACCAACAGAGCTGTGGTTTCACGTGTGGCGCCTCTCTTTAATTATAAAAGACTCTTCTTCCGATCAGCAGGCGCCTAATGCGTACGCCGAGGCCGGTGGACGAGAACCCCAAAGACGGTAAAAAGGAGAGTAAAGACGTGTTGTAATCAACATACCATACAAACATAGTGAGGTAATTTCATGGAGATTCTGTAGTGGAACCTCTGGTAAGTAGAGTGGATTAACGACTCGAACCTAGGTGTAGAAGGCTTATCCGGCACTCGAGATAAGACTGACTTTAGGGCTCTCGAAATGGGCTCGGAGAGCCGGCAAAGGGCGGCAAGGAGATGCGTTGCTCGCGGTAGGTTGCGGCTAGCATTTAGTTCCCGAGGGGTGGCGTAGTTTTAAAAGCAAGGTGACAACTTTGGCCGAGCGAATGATGGACCTGCACCGGGGCCATCGTAAAAAGTAGAAATCTACATTGCACGCTTATTTCATAATGCACATTGTCAAAAAAATCAAAAGTGCTACTTCTTTGGTTAAACGGTCACTACAGATTCTTCGAGATGGACAAAAAGAACGATATCTGACAAAATTTGCTGTGAGGCAGTGGTCAAAGGGGAACGATTTGATGTCGATTTTACACATTAAATGTTAAACTTTAACTCTCCGGAAGAAGGTGGGCTTAAAAGAAAAGAGCTCGACTTTTCGTCTTTACGTCTAAAATAATTATACCGGCCCCAGTAACAGCCATTATTCCATAGAAAATACAGTATATCCAGTAGACATAACACACGCTTCTCCGCCCACATTCCAGGAACTAAGAACAAACACATTGAGAGTCCACGAAGGAAGATTGAAAACCCCTTGCAGGTAAATAGCTCAAATATACCCGAACTTAGAAAATAATCAACAGTACAGAAGTTTCGCGAAAAAGGTCTCGTGCATGTTCCGCTGTAAACAGTATCATGCTTCTTACTCACCTCCAACAAGCGATCAGTCAGCCCTTCGAATCTGTAAACAAGAAGAGTGCATTCAACTTTAAAACGGTGAGGGGGGAAAAATCATGTAGCACACTAAAAAGCTAAGTCTAAGGCTAATTGAAAGCAATCATTGTCATTTAACCATGTCCCAAAGGCTAAAAATATGCACTGGCAAATTACTTTACTGCGGTATGGATTTCGAGAGATCAAAGCAATATTTTCGAAAGCCGATTTTAAAAGCATGGTTTTACAGGTAAGGAGATTTTTTAACGTGCATTAATGACTAGACTCGATTCCACGAGGACACATTTGTTAAATCGTCGTGCAAAATACTAGTTTCAGACAATGATGCAGTGCGTTTAACGTATAATAAAATCATACCACCATGTTAAACTTTTAATTGCTTTCAAAATTCAATGTGAAAATTACGCATGTGGCGGTAGTTCTGGCCTCTGCGCCGCAGATCATTTTTGCAAAAGGTAATGATTTATTCCTCCCACTTTTACATTAACCTTAAAATATTCAATCTATCAAAATAAGGTAGCATAGGCCAAAAAAAACTTTGCTTTTTTTCATTGACAGATTTCAACGCTCGGCAAAGGGCAAGAACTCAATTATATGGGGGAGACTTCAACGCACGTAAAAAGGCTTGAATGTATTTTAAATGGACCGCCGGGTGAACAGACAGCCCGTTTTTGTTTTTTTTTAACTGCGTAGTTTTCACTAAATTATTTTGGTGCGATAGCTCCTCGTGCCATAAAACGTCCTACAAGCGTAAACTACGGTGGCACCGAATAAAACAATACTACACATTTTTTAATGCGTGACGCGTAAGAGGACTCTAGAAAGCGGACCCGCGAGGGAGAGCGGTAGGCAAAGACTAGCGTGACTTTTAGGACAACCTTGAGATTAGTATTTAGTTAATCTGGAGAAAGGTGCAGCAATTACGCAGCGTAACGCCTCAGGTGAAAAAGCAAGAAAAAAACAACACGCTACAGCAAGAGGTAACACCGTAGAAACGGGGGTTAATTCATGCAAATAGCAGAGGTGTAAAGGTGAATTTGAAAAATTATCTTCAATTTTTTCCTTCCCGTAATAACAACAAATTTAATATGAATGAATATACTGTATTTGCTTTCTCCGGCTAATCATCGATTAGTAGAAAAATGACAAAATATGAAGATTCACTAAAATGCAAAAGCGTTTTCACTAAAAAAAATACATGAGCTTGCTTGTCTTTACAAAATCGCAAGACATATTTATAAGTATAATAAACTTCCCGTTCCTAAATTCAAGCGGTTTAAGTGATAGAACTGCTTTAAGTTAGAGCTTGTGCTTATCGTAGAGATATTTTTAGTAGCTACAGAAACTACACGAGAAAGCTCTCTAAACATGCAGTGGCGCACCGGTACTCACCTGAAATATTAATTTGTAATTCAAGTATTTTTAAGAGTCAACAACAGGTGCGCTTACAAACATCTTGGAGTATTAAGAGGAGCGATTTATTTTGTCTAGCAGCTTCAATGCTTGCAGCGGTATGATTAAACTACACCACGAAAAAGAGCACCATTTTTTTCTTCCAAATTCCGGCCAGTAAAAACTTACTTCAAAATGCTGCATTTCAAAAATTGGTTGTGAGCAAGGGCTTCTCCATAGGCAGCAAAACAAAACGGTTCTTTTTTCTGCGAACTTGCAGAAACAGTGTATCCAACTAGTACCATATTTCCGCAATTCCACGGCAACGCGTATAGTCCTCAAAAATACTATCGTGTTCGCATTTTTCTCAACTGTCGAATCAAAATTCTGAGAAGCTCAAGAGAGGTAACGATAATTTAGTTCAGGTATTTAGCTTATACTGGGTACGCAAGTTCAGTTGAACATTCGGTCCGAATGTGTTATCGCAATAAGAAACGGCAAAAACTCATTTCTTATAAATGGAAAGTTCCACACTGTCCGGGGAGATCGTGTTGAATTCCCCTGAAGGAACCTTGCCTTCAAGCACATTGGTGATGTCCAATAAACGCATTATTATTGTTCTGCAAGCATCCTAACCGACGCATAACCAAAATCTGCTGTTTTTAAACACGACTGAGAAATTGGCGTTTTGGTAACGACTAAGTGTGGTTTCAAGGAATAGTCACGTAATACGTCGCATTCATGGTCCAAGTCCAAGGAGAAGTCGAAATAAGAACAAACAATTAAAACAACCGATTCCACTGGTTTAATTAATAAAAATACAGCTTACTCACACTTTAAGTGCCACTTTAAGAAACGCGTGGTTCTGTCACAGAAGACTGTCTTATACCGGCACATTGCAATATTGAAAACATGTACTTCGTTTTTACATTAATGAGAACCTTTTTAAGCTCCGTGAATAGATACAGGCCGATTTCTTCTACAAGTAGTCCTGCATAGATGTGTTTGAAACGGATAATTTCATACACGCTAAGAAATGAAAAATAGCACAACATGCATGACGAACGTTAGTCTTCATACTGGCTTTTGACTGTGCCACTAGTCTGTATCGCGTCATTGCGAATGCAAATGGATTTCCTGAAGTCAAATACAAAATACATGAGCTCTTCGGCCTCAAGCACTTAAACCAGAATATAAACTCTCGACCTCGCCGATAACCGGAAATCTCTAATTCCACTCAAACGGTTCCATGAAAAAAGGAAATTCAACTGGTTGTGAACGTGACCACTTTCCAGCGTATCTCAGCTACAAGATAATCGGTACCTTCTGTAAAAGTCGGATTGGTACTGCTTCATAGAATACCAGAGGTTTTCCTCAAAGGTGGAATGTAATTCCCGGAAGATGAATCCTCAAAAGGTCGTGCAACCATCTCTTTTGTTGTCTGGAATCTTCAGACGCGGATTGTCTTCTCGGTCATTCCGACTAGATATTTCAGTGGGTAAAGGCGACGAGTTGACTTCACCCGTGCATATATCTCCTCGCATCTCTATGCCAGAATTTTGTACCTCTGAAATGATGCGATCAAGCTTGCCCTGGGAAGAAATAAAGGTGGCATCGGCACTCAATCGATTTACAATATCTGAGGCGCTGGTTTTTGGTAACACTGCTCCCAAAACCTCTACGTCCGTCGCACTTACGACGTTGAAAAACATAGGTAAGCGAATAACTCTAAACCTGACCACGTAGCCAATCTTCACAAAATGATTGATGAAATCTTTCCCACTCGTATAATCAACCGTTTTCTTTGGTCTGCAACCAAACGCACTAACGTGAAGGCAAACAGTAGCCTGCCTATCGTCGACAACAACTAACGCCACCTTAGGAAGACAGAATTTACGCACTTTGCCAAATAAAATTCGATTTTTCTCCTCCAGCAATGAAAATTTCATTGGTGGAAGAGTATTCAACACAGTCGTCAATGAGGGTTTGGCCTTAACCCACACACAGGTGGCTTCATGAGAGTGCCCATACCGTCTATCAGTTCTAACAGCCTCAAAGTGAACTACTTGACCTAAGTGTAACGTTCCGGACGAGTTTTGTTCTCTTGGCACATCAGTATAACAGTTCTCATACGAAACGTAAATGCTTAAATCATTATAGAAGACAGACGCGCATTGTCGACTGACATTTGTTACTATGCCATGTAAAGGTGGATCATGATATAGAACAGGGCTCGTTTCGTCGAATTTCACTTCAGCAGGTTGAGAAGCTACTTTCTTTATTCCGGTTTTGGGCTGCGGTTTCGATTCTTCAGGAGCGTTGAAAAACGCTTCCATCGTACTTACAGATGGCTTTTGACCAACCCAGACACATGTAGCCTGGTGAGAGCATCCTAATTCGATATATTTTGACAGAGAAGTCTTAACCGCTTCAAACCGAACCTCTCGGATTTCTGTGGTGAGCAACAACACAAACTCTGCCGAAGAGCAAGGTTTACCGTTGAGGAACAGGTTCTTTTGGTCGACGGCTATTTTCAACCCTTCGTACAATATGAGGGCAGTATCTTTCGTGGCAATTGATATAAGCCCTGTTAGAGGAGGGTTAGCCTTTAGAACGGGGCTTTTCTCGTCAAATTTCATTGCTAAATTTTCCTGAGCCGATTCCGTGCTACCCTCTCCAGTTCCTGTTGAAGGTCCCATTTCTACAGGGTCATCAGGAGCCCGACGTACCAGTACCCGGCGCCGTACACGGGTGCGTTTCCGAACTGAGGCTGGGCCAGAGGAGTTATTTCCCGAATCCCGCTCTATATGCAGATCTGTCGGGACTTGCTCTTCGCCCCAAACCGCCGCTACCTCAGCGACCGAACGGGCGCTGTCTGCCATTACTTCGCCTACGACAGAAGGTCCTGCTAAACAAGGCCTCCCATCCGTAATTTCGTCTGACACTTCACGGCCGTCCTTCCATGCAAGCACAGCAAACCACTGCCTGGTGTTTCGGAACATGTATCCAAAACGCACTTGCATACATAACGTATCCCCGACATTAACCATGTCCTTGATATTACTGCAACCTTGGGCAAAGCTACTGCGCATCAAGATAACTTTGCTGCTGCTTGGAGCAAAGTCAGCCTCAGCAAAGGCGACCACCTCGTTGGCAACGACAGTAACAACGCCGTGCACAAGATCTGCAGGGTTGCTGCTATCCCATGGGTCTTCCAACAACGTAAGAGCTTGAAGGCCAAACCGTTGACACAATTGGGGAGTTTGGCCAACCCAAGCGCAAGTTGCTTGGTACAGAGCCCCAGAGGGATGCTTTGTCTCAAACGGGATCGCGTCGAATGTCACGGAATCGTTGATTGAAAAAAGGCCTGAACTATTTTCGACCCGACAGCCCTCTCGGAAAATCACTTCTTTGTTTATCAAGACATTATGATTCCCATCGTCATTTTGGACAAGGAAACTGTCACCGCTGACAGCAACGATGTGGCCTTTCTGGTCGTAATAAGCTCTGAGTCTCTTGGCTCCATTTGACAGGTGATCGGGCACTTCACCGCACCATACAGCAACGATAGAAGGATCTTTCTCGTTGGACCTGTAGCGCACTTGTACGTCCGCGCCTGCGTCCAAGAGTGCTGTCAACTGCCCCTCACATTGATATCCGCACAGGTACACTAAAAACTTACTGCACGAAAAGGTTCTTTGCGCGTTATCGATGGTTAACGAAACATGGCATCTGTCGCTCCAAAGCTTCGTTACCACTCCAGTTGTGTCAATCTCCGATCCCGTCATCTTGTAAAAAGCACGTTCAATCAACTTTAAGACGATGCCCCGGCTTTGCCAATTATAATAGCGAAATCCTGCAGAGGAAAATACGATTGTTCCCAATTGAATAATGAGAGTCGAGCGAAACACGCATGCGACCGTTTAGGACAAAATTACGATTATCTTGGGATCCAAAATAAGGTAACACTCACAGTAACAAGCGGTAGGTCGAGAAGACAATGCAAACTGGAGCAGTTTGATGCAGCCTCTACGAACAAAGGGAAACAAGAACAATTCAGATATGGGTGGTTGCCTTCTTTTGAACTTCAACGGCAGCTGCAAGGCCCGATTGTTTTTTGATAAATCCTCCATTTTCCATTTATCTTTTTGATTAGTGCAAGTATGTTCCTCCAGTGTTTCACGATAATTTTAGAATCGAAACCTACTCAGCGCGAACAATACATTTTTATCACTTCTATGTTCGTAGAATGAATGGAAGTATTTTGTTTACACCTCTATAAGTTGGAAGTGATTCAGAGGCCCCTTGTGATCCACAAGCAGGCCTACATGAACTGACATGAATTCTTGTTCACTCTCCTTTATCCTCATTATCGAACTTTTTTTAAAAATGTCTATTAGGTTTGGACGCCTTTTGATATAACATAAAAGGTAACTAACAAGTCATTACGGCTAACACCTCACAGAAGAGGCCAGATCCCGACGATAACTGAGGTTGGTAGTGTAATCCAAGGCCGCGCAGGGTTCATCTAGCGCCGAGCGTCAGCATCCTCTAACTTGCGCAAAAGGCGGATCCAGCGAGGGGCATTGCCCCCCCTCCCCGTCCATTGGCGAAAAAAAGGAAAGAAGGAAGGAAGGAAGGAGGGAGGGAGGGGAGAAGGGAGGGAAGAAACACGAGAAGAGAGAAAAAAGGGAAGAAAGCAGGGGAAAAAGAAGGAAAGATAAAGGTAAGTGAATAAAGGGTCGGAAAAATGTAATGTACGAGTCAAAAAAATAAAAAATAGGGACAGCAGGTCGAGAATTAATTGGGAGAGATCAGAGTGATTGGTAGGGTCATCGCCTCAATGTAGGCAACCAACTTTACTACCCTCCCCCTCCCCCCCTCCTGGCGCCTTTTCTGGATCCGCCTATGACGATGCGCACCGCACCGTAGTTTACCAGATTTGTAGCACAGTGCTGAATTTTAAACGCAAAAACGTTACAAAATTTAACTTCCGATTCCTTTTACTGCATCTTCAAAAACTACTTCATTAGTCATGAGCTGCGTACACAAAGAACAAGCTATGTCGGCCTTACTTGTAGGAGTTTTATACGGTTACTTATACAACTAAACTAGCACTAATGGCTAATTTGATTTTTTCCTTGTCCCTTATTTCTTTACTCTAGCGATGCATAACATTCTCGGATATTTTGAAGTTAATGCACATGCAGTTAAATCGAAAAGCAAATCGGGTTTGGTATGCCAACTTCATAATATCGCGGGATGAAACGAAGACATGCCGCTTGGCTGGCTCGGCGCATCTACATATGCACCCCTTAAAATGTCTTCCATGTTCTGCCCCTTCTTTCAAAAAGGACTTTCTCACAAAGTTTACTTAAAAACTAAAGGCGATCAAAAAGTTTTTTTTTTTCGCTCTCCTGCGCGAGAGCAGGCCGCGAATTAGCGATGGTACTTGAGGGTCATCAGTTCACGCAAAAACAATACCTAAACAAATGAGACTAACAAAGGAGGGTCTTTAAAAAAGCGACAAAAAGTGACAAATATATGATAAACTGACAAAAATGAGGACAGAAATTGTTTTGAGTGACAAAGAAGTGATAAAAGTGATTCACTGATAGCCCTGCTAAAAGAGTGAAATGAGTTTTAATGGCACTTACCGGCAAGTGCGGCGCACTCAACTTTTTCACCCTGCAGGCCTGAACTGCTCCTGAAACACGAATTTGAAGTATCTTGTTTAAAGCTCCTTCCTTCAACAATAAAAACAGCCAATGAAGCCAGAAATCAGCGGCGTTATGCGTTCTGAGGAGAAAAAAAGAAAAAACGGTTGTTCGCAATTTTTGGGTTTGCGAAATATCCGCACTTTTTAAATTGTGTTTTTTGTTTCCGACCTGGGTATGCACGGCCCAAATACTGTCAGCTCGGTCGTCGCCAAGCCTAAACCCGCTTGCTCCTCAATATGGCGGCCACGCGACGATAAGTTAGGCAAAGTTGGTGTCTTTCACTGATCCTTTATCGCCATTTTTTAAGGTTTTCTCCTCTCAGCGGGAAAGGCATTATATTTACTTCCTTTCACCCCCCCCCTTTTAAGTGTTATTACGTAAGAGTTAGGGATATGCAATTGGTTGTCATTAATTGCCCTTGTAATACAGTCAAACCTGGGTTATACGGATCGCAAGGGACCGCCGAAAACATTCGTATAACTCAGACTTTCGTGCAACTCAGACTTTCAATGTATAGGAGAGGATTTCGCCGGGACCGGGCAAAAAATTCGTATAATCCAAGATTTCGTACAACTCAGATTCGTATAACCCAGGTTTGACTGTATAATGACTTGTCAAAGGTAGATTGCAGCTGTTCTTTTGTAAATTTCTAGACTATAAAAAAAAAAACGTAGAACGGTTTCAAAGTGATTTTCAAAACGGCAGCAAACTATTTATAAGGCGCTGAGCGCACATTAAAAATTGTTTGAACTTTAATATTTCACGCTTCGTTCTATCTTGCAAGTACCTACAATGTATGTCTTTCCGTAGACACCGTCATTGATATCTAGAGTGCGTCATAGTGAAATCAGTCGCAGGAGTTAATCAAAATCAAATCTCATCACCAAATAACGTGCTACTAAAAATCGTAAGATTAAACGTCTTTGAATCAAGCACTCGCAAAATACACTGAGTAGATAAGGTAAACGTGGATATGATGAAGAAAAAAATAATGAAAACTTAACAAGTCGAAGTAAAATTCTGTCCTCACGAGGGGGTTTCCTGGTGAAATAACCTCGATTACTCGAAAATTTCGATATTGCCAATATTTTGAACAGTCTCTTGGAATTCGAATTATAGTGGCTCAACCGTATACTGTGTGTGTCAACTTCCCTGTGAGTGTCGCAAGTGTCTTACTATTGCTTGATCTAGAGATCAAATTTTCAATTTTACGAGCGACAGCAGTCAAATTCCACAGCGAAGATCACAAATCGTGTCGCATTCAAATGTATGGACTTTTTGCTCGGAGAAATTTATGTATAACATCGAATTGATCTGACTGACCACTGACCGTGAAGGCATTCGTATATAAATGCATTAGCATTACAAACACGAATTTCGAAAAATAATGAAAAAGTCATACTAGTTTTGAGTGGACCACGACTTGTAATATCCCTGTACGAGCGAGCCCCTTCGTTCAGACAAAGTCAAACACCGTTTGTCGTAAAAAGCCTTTTCGATACCAAAAATATTTAGGCCTGATGGGTAGGTATTATCGCCAAGGCACGTGTGCGGTAAAAGGTTCTAATTCCACACGGAAATCGACGCCCGTCGAGGTACCCACTCTGTACCCACAGTTCAAAGTTAGAAAACAAACATAACGGTACCAGTAATATCGTAGACCAACCTTAGCATGACCTACTTTCACATATAATAATAGAGGGACAAGGCAAGGTACACGTGCCTTGGAAATAATCACTACTTGAGAAATCACGTACGTTCCGGTTCACTTGACGTGACCTCTAACTTAGCTCGGAATCGAGGGATTTGAGATAGTTAAGAAAAATAAAGAAGGTCCTCGATGTCTCATTTTAATTTTTATTCAAGGGCAAATACACCTGTTAAATAAAATTACTTGGGTGTTTAAAGAGATATGACCGAAAACAATGTTGCATAACATACAAGAATGTTCAGAGCAACAAGATTCGACAGTAGCTTGAACACATTAACAGAAATAAGACACGCTCACAAAACAATTTTCGTCAAAACTGCGGCAAGGTCAAACATTTCACAGACTTACTACCTTACGCCAACAATTTAAGATCCTACCCCTTAATTATAAATCAACTTTTCCCTTTAAAAAAAATAAAAAAAGAGGATGACACCGTTAGTGACGAAAAAAGTCTATTAATTCTTCCGGCAAAGAAGCAATATCCTTGCAAAATTTGTTCCAACTCTCTAAATTCTAAGCAGAGGATTCTTACTGTGGCAAATAAGTCTAGGTCCATACTATGTCCATCCTTCTGTGTCCAAAGACATAGTACGGTAAGTTACAAAGGAAAAAATAGGATTTACATCAAAAGGAACATCAAATACCTGAGACTACTTCGTAGACATATTCGAGGCACGTTAGGAGGCATTACTTTCGTGCTTTCGCAGCCTAAATATCACTTCAGCTTACAGATTATATCTTACATTTGAAAAATACTTTATGGCACTCTTCTTCAATCAGTCTCTAGGAAAATTTACCGGTAAATATATGTCTTCACTGACAGTGTTGCCTTGAAATAGTGCGTTTACGCAGGCAGAACTCTAAAAAACGCCGCATAATTCACAGCCAAAAGTTCGCGTTTGGTCCGAAAAGAAAAGTTATGGCCTTTACAACCCTCGGTAGGGTTAGAAAAATACAATCAAACAAAAACACAACTAAATTCTACACAGGACTCTTGTGCAAAGATGTACTAGATTTTTAATCAGTTACTTTTTTTGATTACGAACATCCTGGGCTACGAGTAAGTTGGATTCGGAATCAAATTCAGTAACTTTAAACATCAAGGTGTCAAATAGCTCGACATAATCAGATATCAAGTGTCCGACAGAATCTGAATACTGGGGTTTCGTAAAAGATTTTACGTTAACAATGACAGTGGTTGGATCTCCTTGGATCACCACCAGAGCAACATCAGGTAAATAGAGTTTCGAGACGATGCCGCAAAAATATTGATCTTGCAGTTCGAGTAGGGAGAGTTTTGGTGGAGGCAAATTCTTCGAAACATCAACCAGCGACGGTTTTCTACCTACCCAAGCGCAAGTAGCCTCGTGCGAAAATTCGGCATTTTTCGTCACAGAGCTTTGTGAAACAGCCTCGAAACAAACTGTGCTCTTCCCTGGTTTTGCAAACTTTATGAAATGTTTCAGAGGGCAGAGGACCCCGTCGATGTAAAAATTGTCTGGTTTAACAAATATTTTGAAGTTTCTGAAAGAAATCATGCCGCAATCCAGAGAATAACGGGAAAAGACGCCTTTTAAAGGTTGTCCGTTTCCGTTTCCGTTCGTGCACAGAGTTGAGACATTGTCACACAAGATACTATCTTCAATACTCTTTCCGTCGAGACAGATTCCAGAAGGGATGACTCTTATACCGTTAACGTTCCGACCGTCTGTTTTCTTCAGCTTCACAACGTTGCTATTTTTAACGTGCGACTTGTCAGATGCAGTCAGATCTGTTGTAAAGACAGGTTGTTTGATTCTGCAGTCATTTTTCAACTCCGCGAAAGAATTATTGGTTTTGGGCTCGCAAGTTTCGTGAGGTTTGCCTACTTGCAAGACGGCTGAGTAAGTTGAAATAACATCCGCTACTTCAATTACCTCTTTAACTCCTTCAGTACTCTCAACCGATTTTACGCCTAGACCAACGTAATTCCGGACAGTCTTTTCTGTTACGCTTTTTGGGGCATTGGGCGTTTGGTTGTTCAACAACAAGCGACCTGAAACAGTGCCACTCCTGACGTGATTGAAATGTTTGGTCGGACTATTCAGCGCTGATCCTACATTCGATCCACCATTTTGAGAGCTAAGTGGCGCATCATCGACTTGTTTCACATGACCCTTTCTTTCGAATAAACCATTGTGAGATACAAAGCCATCATCCGATGCAAAGTAGCATATTTCACTCTTCTCGTCCCTTACATCACATCGATACGACTCGTTATTTGGCTTAAGAACACTTTGGACATTGTTTTGAAATTTGTCAGGTACTTCAACACATTTCTGCAGAAGACAATCGTTCATCTTATCACCCTTGTCAATCACACAATTTAGAGTCTCAAGACAAACTTCATCAGTTCGGCGTAACACATGACGCAGTTCAGTCTCATCTCCCATAACAAAGTTTTGAGATTCAGTACAAACATCGTTACTCTGTAAATCTTGATTAAGTTTCACAGCCTTCATCGCAACCAGTAGCTTCGAATCTGACGAAGCAAGGTGTCCTAGACGCATCAACAAGATGTCTCCAACAGCCACTTCATCACGAATACTGACACAATCTATTCGAAAACTACTTCGAAAAGCCAGAACTTTCAGAGCATCGGGTTGAGCCATAACCTCTACAACAGCAATACCTTCATTTGGTACAGTAACAACAACTCCGTGAACATCATGTTGAAAAAGTTCTTTGCGCACATTCATAGACTGAAGATTAAACCGATCCATCAGCCTCGGTGCCTGTGTACCGAGCCAAGCGCACGAGGCCCGATAAGAAGCTCCCGAGGGATGCTCAACATCAAATGGAGTGGCATCATACATAACCACATCTCCGATGGAAACTGCAACTCCATTATCTCTCATTCGACGGCCATCACTGTACACGACATCCGCGCTAATCATGACTGTATAATGCCCACCATCGTTTTGCACGAGAAAATTGTCATCATCTATGAAATAGCTGACAGAACCTCTCTGATCGTAAAGATTAGGAGATGCACCGGCATCCTCCACGGTTTCTGGCGGATCTCCACACCACACTGCCTGGATAGAAACCTCTCCGAAAGGAGAGAGTCTGTAACACAAGCAGACTTCCATGCCTTCTTCAAGGATATTCGACATTCTTCCATCGCACTTCAAGCCGTAGGAATAGAATGTTGCCCTTCCAAAAGCAAACAAACGGGATTTGCCATTGATGAGGACGGAGACGACGCTGGTGAAATCGGATGTCTTCGTTATGATGCCGGTGACATACTCCATGGCGACTCTTCTTCCAGCGCAAAGAGCCGGAAGAGGATTTCTTTCAAGAATGATGTGAACACACTTCTTCCTGATGGGGATCTTCACGTGTTTCTTCCAAGAAGGCTGTGACCGAAGCTTTGTTTGCTGGGGAGCAGGTCTTCACTCAAATGATGTCTTCTAACGGACGCTGACTTGTGCACAAGCGAGTTTTCCTGTGGAAGAAAGTAGCCAGTCATAGTACTTACACAGTCATAAGCAAGCATTTTACACTCATCGAGTAAGGAAATCGATAAAAGCAACATATTTTTTTTTCAAAGTTGCAGGTGAAATATTGGGGCGCATTTGAGCAAAATTTCGAGACCCAACACAGGTATACTAATCATGTGATACTTAATCATGCGCTATAGGTACGCTGCGGAGCTTGCAAACTTCCGACACTACAGCCGTTTGCACAAATTTGGTCTGAGATAATTCTTAATTTACACTGGTCGCAAGTAATTATTCGAGATCAAGCCGTAAACCATAATCAAGAATTTGAACATCCTCCAAGAATCGTAAGATGAATCCATCGGGTAATGTCTCCTATGTTACCGGTACGTCATGATGCCAAAGTTTTGACCTTCTCGGCTCACGGATCACGACAGAAATGCTTCTTAATCACGGCAAAACAAATCCCTACTCATTAAATAGATTGAAAAGAAACAACGATGAAACTGGTTAACTAAAACAACAAAAATACTTTTTCATAGCATTTTTAATTATGGCAGCAAAGTTCAAACAGGAATCGCAACACAAAGCTGCACAACTTTAAAACAAATAAATCACAGAGAAAGACAGAGCTAGCTCAGAAACAGACAAGCACAGTTGACTCAAGATCGTGCATAAGACAGTTATTTTTCTGTTTAAAAAATACTAATGAAAAAAATAAAACAAACATGAAGCCGATAGGAATTTTTTTAAGCAAGCGAGACATCGCAATTATTTGCAGTAAATCCTTTCAAATGAGAAAATAATTACCCTGACGTAAACTTATCACCAATATAGTAATTTTAAATGCATAATAAAGCGACGCTACATGCAAAGGGCATACACGCCTCGTAATTCACCGAAGAGCCCGACACGAAATAAAACCTATAAATGCAGACAACGTTCTCATGATCGCTTCCCCTTGACTTCACTTTTTTAGCCTTAACACAGCCACAACGCTTAACCGACTTTCAAGCACTTGCTTAACTACGAACACCATGATCACATTGAAACGCTGTACATTTTTTTGCGATTAAAAAATATCTCTTCGAAAACTTCGACTTAAAGTTTTCAAGAGTCTTATTTTAAAGCATCACAGTTTTATGACAACATTTGACATTTCAAAACCGCGGTTTGGTTACAGGAACATCAATAATCTACATCATTGACCAAAATAAAGGCTAAATGATGAGCATAAAAACTAAGGATGTTCCCAATTTTTACGGTAAGAGCAGGTATCTGGCGTTTCCAAACATCAGGTACTACCACTGACGTAAACGCAGAAGGCACGAGACTATAATAAGGAACGAATTTCAGTCTTAACACACGAATCACTAGTTCAAATCACCAATCAATAAAAACAGTATCTTCCCATTTAATCCCTAATAACATTCCGAACGTAAGTTTAAATGCAAAATTAGGAGTGTGTTCAAAGCTTATTGCCTTTTTCGTTCACAACCAAAGGAACGTGGCAAAGGGTCACTTTTCCATTAACTGCACACAAATGTTTAGCTTCTCATAGTTTGCTGCAGTTTGCGTCAAGCAAGATTCCTCGCTGGTTTTCGGTTGCTTCAGTTTTAGACTTTTGGTGAGGGCATTCGGGCAGAAAACTTTCGTCTTTCGCAGTTTAAGTTTTGGCTTTCTTTGCCTTTCTTCTTTTGGTGACTTTTTGCTTTTGTTGGTCCGGTTGGGGCATGTAAACTTTGAGACGGACAGTTCCAGAAGCATCAGTAACGTTGTCCATAAATTCACCTAGAGTTACTTTCCTCGTCTTCCTTGCACAATCCCCAACGCCTACAGGTTTCACACCATCTAAATCCTCGACAGGTTTTACACAATCTGAATTCTGTGCGACGATGCGTTTGAGAGCGCCTTTGTTCACTCGGCGATTTCGGGCAGGTTTTACATAATCTGAATTCTGTGCGACGATGCGTTTGAGAGCGCCTTTGTTCACTCGGCGATTTCGGGCAGGTTTTACATAATCTGAATTCTGTGCAACGATGCGTTTGAGAGCGCCTTTGTTCACTCGGCGATTTCGGGAACCAATCTTTAACGCCGCAGTTCCGAAGTGCTCAGTATGAACGTATCGAGGTTCTGCCTTCATCTTTCCTTTGTACTCTTTCTCAGCGCAAATCTTGTCAGCGGCAACTCTTTTCTGGTAAATATTTTTACGGACGGTTTTAGCAGACAATATAGGGATAAATTTGGGACCTTCAACTGGTTTCTGGGCAGGTTTTTGCACGTCCGCAGCCACAACTTTCTCCTGCGCTTTTCTCATCAGTTTCCGAGCAGCTTTTCTACGCTTACGCACCTCCACTACCCCGTTTCCGACCGCAGCAGGTTTTCCTGCATTATTATTCACATCCTTAGGCAAGGCAAAAGTTTCGCTCCTCATGTTTTGCATTCCTGCCTGCGGAGAAGTATTCATACTTCGTTCAAGGAAAACCGGCCGCCTCACAGGCATTTTTTCCGGAAGTCGTCCTCTAATTTTACATCCGGTTGTTTTGTTCGTGGTCGATTTCTCAGCAGAGATTTGACTGCGTTTTCCATTCACGCTCTCCCTAGCGGCACCGCTGAAATTTAACCCAATAGCGGCAGGAAATGAGTTCGAAACTACACCGAAAGAGGTACATCTTGTTGACACGACTGGTTTCTTGCCAACCCACACTGCTACGACAATTGGCATGCGCTGTCGATTGATTTCGTAGCACAAATTCACCTCCATCCCTTTCTGCAGCTTGTTGTTCAGCTTCCCTGCGCACCGTTCTCCCCAAATGTAAACAAATTCTTGTTTAAGGAAAAGCGTACTAACGACGCCATTAATGCAGACTGAAACGACACAAGAGTGTTTGAACGTTTCCGTGACGACGCCTTTTGCTTGATATTCCATGGCGACAGAGCTACCTGTAGAAGAGAACTTGCTCTAGAACTAAACCTTTGGACCAAATAAATGGACTGGCGCTTGAACACTCCTACGCAGAATCGGAACAAGTCTTTTCGATCTTGTGCAGAAAACTTCACGAACTTCCGATTGCAATACAGTTTCCAAGTTAATTCTTAACTGTGAACCTTCATCATATCTACGACCTATCCTTAAGGTATAAAAAGAAAGTATGAAGGATACCACGGGTCGATACAGGACAGAATACATCAGTACAGACGTTAAGCAAAGGAAATCGGCTACCAGGACTAATTTTTGAACTTACCGGTGACAATGGCTGGTAAAACTTGGACGGAACCACGTGAGATGAAAACGCGAAGCAGTTATCCTGCAACATTAATTTATCATTCACCCCCGGAAAAAAACAACACAAAAAAAACAAGGATGATTTCGGCACACGATTCCTAACAAACACTGGAGCAGTAAACAAACCTGTCGCTATACAAGGGAACTATAAGTCTAAGAGGTGATCGAAGATGGCGAGCATCTTCGTCAACCAAAAGTTATTTTAAAACGTTTCTTACGAGTATTTCGTGTCGTGATTCTCATGGTTGGCATTAACTACAGATTTTGAAATTCTCCGGCATTTTCAACTCTCCATGGACCGACTTCCTATTTTTCCTGTCCATTTTTTCCACTTCCCCGGTGAGAAATGGTCGGTCGAATCGACGTCAATTCGATGTCGAAGCGGGGGTCGAAAAAAATTGAAATCTTTCGGTCGAAATCTACGGCATTATTCTAAGAATTCGACCAAAGTTCGACGAACTTGCCGCTTTGACGTCGTTTCGAAATGGCAGAGATGTAGGAAAGTGTTCGACACGGAAAGTGTTCGACAGAGAAACTGTTCAACAATGTCGGCGGTGACCTGAACACCCGACCTACGAACAGTTCGACATTGTCGAACAGTTTCCCTGTCGAACTTTCCGTGTCGAACACTTTTCTTCCACCCCGGATCCCCGCATAATATTCACAATATAATCTGAATGTATCAAAAATATACCATATAAAACCTTGGTGACATAAAATACAGGATATTTCAAATACATTTAAAATAGACCTATCTTAGGGGTTCGCAAAATTCCCAGTGTCTGAAAATATATCTTAAAAAATATTAGTCGTAAATTAAAAAAATCAGATTAAGTTGCCGCGGCAAACTTAAGGCGCGAGCAAAAGCAAGTGGACTTTGCTCCGTAAACAACAAATGCCTAAAAATTAAAAATATTAACA
>Ga0058701_10001122_pt1 | contig 18590 bp, 13 predicted proteins | sample AgamicOrMae_FD_97039 | JGI IMG/M metagenome (GOLD analysis project Ga0058701, IMG submission 97039) | Agave microbial communities from Guanajuato, Mexico - Or.Ma.e | ecosystem: Host-associated > Plants > Phyllosphere > Phylloplane/Leaf | place: Guanajuato, Mexico | collected 2012-06-04
TTACTATTAACATTTTCATTGGAACACCGGACCCAGATATCCAATATCAGGTCAACGATATTGGGTGTCACTAGTGGTTAATTAATGGTAGAACACGCAACAAAACCAGCAGAGAAGAGCTTTGTAACTCAGACCACCTTTTAGTTAACACTGTCCTTTGTAAGCGCTGTAGGTGGCCGTTTTGTCTAAAGCCGGTTCCGTGCTGTTTTAGTCTCTTTAAAAACAATCCTTTTGAAAACATTTCTACTAGAGGTCCATTTGATTGCGTTCGGGGAAGCACGAACTCTTAGCACTGTGGGTTTTTAATCCGAGGGCTTTCACAAAAACACGGTAATCCGCCTGTATGTTTTTTGTTTTATTCTGTCGCTGATATTGAACCCAGGGGAAGCGATATTCCTACTTCTGCGAAGCTATTCACTTGACCATTGATTTCCCCAAGAGCTCCTCCCTTCTTTAAGTCCACCACGAAAAGCTTTTGTCAACTTTTTAAGAACAAAGTTTTTGAGGTTCACCATAATTAGAGTGGTTATAGGTTTAAGCTGCAGGCTAAGAACGCTGCAACCTAAATTTCACAGGCCGACCTAAACAGAAACCTCACGTCTTGAATATCACAAACAAGCATATAGCGTAACCTAAAGTTACGAAAGTAATTCAACGAACCTCTAACCTAAAGACGTGGCGCTAGGTGACCTTATCGGTCTAGAAATCCTATCAAAGGAAGCCAAACCTAAGGTAAGCAATCCTAAATGCTCATATTGTGAGCTGTATTGTCTTAGCGAGCAATGAGAGGATACAATGACTGTGTTCTAAATACGTCCAGCTTCGCGCCATGCTATACTAATGGAGCTTTACTCTGACTTTGGCTCGAAGCATTCAGGGTATTTCAATGCAATTTTTTTTCTCACCGAGTAAACTACTGGGTGTTTGACAAAAAAATGAAATAACCTTTTTTTTAAAGCTAGATCAACCGGAATATACATTCTTTGTTGAAAAAACAAGGACTCGTACCTTTTAAAACTCTACGCAGAATGGGAAAAAAAACTTTCTCATAAAAACAAAAGCACAGCAGCGCTCTTTTTGGCCAAGAAGCGGTTCTAGTCTTCTACCCATTCATCTATTTCTTTTCAGAAGTTTCCTAGGACACTTTTCCTTAAGGCTCATTTTTCGAACAGGTCTTTTCTCCAACAAAGACGCATTAATCCATCCAACTTTCAGCTCATGTCCGCATTCATGTTCAGATTGAACATGATGCTAATATATCAGAAAACGAGTAAATTAAAAACAATCTGTTTCGGTCGATGGTGTTTGACAAAGTCTCACTTCACAAACACTTTTTCCAACTTCTTCGGCCACTATCAACTGAACGGTGAAATTAATACAAAGTTGTGCGTAATTCATGTACTAGTGTGCGTCTTTTCTTTTAAATTTTACTTACTCAGCAATCAAAATGGGAAACAAATCAGAGGCTTGGTGCTCAAAGTCGGTCATTCTGAAGTGCCTAACACATGAGACCTAGTTGAACACCATCTAATAAATGGGACTTCGTAACTGTAGCTTCGAGTTGTGTTGTAGCACTTTATGACAGGTGATTTTAAAACTCTGTAGGCAACATGATACTGATATAGACTGGCAACATGCTACTGTTGGACTCACACATGCAGGTAAACTGCTTCAGCTCGAAGGGCACCTTTGGTTTTATAATACCGTGGCTGGAACCGTAGTGATACAAACAAAATATTACTTCACATGTGAAAACGTACTATAAGCATGAAGTGACACGTAAACTCCTAATTCTATAATATGGAGTGAGAGAATTCCTTACCACAGAATATCTGAACAGAGTGGTATTCAGAGTACGGAGGGCTAGATGACCCTCATATTTAAGGGTTGGAATCCTAATTTAGGAGAGGGAATGTCTTCGTACGTGTAGTCGCAGTGGGGTACATCAGTCATTTTCTTGCTAAAGTTGGCAGGTCTTTAAAATTGTCATACTTTTAATGGACTCAGAATATCCGATTGAAGATGATTTTCTGTGATCAATAAATTCACATGAACTGTAATTGCAAGTTTAGCAGTAAGAAGTTTTTCTAGTTTTAATCAAAACGAGATTGACAATCATTTTCCTCGCCGACAAACGAAAGTTCCAAACATGTTCAACTTTTAGAGAGAATCAATGAAAAATGATTTCTTGTTGCATCCACTTGTAACTTCGAATAAATTAAGAAATGTCGAAACATCTTAATCAAATTCACACTTTGACTTACCACAAAAAATGATCTAACCTAACCTAACCAAGCGACGTCTAAATTGTATGAAACTTGGTTTTGATGAATACGACAACATCTGAACGATGTAATATGAGGCTCGCACATAGTTGTCGATCTCTCTGAATCAAAAAGTACAAACACACTTTGCTACAAAGGTCTTTTCTTTCTTTCTTTAAAAAAAAATAAGAAGAAGAGGCGGTCGGAGAAAAGGACTTGGGTGAAATTGGCCAGATGCTGGCATCGTTATGCGACCAGCGTTCGAGTCATCAACGGCCTCGTCGATTCCCGAAGGCATTACAAAAAATTTCGCCAAGAAAAGGTGGATTAAGGTGGTGACAGGGCCAGGTCGGGGAGCATCGAGTTTAGCAGCATTCATGCTTCTTTCGGTCCCTTTGGGAGCAAGCCGCCTTATGAGCCGCACAATTAATGACAGAGTTAATCAAGACCTCCCGGAGCGCCGAGGAGAGCGGGGAGCGGCGAAGAGTATCACCAGGGCAAAGATGGTACTACCCACGTAATGTCCTTTTTACGGGATTGGTACCTTTGCAATGCTCTGAAATTAGGTCGATTCTAGAAAATATTATATGGTTTGCTTGAGCTACTGAAGGGCCTCGAAAGTTCTTCATCCAACTTTTACTTGAAAACGAAAAACAAACTCTTTATTTCAACAACTTTGACTCAAATGAGGCCAATAAAAATCAGAAGTTTTGAAGATCAGAAACGTGTTCTAAAAAACCTTATGCGATCTGTGATGTTTTTGAATAAAAGTAAATCTTTTTTTCGTACTATATATATATATATATATATATATATGAATTATGTATGTTTGTATATTACAATATATTTACACGTTTTTGTTTCATAGATTTAGGCTACCGTGAATCGTTTAAAAATTTCGCACATTGTGTACGTTAAAAAAATAACCTTCACGAATTCATTGCTGCCATTCGTTGCAAGTCAGTCCTGATACGTTTTTTATAACGTATTTTCTGGTCCACTGAATGAACATATCACACGATTAGAACGTGGCGAGGGCTCGTAAGTGAGCCATATCCAAGTAAACCGACCAAAAAGTCGTCTTTCCCAAAAGTGCAAACATGGAATTAAAAACCAAAATCAAAAGCGGATTATTTGTGAAATCCTACACATGAAGCTGATAAGTGATTAAACGACGAGCCAATTAATTGGGGAAAAACCACAAATTCTCAAACGCTCTTATCATAATTACCGCACTTCAGATGTATCCTTTACATCAAAGAAATCTATCAAATTGCCAATTATTTTGAAAACTTTTCCAAAGCCAATGAGCAGCCGATCTCCACTCTAGTTACCCCACCCCTCTCGAGAAAAAAGTAGCGGTAAATATAAAAGTTTTTAAGTGAAGGATATCCAACTGTCAGTGTAAGCTGTAAGCGAGTACATTGAGATCGACATCGTCTACGGACAACAAATATTGTCCGCCTGTTTATTCATTTGTTGTGTTGTTGTTGTTTTTTTGTTAAATTAAAAAAAACACCATTGAGCAAACAGACTGCTCACTAATAACTTAAGTCAAAAATGCTTTTAATTTTAAAAGTATTAGAAGTACTAGCATGTGACGCCAAATTTACGTCATTAAATTAGACATACCTACAAGCATCCATATAATGTTCACGCATCTCAAATACAGTACGCTTTAATGCAAGATCGGTCGAACGTCAGAAGGTAATTAAAATCAAATCGTAAAAAAAAAAACAGAAATTAATTTCACTTGTGTTCCTCAGTGCTGTACGGTGATAAAAGTACGGTAATGCAGAGACCCTCCAATTCTGCTAGTTTTGTATTTTTATAGTTTGAAAACCGACAGAGAATTTCGAGATTTTCCCTTAACCGAAAGTGAGGTTCAGGCAAGCGCTGCGTTGGAAAGGAGTGTGCGACGGATTGGCAGATGTATGAGTGAACGAATCTCAAAGAGGGGATCTTTTAATACTTTCCTGGATTTGAAATTCCCGCATCAAACTTGAGAGGCGATGGCAGTGACGTGAAACATCCACATGCGATATCCCAGTCTCCTCCAGTAAAGCCAATTTTATGCTATCAAATGGAAACACAATGTCTGGAATAACCTTTTGCGTAGGTGTATGCAGTACACATGTACATAAATATACCATATACATGCAAACGGCGGAGGGAATTATTTCATTAAGAGCCTAAAAATAATCGTTATAGAAAGCCTCACAAAATCATTGCACGGTACTTAAGCACCTCCGATCTATTCGTTTGAATTCTTGCAATATTGTCACGTGTGTTGCAAACCTACCAAATTTATCAACAGTTTCTACTATTGAAAATGTTTAGTCGATTCAAACGTCACTTTTTGAACGGAGATAATCACAATTTGTAATATTAGAATTGATTGATGTCAGGGTTTCCCAAAGCAAAGGTCGCGGAGAATCCCAACGCAAACTGAAGCTCTGGGGATCGTAGACCATTCCCCCATAGAGTCCCTTCATCATTTCTTCGGCACCAAAGAAAACCACACCTCTGACAAAAGAAATCCCCATGAGGGGGCTGCGTGTTACTGGCGTAATTTTCTATCACGAACAAACTTGATGTACCAATACTCTTCTCAGTCGAACGAAAAGCACGTAAAGTCAAATAAAAAAGTTTCTAGCGTCTGCTTTTCCTGATGATACATCACTGACAGTGAGTGGTAGTAAAAGGCTCCTTTGTTGTTAATTTTTTTAAATTTTAGCACATTTTTTGAGTGACCTTAATGTTTTAAAAATTGGAACTGATTGAAATACACTTAAAAAAAGGTAGGAACGATGTCTGTTGCTCAATAAGTCGATTTTAAATGGACTGGGAGAGGGGACAGTTCGCGGCCGGGACGTTGGAAGGAAAGGCGTACAATTTTTATTCAACTTTTTGACGAAATAAATTGATGAAATAAACAACCGACAACGTTTAACATCGATTTTAGTTCCCCCAAACAATTCTAACTACCAAACATTAAAAATACAACGAAAAGCTTTTGGCTCAAAATTTTAAAAAACGCTAGGGGTACCCCTTGGAATTTTTTTTTTTCAATTTTTCGGGCCAAAACTCTTGAGACGGATCTTCTCGTTTTTACATTTGGATCTGTTTGATGGACACTAGAAATGGCTAGAATCGATGTCTGTTGCTCTAATTATCTATTTTAAATGGACCAGAAGAGATGGCAGTTCACGGCCGGGAGGGTGGACGGGAAGGGGTAGTCTACAATGCTCCTCTAAGCGAGGGTAGACCGCAAGTTTAGCGATCATATTTGAAGGTCATTCGTCCACGCAAATACATCTTAAGAACTACAGCTATAAAAGATTAATAGAGCCAAAGTTTGCGGACAAGTAAAATATTGTGACAGAAACTGTTTCAAGTAACAAAAAGTGACAAAGACTCACTGGCAGCCCTGTAGGTCTGCCGTGTTCTGACTAAAATTCCTACTTTCCTTATTAGTTCAGGCCATGATTCGTCAACATAGCTCGCAGCAAGAAAACAACTCATTATTTGATTAAAAATTATTTAAAAAATATAAAATTATTGAAAACACTCGCTCAAAATTTTATAATTTTGAGCGAGACATTCCAACTTGATTCAATCTTTCGACTTACACTCTTACATGCCTTTCACAGAGGAATTTTAAGAATTACTTTTCAAGTCACATGTCGTGGGACTGCGACGAAAAACGAGTTGCCACAAATGCTTGGGTTCTCATTCTGACATTCCAGGTATATATATTAGGACTCATTTTCAACTAATTAGGAAGATATCCTGTGCGTTTAAAGATAATGGGAAGAGTGTTTAGTTCATTGTGGTGACAGATGACCTCTTTGAATTCGGTCATTGAATTAGACAAATCTAAAATGGAAAAAAATATAAAATAATATATAAATAATAAAAATTATCATCTGTAACCTCTAGGAATCGTTGAAGAGACCTCACGAGTTTTCAAAAATACCCTGACTTACAGTTCTTTTGGTAAATACAAAATCTAACAGTATTTTTTGCAAGCTTTCGACCAAGACTGCTCTGAAGACGCATAATTATTAGTTATAATATCGTTTGCGAGATCTTCTTACTCCTCGTCTACTCCAACATCGTCCACCTTTCATGACCTAACTCCGTACACTGCTACCAACCCAAAATCAAAACTAAAGCGTCATGTCAAGCAATTTATGACCTCAGTACAGTAATAAATAGTTCACTGATTTGGTATAAATAAGAAAACAAAAAGAGAAAAAAGTTACTTTAGGCTCAGACTTCGGTGAGCAGCACTGAACAGCGAGAGCTGAAGTTTTATAAGTACCAAATAAAAAACTTATTATTAGAAAGGTCGTGGTAAGCAAACGTTTATTTTGGCTTTTGGCTTCTATGAGGCTTCAGTGGACATGTAAAAAGTTCGAGCTTATCAAACGTGACCTCAAAACTTTCTAATTAAGTTCCGTGGGAACGTTTTTATTTTTTTCAAAGTTAGGCTGTTAGGTTGGAAGTTGTGTGGACATACATGCTTTTCCGGGAACCCTACATTACGAGCATACGTGCTTACAACGTGTTGGACGTGACTGGGACATTTTACGATTGACTGCTCAAAACATGTACCCTCATTTCTACTCCCGCTTACACAGTACCTGTACCTATACGTATTTGTATCCAAAGCATCGTGTTAAGTCAACATCGGATTTTTTTATACCAGACTATTTTATGTAAACAAACTATTTTCAATAAAATAAAGTCCCAGTGGAGTGACAGGGGTGCACCATGTCGTTTCAACTTCGAGGAAACAGGAATCCTAAAAATGTCAAGAACAATGTTGACTTTGACGTGATACGCGGCTTTGATCTTCACCCAAAATAAATATACATAAGAGAAAACCTTTTTGTCGTTGGTGACTTTGAGCACGGGACCTGATTTGGGTGACGTTTCCAAAAATGATTCCTCCACCAAAAGCACTAAACAGCCCCAACAAAGTTGACGTTCTCCGAAACAGTTCTTTAAACTATTGACACTTTAGCTGGCGTATGGAATGATGCTTCGCTGGAAAACGCTTCGCAACAGAAAATTAAGGGTGCACAAGGAAGGCGTCCATACGAAGTATTCCATTTTTATCCCTTAATTTTTCTGTTTTCGGCTACTAACAAACTGGCTTCTTTTATGTTTTCATTTGCTTTTGTTGTTTTGCTTTTTATTCCTGGAAAGAGTCCTCAGCTGTTTGGCGTAAGGAAACTCACATCAACTTCCCAAATACCACTCATTAATATGTGATCTATATGCTTGTTCTGCTCTTTCTCTTCCAGTCGTGATGGGATTACTATATTGAATGCTATGGGTCTGAATGTAAAAATTAGAACAAGTATACATAAGGACAATACCATAGAGTATGGACCATCTTTCAGCTTATGTGAATGATCTCAATAAATCATCAATACCGTTGCTGATGTTTTTTTTTTAGTTTTTAGCAAGGCTATGGTACCTCCAAAATGTTTCCCACTTATCGAAGCAAAGAACATTCTTAAAACTGAAACACAAAAAAGATGAGAAGCGTTCAGTCTGCCATCAAAGTTGCCAGTTACGGTGAAAAGCTTTCCTTCCTGTGGACATGATTTCTGATCTCGATGTTACGTTTGTTTTAATGAAACTTCCCCGAACGCGGTGATGGTGATATCTTCACGTCCGAGGACAGTTCCGTAAGCAGCAAGCTCGAATCGGGGGAAATCCCACACCATAATACCGGGGACATGCCACCTAAGGATCAAAGTGTCGCAACAGGCTTGGCAAGAGTCTAGTGGACGCTGGTAAACCCCTGCCAACTAGATATCGAAGCTGCAAAAACAAGAAAATACGGTGTCACCCAATTGGCTACAAAGAAAAATTTTCTTTCATCGGATAGGTTTTAACAGCCGGCTGCACGTTGACTTAGGTAGGTATGATATGTGATTCGTGCAAAACGTTCGTAGGATCATGTTCCTTTTGATATGTCTTGCACGTTTCTTTCCTCCATTCCATTTAGACGGGAAGATCTGACGATTCTGTGTAACAACTAACCTCGTCTGACAATGTCAAATAATTTAACTAAAAAGTTAAAGTGGCGTAGGCTGATTTAAGAAAGCTATATTTAATTAGATAGGTTTTAGCTAGCTTTCTTGTTAGCTGAGGTTGTGAAATCTCGACATACTTCATTGCATTTATCATAACGTATTCCTTTGAAAAGAGACAATTATCAGCGAGAAAGTATAAATGTGAGCGCACAGGCTGACTTTACACGCCTCTTGAGATTAGTTCATCCAGATAAAGCGGCAGGTTGCGACAAGCAGATTGGCCATCAACCAGTAACTACGTTGCAACCAATACAGCAAGAGTCGTTCGTCGACGTCTGCTGTTCACGTGGAGGAGGTTTGATCGCGGGGCAACACTTTGATAATTGCTAAAGTTGCGGTCTTTCCGCCCCAACATACATCGTTAAGATAGTGATGCCACTCCGACAAATGAGCAACATCTTTCGAGTAATTTTGATTATTCGCTCAACTTGGACAAGGATAGAAAATGCCTCGAACCAATCCATCACGCTTACCAGTTCTATTGCATTAAATATTGATGTATGATGAGCAAAAGACAAACCTGGAGAAGCCCTGGGTATTACAGGATATATTCTTTTAACACCATAAAATCAGTAGCTCTTCTCAAACCTCGAAGTCAAAATGGCGGATATTTTTGGCGGGTATTGAAATAGTTTTTAAAATGGCTTGTGGTACCGCGAGGGGGTAACATCTTTGCAAATAGTGACAAAACATAAGTTCAATTTAGTTATTCATGTAAGTATTCCATTTACTAGTTTATTTATCTTATTTGCTCAAGAAGTTGCTATAATCGATGCGGAGTTTTGAATAGTTCTCAAACTGGACGGTTGGGATCGATTGCTCAACCTGGATGGTTACGAAAACTGGATGGTTAATGCTTATGGGTACCGATTTTACGAGAAGCAGGCCAATGCAAAAATCCGTTAAGAGTTCATATCCGATAATTGCACGAATAAAGTATTGGCATATATCAATGCTTGATCCTATTTTGTAAAACATTTATTTAGACTAACTCAAGAATATGGATACGTGCCATATTAACGTCTCTCCGTATTTTTAATAAATAGTTACAAATCGCAGAGATATATAAAATGAAAATGCCCGTAGGATGGCTTATTGGCCGCTGATTCTAACTTAGGTTCCAGTATTACTTATGCGCAATGATGTATATTCTTATAGTTACTTTTTAGTTTAATTGCTGAAAAAGAATTGAAATTTGATTGTACACAATCATTCACCAAAATATCTTAAAACCGAAGAAACTCGCGTTGCGAAGGGATCCTGAAATACAGAGAGTAGGCAGCGAGCGCACAGGCGTGCAAGACACATTGCCTAAGCGAACATAGGCATCATGCAACACACGCCTGCTACGCGGTTGCCTACCTCTATCGTCTTTAATGACAAAGATATTGAATGTCAGATTACACAAGAAGCATGGTCGTTTTGTGCTCTAAGGTAAAAAAAAATACATTCAGATATGTAAAATATATGTTTTATCATGTTTTTATTTATTTATTTATTTTATTTTTGATTAGACACAAATATCTTGCACTAACTTTTGAGATTATTTTATAACTAAGATTGGATTCTACGGTAGGATGAAATCTTGATATTTGTGCATTTCTATACGCTGAGCTTGAATTATTTATCTCCGCTAAATATGTGGTCCGAATTCCGCTCTCTCTTATATGCCCCATGAAAAAAATTGACTCTTCTTTAAAGCTACATATATGGTGCACAAAATCATAATGGTACAAATACTTTTTGCTTGGAAGTGACCAGTATAAAATCCATTATAAGAACTGGAGTGTGCAGAAGGTAAACAATCTTGAATTTCTAGAATGAAATAGTGTTAGGAAACATTACTGAAATGTTAAGAATTCTTCGAACATCGTTAAGAAATAATACAAAAATGCGTAGTCTTCAAAACTCGGACACGGTTTCCTCTCTTTCCCTGTTACGCTTCAACTTATCAAGGACAAAAAAAAAGAAAAAAGAAATTGTGATCGCTGATTTTAACTAGAAGATTATCATTATTAATATTCCCTGAACGAAATACTAGGGAAATTAATTAGTTGGCCACTTACTTTCATTGGAAATATCGGGGCAACGATCATTTTCTGCTTCACTTTGATGCCGTTATGAATTTATCTTAAAGAACAAACGTTTTAGAGAACAGCCTCCAAAGAAGAGTTTGATCAAAGAGACGTGTAGTAACTCGGGGGATGGGAAGTTCACACACCTGCCGCCAGGGTGCCTTCCCATAAATTCAAAGGTAGGATATTTGAATTAAATTAATGCCAACGCTTCGTGTAAATGATTCCAAGCGGAAAAATAGTCGAAATGAGCCTCTGCTGAGCGGACAAAAGTGTTCCCGCGCAGAGCTCAGCTCTCGTTCGCACAAGTAGTGCGGGGACGGTGAGCTGTAGGCCAATGGATTCCTCTGCCGTGTACTTTGAGAGGCTACATTTATCCTGATCTACCTACCATGAATCATCAAACCGCAGGTAATTAACTTAAGCCTAACCTATCTTATTTTCCAGAACTTACTTGTCTAACAGTAAGTACCTAAACCGAGTTAGCGAATGGTTCTCGACATAAAGGATGTCATTATAGATGTCACCTCTGAAAGAATTCACCGCAAAAGAAATGTCTCTTACACTTTTGTATAGACCAGCACACGGTTCTTTTATCTTTGGAGGTGCTCCTCAACTAGAGCAAAGCGGCAAGTAAAAGCTTTAATAAGAAGGAAATGTTGCAGGGAAATGGTAAAGAGAATTCTGCGAAAAACTAAACAAATGATGTGCTTGCAGAGATCCAACAGGCTTAAGGTGATGCTTTTCGGCATGAGATTGAATTTCACCGCCTTGATTTTGGGCTCCTTGTGGAATGTGTTGGGGGCAATGTAACTACATTACTAATCCCACCCGGCTACCAGATAAATTAGATACTAGTAAACAGCTTGGATTCGATTTCTGCTGGGCTGAGCAGCAAGATCTGAAGTCATCCCCTGTGTTCTCTCAACTGTAGTTCTATCTGAGGAAACTCACAACACATGGCATTGTGCTCGATAGAAAGTGAGATATAATTTTGATTATAGAGCGTTTAACACAACGCGAATTGAAGAGTGGAATTGGGTCTGCAGTGTTAAAAAGCAATCGAAAGCCGGCATAGAGGTGTGTTGACCTTTGCAATCAGTGTGTGTCCCCATTAGTGAGGTCCCCGTTGTGGACACAGTGTCTCCAAACTTCCCTCTCGGCATGTATCTCTCTCGATCAAACGCCGCGTTTGCGCTGACGTTATACATCCATCATAGAAGTCAAGAAATGTGGACCCTTTGCGCTCATGGACACCCACATAATAATCACCAACGGAAGAGCTACGTCGGTTCAAGGGTTAGGCATACTCCCGATGGAGAGCTGCGTTAGAGTAAAGGTCAGTAATGCAACATAAATAAGAAGCTATAAGCAGAAATTTGCTTAAAACTGTCATCTATAGTTTCCCCTACAAATATAATCTTTATGATTAAAATTTGGTTTGTTTAGGCTCGTCTTACTGATGGGAAATGGTAGCCGATAAATTAACGCCGTTATGTGAAGACATCAGGTGCCCTGGAGTAACAGCTGACCATACTTGGTAAGTAACTGTAACTGATTGTTTTAGGGGTAGCGTTAATTCGTATCAATGCATTTCTACCTTGATACATTGAGCATAAACTGAAATTTTTCTTCTTGAATACGGGTATAAAGAATATATTCTCGGAAAAATTGATAAAATCCGACTACGGGTTAAAGCGTTTTCATGAAAATAAGTCCCTTTGATACCTTACTAAGAATACCCTGACGATGTCATCTCTTCAGCACGGGTCATTTTGCATCGAAGATGTGTGTTGGCGGAGACACGTGCATGGCACTGAAATATAAGCGAAGGGGTCGAGGCGGGGAAGGGAGGGGGGTTACAGCGGATGTGGAGAGAGCTGGTGGAAATCAGATCTAACAGATTGGACGGAAAGCAACACTTCACGATCAAAGGCGCCGACGGCGCAGTCCTTTTCACGGCCATTCGCTCAATGCAACATCTCCAGAACTCACCAAATCAGCTAATATGAATTACTGTCATTTACAACGCTATCGATCCGCTCTATCCGAGGGTTATTTAAAGCACGAGTCTGTCTTTTGGTATCCCAGAGACCACTACGATGGATTCTTAAGGGTCCTTGTTCGGGTTGAAACTCCTTCAATCTTTTGCAGTTCACCTCCTACATGGCTACAATCAGTATCATCCAAGTCAAACCTCCACCGGAGAAAGATTTTGACAGAGCAAACTTTTAGCTTTGCTCTATCTCATTTTGTTGCACGTCTCTAACATTAGGTCCACTTTGGTATGAGTGGATACTAACCATCTTGGAACCAGATCTGCTTTCTTCTTCACGGGACTCAACACTAAGTTCTTCACTAAGAAGGTTAGCGACACTCATGGAAAGGAGACTGGAAGTTCTATTTTCATACAACTTTGAGAGCACTTGGAACGCACAATATTTTGGAAATGCATATCATCAACATGTGTTTACTGTCTCAAGCAGCGTGCGTTATCGTAGGCGACACGTATTGTCGTCCAAGCCAACCGCCTACGAGCCCTTTGAAAATGGTTTCGAAAACAAGGAGTCAGAAGATTTGTGGTGCAGTGAACGATAATTACTTTTAGTAAAGAAAGGGTCTGATATTTAAACGAAGGGAAGCGGAGCAAAGAGAGGGGAAGGCGAGCTCCCGGAGAAAGCCTATCTCAGGGAAAAAAGAGCTTGAGTTGAAAAACCAATATTAGTTTACGTTTTACTAATCGAAAGGGGAAAATCAAGGTGTACCCACGTCCTCCAGAGTCCCCAACTTCGACAGAGCATCACGACAGGCCGGAACAAAGTTTTCAGGGCGCAACGACTCTGAGCGAGAGAGCTCTTCGCGACATTTGTATAGATAAGCAAATCAGGAAACACGCTCCTTCCAAACATATAATCTAGAAATACTATTGAGTTTTAATCGTACTTCATCTTTTGAGAAAAAAATTAATTAAAAACGCTTCACAAATGTGCATACAAAATGAAAGAGCATGATCAAATTAAAACACAACCTTAAGATAGCGTTCACGCACGTTGAGACTGATTCACCCATGGCAGTGAACATTTCCGGTTTTAAGGGAGCGTACTCTAACGTTAAACGAAAAATATTTTTTTTAATGTTGTTTGAGGAAAAAGACAATGTCCACAAAAGTAAACGCAGAGTGTGTCGGCGAGGCGGAAAAGGTCTGGTAAGAGGAGGGTGGAGACGCCTCCAGGGGTGCCAACTTACCCCTTCATATTTATGCAGTCGTTTCTCACTGCTTAAACAGTGTAAACCGTATCAACATGAACGATGGACATCAGGCCCAAACATGCAAGGTCACGCCTTACGAGCCTCTGCTCGGAGATGGATGACAATAATGCACAAAGTCACTGCTTACTTTAGTGATTGCATAAAGTCTTTGGTGGAAATTTGGCTTGATATCATTTCAGCGCAAGTGTAAAGTTTTGAGCCGATGAAGGCAATTAAAAATGCCCTGAAAGACTTTGACTCAAAGCCCCATTGAAAGATATTATAATAAAATCGATGATTATTCTTTACACTATCAGATTCTATAATTATGTTCCAATGTAGGTTTGCACTCGACCCTGACAGGACAATTCACATTTCTACAGAATTCTATGGAGCCACTTCTACCATGAATTAGAAACTGCTTCGGAAACATAATTCAAATCTCCAAGAATACTGGTATATGAAAGTCTGATATTTCCGGGGCAAAATTACGGAAGTTGAGGTGTCCGCGATTTTCTTTTAGAAGAAAGAGTTGACACATATTCCCCATATAAAGTAAATCTTTTATCACCTTCGAAAACTCAGAGACCCAAATAAAAGAGGTACCGGAAGTGACAGTGAACGTCTTCTCACAACCTGGAAAGTCGTGATCAACTCAGGAAATGCATTTATACGACACAGGAAAGACTTTCAAAATAGACGCTATTAGGTTACTTTTACTCGCATGAATTCACCTCCAGTGAGCACCACTAAAACACGCACACCTGATATCACAAGGTTTATTCACCAGCTACCATCAACGCAATGTTTAATTCATCTTTCCTGGATATTATTGTAGGCGGATTCCATGCTTCTTCGAAGCCGATTAATGGTCTTGAAAGCAGGTGGAAGAGAAGACGACCTTGGTGGCGCTCGCAATATCGTAAGAGAATTCATGCGAAAAGAAACAGCCAAAGGGAGTACGCCCATGTTCGACGAAGATGATACCTGTTTTGAGTATCAAGGGTATGAGGTGAAACGTAGTTTGCTTCAGTCGACAGGCATTTCTATGGATTCTTCTCGGTGATTCCTTTCTGAAGACATCGCGATTGGTACAAGTCTTTTGAAAATTACGCATGATAGACTTTTTCCGAAAACGTTTTACGTTCGAATCAAAACAGGAAAAATTCTTACTCAGCCACCTCTAGGCGTCAGTTAAGGCCACCGAGAGATTTAGAAGGCGCCCTTTAGTTTAGGTCAGCTCAAAGTAGGTCACTAGCTTGTGGCCCACTCCACTTGGTTTGACCGCGAATATGGGTCACAAGGCATGCACAATTCAAGTGTTAGAATATAGGCCTACACTACAGTGTCAGTGTGGTCGGACACTGCGAACCATATCGTCGTATGGCACACAGATGCCCTTCGTGAAAAGTCAAAAGCAAAATTTTATTGGCGTGAAGCTGATAAAAAGTAATTAGGGAACAATAATAATAACGCTCTAAATATACCTGTGTCGACAGTGTCGACGCAATCAATGAAAAATTCAAAGCCGCCTTGACGGTGGGCCTATCTCTCGGCACTAACTGCTAACAAGATCGGAACGGTGTCAGGGGACGACGTTTTCAAAGGGCGCGATTTGAGAAAATAATTAAGTGATATGACGGAAGAGTTGACGGCAACTTTTCAGTTAGATCGGTAAACAAGTCAAGCCGTTATCGATTGCTGCCGAAGCATCAACTAACTCCGTAATGGTTCTTCGATTCCCTCGGAAAACGCACCTGATGAAAGATACGCGCTATTAATTGAAACTTGCTCCAATTCAGTGGACAGACACGCTTTTTGCTAATCGACAAGACTTTTCGATTCCTTTATGAGGAATCGTGGTTAGGAGAGGAACATTTTAGAATTTTGACTATTTCCGTGTACCGTTTGTTTCCCACCGACTCTTGGTCGTAATGTCTCCTCTTTGCCGTCATGAGTAATTCTTGGCTATAAAGCAAAGAAACTTTTACAAATGATAATTAGAAGAACTACGATTCTTACATGAATATTGTTTAATGAGCTATGAAAAGCTAGCAGGTAAGAACGTTTTCATGCATTTAGCATACAGATCTATGAAATTTGCCGATTCGGGAGCTGAATGGAAATCAATGCACACAGGCGTCTGCTTGAAGGTTTTCCTATTACCACCACCGCAACACTGTTAGCACAGGATAGGGTAGCATGACTGTAGGTCACATGACTGCAACTTTTTTCTAGCAGAACAGAATGACACAAAACCCGTGCAACTTTCCTTAGCACTCTTTTCATCCTTGCGTCCCGCCTTTTTATAATGAAAGCAAGTTTTGGATAGGCTCGTTGTGAAGGGAAACTAATATTCGCCGTTGACATGTTCGGAGGTAGCACTCAATTTATGGCATTTTTTTAAGGACCGTGCCCCACTGCCATCACGGAGAGACTGAAGAAGGCGTCCGGGGAGGGGCTGGGGGGCGCCCTTAGGGGGTTGGGGGTCGGCAGACCATCAGAATGAGTCATTAAGCTTGGTAGAATGGTCGCGAGACGGGACTGGGCGAGGGGGCAACCTCAGGATGGGACGCGATGTGACGCAAATTGATTTCCCAGGAGAATTTATGAAGAAAAAGAAGGAGTGGTTCGTGAAGGAACTGACGAGATCCGAATCAAGATGGGTGCAACATTCACAAATATTTATTTACGCCTTTTAGACAAATTTGCAGAGCATGAACTTGTTCTTTGCTGGCAAAACATTCAATTGGTTTCAAAGTAAGAGTTGTGGCACCTGTAAACAGAGTTCTCTTTGAATTTTTTCGGGTGTTTGATGTCTATGGATGAAAATGTGTCATTTGCAACATGTGATACATGAAACGTACGGATACATATACTCCAATCAACATTCATTCTAACTTGATTACCAAAATACACAGGCAAACAAACTCAAATATAAGACATGCTGCATTAGCACCATCTCCACAGATAATTGCTCCGTCTTACTTTACCTTTGTCGTCAGTTACATTCAACAATTTTACGCTCGTACCTTTTACAACGTAAGATTACTTTAAATTCAACTACAGTCAAGTCTCCTTAATATGCTCTGTCGAAGTGCGTTATATTATTTTTACCACAAGCTGTTCTGACTGACACCTTGCTAAAAAAAGAGAAGAGAAAAATGTCACTTTGCGCAGTTTATCACCACGGGTTATTTGTCACGCGAACAAAACGTTATACGGTTATCCCTGCGCCACTCCAGGCCTGGCGGAGGTTAAGTGCCACTGCCTACAAATCATTAGACACCTTTTATTCTTATCGAATTATCTTGCTGAATTTATTGGTCACATTCACATCATATTCTATTTCATTATTATTATGTTTCTGCGAGGTGTAGCCCAATTTACAGAAATTCCCAATCAGCTGTTGAGATGGGGCTGTACTATTAGGCAGGCTGGTTTTCGGGTCCAGTAAGGATTTGACCATGTTCGAGAGCGGTCATGCCGCTCGAATTTTTTCGATATCATAAAGACAGGACTAAAATTACTGACGTCATTCCAAGCCATAAACAATCGTTGATTTTTCAACATAAGTATTTTATTTTCATGTTCAAAAAACGTATGGAATAGTTTATAAAAAATATTTCCGGTACAGAAATATGTCGACCCGGGGTTACGCTAAGGGTACCATACTCTCTTAAGTTGTCACTTTATCTTCAGCATCCTCTGTACGGATCTGACATAAACGGTTAAGTGCGCATAACACCACACACTACTCTGTGACAACTGTTTTCATGAAACTGCATGTTTCATTACTATTTCCAGGTTATCATGTGAATCATCATCATCATCTTTCCCTCAATCAGATCCAATCGTCAAAAAAATTTAAATACCATATAAATTCAGGCAAAAAATAGGGGTATTTCTTGCCTTTTTTCAAGTTTTTGGTCGAAACTTTATTATTTGCCTCAATGTTTTACCTTTAATGGTTAGAATTACTTAAGGGGAAGTAAGACTTGATTTTACCCTCGGTTGTTGCACACATCGTTCATGTTTATCACTCCTGGGGAACGATGAGACCTTCTTGAAGGGTTCCGTAGCGATGAGACGTTTTTAAGCGGCTCAGGAACGATTAGACTCATATCAATGCATAAATGCTAAATATATTTCACTTCGAAATAGAACATTTTCCGACAGTTACGGTACTTCCTGGGAGAGCTCCAACCTCCCAGACAGCTTACAAGAGCCCACTCGCAATATTAAATTCGACGAGCGCTATGTCTGACGTTAGAGGCAACTTTCGGAGTATACATCTAACATATTGGCTGTAAATGCTTAATGAATTGGATGTATTGTGGAAATGGTCAGCAACAAACACAAATTCTGTGTTGCTATGCTAGCAAAACTTATCGCCGAGACGTCACCAAACAAAATGCGGCATCAGCAATTCAGATGTCCGTGGGACTCACTCTTGTTTGTATCGAAAACTTTCTTCTCAAGTTGGTTCGGCAGAGAATCGAATTTTGGCTGTCAATTATTCCGGACCTTTATGACAGGTTGGATGCTGTAGGTGGCTGCAGCTCATTCGAATCGAACGGGATAAACCGTTTGACAGCGCATCGTTGCTTTGTTTGAGTATTGATGAGTCCCCCAGAAAAGTTTCGCAGACTAGATCTGTCTTGGTACTTTTCCGCATCAAACTTTAACATGGGAATATCAGGAGACGGGCTCCGAAATTTTCCGTTCAGCAGAAACTAAAAATGTACCCAACGGGGTCCGACTGATTTCATCAGGGGGCGGAAGAGGAACTTCTCATAACTCTACTGAATTACGATGAAAATTATAAGTGTAGTAGTCATCCTTTCAGCTATTAACTTCCAAAGTTTTTTTTTTTTTTTTTCCAA